>Ga0105046_10001868_pt1 | contig 32812 bp, 28 predicted proteins | sample MAT03_FD_78385 | JGI IMG/M metagenome (GOLD analysis project Ga0105046, IMG submission 78385) | Freshwater microbial communities from Lake Fryxell liftoff mats and glacier meltwater in Antarctica - MAT-03 (megahit assembly) | ecosystem: Environmental > Aquatic > Freshwater > Ice > Liftoff...
CTATGGCATTGGCTCTTTTTGCGTGGGAACTCGGGGGCGACTACGGCCACCTCGCTCGCCTGCTACCGGTGGCACAGGCGCTGAAAGCGCGCGGCCACGAAGCGATTTTTGCGGTGCGAGACCTGCTGGGTGCCGAGGCCATTCTTGCGCCGCACGGTGTCCGGGCGTTTCAAGCTCCGCTGTGGTTGGGCCAAGTGACCAACCTGCCCGACCCGATCAGTTACCCAGAGATGCTGATGCGCTTCGGCTTTCTGAATGCGCGCGCGTTGACCGGCATCTGCCGGGCATGGCGCAATCTGGTCGACCTGCTGCAACCTGACCTGTTGGTGCTGGACCACGCCCCTACGGCATTACTGGCAACGCGCGGGCTTGCGCTGCCCCGCATCAATTTTGGAGACGGTTTTTGCATACCACCGGTGGCGCGGCCGGTGCCCCACTTTCGCTGGTGGCAGCGCGAAAACCTGGTCCGCCTGCAAGACTCCGAGCAGCATGCCCTGGCTGCGGCTAATCAGGTGCTGCAGACGCTGGACGCGCCCCCGATGGTCGGCATGGCCGATCTGCAGCAGTGTGACGACACCCTGTTTTGCACCTTCAGCGAACTCGACCACTACGCCGAGCGCGGCACGCAAGACTATCTGGGGCCCATCTATTCGCTCGGTCAGGGAGTCAGCATGCCGTGGTCGGGTGAGGGCCCGGCCCCGCGCGTGTTTGCCTATCTGAAGGCCGGTTACGCCGGGCTGGATGCGGTGCTGGCGGCCTTGCACGGTGCGCAGGCGCGGGTGCTGGTGCACGTGCCGGGCGCAGCGCGGCAGACCGTGGCCCGCTACCGCTCGGCCAGGATGGCGTTCTCGACCGACCCGCTGGACATGGCCCAGATGGCCGCCGAATGCGATCTGGCGCTGTGCCACGGGGGTGCTGGCACCACGGCGGCGATGCTGCTGGCGGGCAAGCCGCTGGTCCTCTTTCCGATGCACATGGAGCAAATCATGACCGGACGACGCCTGGCCGCGCTGGGAGCGGCCGTGTCCGTCACGCCCGACGCCGTGGGCCAACTGCCGCGGCTGCTCAAAAAGGCGCAGGCTGACCCGACCCTGGCGGCAGCGGCGCAGGCCTTTGCCAAACAACATGCCGGCTATGACCAGCACCATACGATTGCTGCGGCCGCCGACCGCTGCGAAGCCTTGTTGCACAAGGGGCCATGAACACACTTCCCCAATTTTCGGTAGTCATCTGCAACTACAACTACGCCGGCTTCGTGGGCGATGCCATTCGCAGCGCCCTCGACCAGGACTACCCGGCAGACCACGTGCAGGTGGTGGTGGTGGACGATGGCTCGACCGACCAGCCAGACGCTGTGTATGCCAGCTTTGCCGACAACGCCCAAGTGCACATCCGCCGCCAGGAAAACCACGGCCAGACCGCCGCCTTTGCCGCGGGTGTGCGCGCCAGCACCGGCGACTATGTCTGTCTGCTGGACTCCGACGACATATTCCTGCCAGACAAGCTGCGCCGCGTGGCCGAACACATCGCGGGGCTCAACGAAGCGCTGGACAACCTGTTTCTATGCCACGACCTGACGCTGAATGACACCAGCAGCGGCGTACCCGTGCGGCATGCCGCAACCTGGTTCACGATGGTGGGTATCGACCAGTTGCCCGACTGCCTGACACTGGACCAGCCAGTGCGCCACTTCCCGTTCTCGATTCCCTGCGGGTTGGTCTTCTCGCGCGCACTGATCGCCGCCTGCCTGGACGCCTTGCCAACCTGGGACTTCACGCGCGGCGCTGATGGCATCCTGTGTCCAACTGCGTTCCTCAAGACCGGCCGTGTGCACTACCTGCGGGAAGAACTGGGCATTTACCGCATCCATGGCGCCAATGATTTCGCGAAACTGGTCAACGGCCGGTATGAACCGCGCTTCAACCCCCATGCGCGGGCCCCCAAGTCGCTGCGCCACCTCGAACACTGGGTCGACATGCTGGACCAGCCGCAACCCGAACGCGCGCTGGCTCTGGACTACCTGCGGCGGGTCGAGCAGTTCGGTCGGCGACTCTCTGCCTCACGCGGCCTGCGCGAGCCGGTGGTGTCCATCGTGGGCCTGCCAAACCCGGCGGGGGAGCCGTTCAGCCCGACGCAAAGCTCCGAGAATCTGCAATCGGCCAACCCTGTCGAATTTGTCTTGCCCTCCGGCGAGCCAGCCTCCGAACTGCAGCAGATGGGCGATGCCTACCAGCGCGCCCAAGGCGAATATCTGGTGTTCCTGCCGGCGGGTGACCGGCTGGACCGCACGTTCGTGGAGCGCCACCTTTTTCTGCGCCAGCAGGGGCCGCTGGTCGGCGTCAGCTGCAGCGATATCCGGTTGGTCAGCGCTGCCGGCAGCCTGGTAAATGCCGACGTGTTTCGCAACAGCGGCGCATGGAAACCGGCCGTGCAGCAAATACCGCCCCTGGCGACCGCGCTGCGCGACTGGGTGGCACCGCCGCGCTCCGCTTGTCTGTTCCGTCGTACTGCCTTTCTCGACCGGCTGTTCGCCCAGCGCCACACGCTGGCGCCAGAACTGCAGCAAGCGGGCTTCTGGCTGGTGTTTCAGCTGGCCCACCACACCGGTGGCGCGGTCCGGTTCCAGGAAACGCTGGGCAGCGTGCGACTCGCTGATGGGGCAGCAGCCAGTTACGGCTACCTGTCGGCACCCAGCGACATCCATGGCCAACTGCAGGCACCGCCTGTGGCTGTGGCCGCACGGTGGCTTGCACAGTGGTACCAGCACGAGCCGACCCTGTTCCAGCAATGGCTGCCGCCCGCTTGGCACACCCGCTTCGTGGCTTGGCTGGAGGCCCAAGCGAGCACGTCGGCCTCTGCGCCATCGCGCTGACAGCCACCGCGCCGCGGGCGCCAAGGCGAAGTAAAAGCTGGCCCGCAGGCCCGCTTTTATTGTGTGACAGCAGTTTTACGGGTCAGTGTTGCAGACCGGGGTGCGCGAGCGGATCACTCCTTGCGGAAATCGTCGTGGCAGCCTTTGCAGGTGGCGCCGGTGGGGCCAAAGGCGGCCTTGAGCGTATCCAGGTTGCCGCTCTTGGCAGCCACGGCCAGCTTGCTCATCTCGGCTTGCATCTTTTCAGAGGCGGCCTTGAACTTGGCGTTGTCGCTCCAGATTTCTGGCCTGGCCTTGGTGTCGCCCGTGCCAGAGCCTTCGACGAATCCGGCCCAAGGCAGCTTGGACATGGATTCGGCGATGGCAGCGTTGGCGGCGGCCGCGTTGGCATCGAAAGGGATGCGGCCGGCAGCCATGGCGCCCACGCGACCGAAGTGCGTGGCCATGATGCTCAGTGCCGCTTTGCGGTACTTGATGGCGTCTTCCGGCTTGGCAAACTGGGCATGGGCCGGCACGGCCAAGGTCACCGCGGCGGCGGCCAAGGCGAGAGAGGCGACAAATTTCATGAAAGATCCCTTTGTGGTGAAAAGTAACTGAACGTGACTGGAACACGGTAGACGCGGCGCTGTGAGAAAAGTTCTGCTGGTTTTTTTGACCTAGGGAAAATACTTAGCGGCAGGCCATCACAGCCTTGCAAAGATTTTGGCTTCTTCAAAAACCGGGGTCAGATCACCCAGCGCCTGCATCAAGATATCCAGTGAGCCGCCCAGACGACGCTCCATGGCCGGGGTCAAAGGCTCGACCTGCGGATTGCCTGCATCCCCGAAAGCCAGTTTCTTGCTGATCTGGTTGGCGGCGAACACGCAGGCAACCATCTCGGTATCCAGCAGGTCGGTGCCGTGCTGATTGCGGATGGTCTCGACCAACGCCGGTGCAAAGCGCCATTTCTCGGCCAGCATAGCGCCCACCACGGTGTGGTCGACGCCTATCTCCGCGCGCAGCGCCGCGTGCAGGGAGTCCCCGCTCGCCTTGCTGCGGGCCAGAGCCGCGCCAAACTCGGACGGCATGAACTGGGCAAATACGGCCTTGCCAAAATCATGCAACAAGCCAGCCGTGAAACAGTCCATCGGGTCGGCATCGTCCAGGCGCAGGGCAATCTTGCGCGCCAGCCCGGCCGTGGCGAGCGAGTGCAGCAGGTACTGCTGCGCATCGAAACCCGACGCATTGGAGGGCGGCAGCATGCCGATGGCAGCAATGCTGAGCGCCAGGTTCTTGATCGGGTTGAACCCCAGCTGCACCACCGCATGGTTGGTAGACGTGATCTTGCGCGGCAAGGCGTAATACGCCGAATTCACCACCTTCAGGATCTTGACCATGACCACCGGGTCATGGTCGATCACCTGCACCAGGTCCTTGGGCGCGCAGTTGACGTCGCGCGTGAGCTCCAGAATCTTTTGCACACTCTTGGGAAACGCCGGCATGGCGTCGACCGCAGCAGCCAGCTTCTGGGCCAGTTCAGGGGTCATGGATGCATTCCGGGGCTGCCCCTTGTGTCAGGCGCTGCGGCGCAGGGCTGCGTCGATTTCTGCCCGGATTTCGTCTTCGCTGTTCAGCGGCTCGGTCGGTTGCGCCATCGGTGTCACGGCACCCGACACGGGGTCCCAGTCGACAGCGCCATACCGCGCCGGCTGGCCCGTGCCGCTCAGGAACGCATCGTAGGCGTCGCCGCTGGAGTAATGCCAGAACTCCCAGGGATAGGCGACTAAACCGTGCCTCTGCATGAGGGCCGTGATGTCGCGCCGGTTCTGCTGCGCCTGCGGCGACACAAAGGGCGAGGCCATCGGGGTCAGCGCCGACATCTCGATATAGGGGGCTCCGCGGTCGACCTCGCGGGCCGGGTCGTCGAGCCAGAGCACCGAGATGTCGATGGCGCTGCCCGACATGTGGGTACCGAACTTGGGCACGGTGGCCACCAGGGCCGAGCAGCGGCGGAACATGAATTCGGCGCTCGGCACCTGGCCACCCAGTTCCCACATGACGCTGCGCAGCACCGCATCGAAGACCTGCGGCGTGCGGCCGAGAAACTTCTGGATCGTGCGGGTGCGGTAGCCGTCTTCGACGCGCAGGATCCAGCCACGCGCGTTCATCTCGCGCGCTGCGCCAATGAAGCCAGGGATCTGGCCTTCGCGCAGGTAGTGCAGCCGCTCCAATTGCTGGACGTGGGGCTTGTCGGAGAAATGCACCTCGACGCCGGCGGCAATTGCAGCCTCTCTCAGCGAGACAAACGGTTCACCGCACTCCTGCACCGGGTAGGGCAGGATGCCCTCGAACATGAAGCGCCAGGCGTCTTCGAACTGGGCCGTCCAGTAGGCGCGTTGTGCGGTGTCGGTGTCGGTGTCGGTTTCTGCCATGCTCAGTAGTTTATCTTCGCACGGCCCCCCTGGGCTGCATCCGTGAGGGCCCGCAGGATGATGGCGCTGGTGACCGTGGCGAAATACCGTGCGCCCCAGGCGGCATAACGATCTTCGTCTTGCGGCGTGAGCGCCAGGATGCCGGGGCACTTGCCGGCCTGCGCGACCGCCTTCAGGCTGCGCTCAATGGCCGCCTGGACTGGCGCATCGTTCCAGCGATTCTCATGGCCCATGGCGTGGGCCAGGTCGTTGGGGCCGACAAACACGGCATCCACCCCCGGCACCGCCGCAATGGCAGCGGCGTTGTCCACCCCTTCGGGCGTCTCGATCATGACCACCAGCACGATGCCGTCGTTGCTGCGCGCCGTGTGGCTCGGCCCACCAAATGCGCCATACCCGGCGGCGCGCGTGGAAAACGCGCTGCCGCGCCTGCCGCCAATCCCGGTGGCCCCTGCCGGCAACGGATACTTGATGCGATCGACCAAGGCACGCGCGTGCTCCGCTGTGCCCACCATCGGAATCTGCAACCCGGCGGCACCGATGTCCAGCGTTCGGGCAATGTCGTGCTCCAGGCAGCGCACCAAAGCCGGCAGCTGGCTGGCACGCGCCGCGCGCAGCATGTGCTCGGTGGTCTCGATGCCGGCACTGCCGTGCTCGTTGTCGATCAGCAGGAAGTCGAAGCCTGCGTAGGCGCACATCTCGACGATGGCCGGCGAGGGAATGCCGTTGAAGACGCCGCGCAACCGGCGCCCGCTGCGCAGCATCTCTGGCAGGCGGGTGTCCAGCGGGTGGGCAGAGTCGGCCATGCTCAGCCCCACAGCTGGCGGCTGGCGATCTCGGCGCCCTCGGCCATGCTGGCCAGCTTGGCAAAACAGATCGGCGGATGGATGGCGCCGAAGCCGGCGAAGGTGCCAAAGCCGCAGTCGGTAGCGGCCAGGACCCGGTCGCGCCCGACGATATCGGCGTAGGTCAGCAAACGCTGCGCCACCAGGCGCGGATGCTCGATGAAGTTGTTGACCGTGTCGAGCACACCCGGCGCCAGGATCTTGTTGTCGGGAATGCGACCTGCCTTGCCCGCCTCGGCCCACACCTCCCACTCATGGGCATGGCGCGGGTTGGCGCCTTCGAACAACACCGTGGCCGGCCGGGCCTTGAGCACCACATCGAGGATCTTCTCCAGGCCGATGTCGTGATGGTGCGGGCCCTCGTAATTGCCCCAGCATACATGCATGCGCACGCGCTCGGGCGGCACCTTGCGCAGCGCGTGGTTCAGTGCCTCGACCTGCAGGTGGGCATGGCGCAGGAACTCCGTCTCGTCGACATCGCGGAACTGGATATGGCGGCCCATGGCGAGGTCGGGCGCGTCGATCTGCAGGTCCAGCCCGGCGGCGACGATGGTCTCGTATTCGGTGGCCATCGCATCAGACAGCGCCTGCAGGTACAGCTCGGTGCTCGCGTAGTACTTGTTGGGCTGAAACACCGCAATCACGCCGGGTGAGGCGCTGTTCATGAACGCGCGCCGCGGGCTGCCATCGGCCAGCGGGGCGCTTGCGCAGGCCGCCTTCAGGTTCTCGATGTCCTTGTGCAGGCCGCTCAGGTCCTTCACCGCGATCGGGCCGGTACAGATCGGGCGGTGGTACTTGGGCGTCGCGCCGAGCTTGGCCAGCCGCTCCTTGAAATCCGGGAAATCGTCGAGGTCGCGCGGCACGGCACGCGGCATTTCGCCCAGCTCGAACCCGGTCAGCCGGTGCCGGATATAGGTGGCGTACGAGATCTTGCTCATCTCGCCATCGCTGACGATGTCCACGCGCGAGGCTGCCTGTTTCGCCACAACGTCGGCCACCTCGGCGGCCATGATGGTGTCGAACTCGGACGCGACGTAGTTCAGGCCGCTGTCCTGTGCGAACAGCTGGGTGACGACACGCTCAGGGCGCGGCAGGCTGCCGACGTGGGTGGTGAGGATGCGTTGTGGTGTGGTCATGGTTGTCCTTCAGCGCTGCGAGCGGTCGACAAACCGCTTCAAAGCCACATACCCATTGGCGTCGATCGCAAAACCGGCTGCTGCTGCGGCCTGCACGACCTCGGGCGACCATGTCACGGGCTTGCGGGCGTCGCCCGGCATCATCAACAACAACACGGCATCGGTGGCGCCGGTGTTGCGCAAGCTGCGCCAGGTGTCGGCAGGAAGCGCGAAACTGTCCCACCCCTCGTCTGTGCCATGCAGCTGGAAGCAGGCGTCGGTGCCCAGCCGCAGTTCGACATCCCCCTGATAAACCGATAACACCTGCTTGCACGCCAACTGGTGTCGCGACACAGCGCCCCCCGGCGGAATCTTCAGCCAGTCGATCGAGAAACCGTGCGCGTTCTGGATCGGTGCCAGGTGGTCGCGGTCCTGGCTCATGCCAAACCCGATCACGGGCGCCATCTGGCCGCCACAACCCGGCACGGCCGAATCCAGCAGCGCGCGCGCCGACCACTGCAACTGCGCATGGCGCACCACACGACGGCCCATCTGCTCGGGCGTCCAGCTGCGCAGCTGCGACACCTCCTGCGGGGTCATCGGTTGCAGGCGGCGCATGGTCGTGTCGTCCCATTGCTGGCCGGACTGTTCGTCGATGATGTGGTAATCCTCGGTCAGATGCACGCCTTGCACGCGTGCTGCCTCCAGCGTCTGCGCGCCCCACAGGATGCCACCGGTATCGTCCTGCCCCAGCGCGGTGAACATGAACCCTTCGACATCGCCGACATTCTGGAAGCCGCGGTAGATCCAGGTCGGGATGCTGGCGATGTCACCCGGCCCGATGCGCGCCTTGAGGGGATCGGGATTGAAGCCCCAATGCACCTCCCACTCGCTCTTGGTGCAAATGAACACCTCGGCAGTGAAGTGCATGTGCGGCGGGTTGGTCTTGCCCGGCGGCATGGCCACGCCGCCCACCTGAAAACCATGCTTCTCACGCAGGCTCACGGGCTGGTTGGGGTTTTGCGATACGCCGGGGCCGATCAGCGCATAGTTTTTCTTCGGCGCGCACTCGGGAATGCAGTAGTCGATGAAGGCCTCGGTGCTGTAGCGCAAGCTGCTGAAGGGGATGAAGCGTTCACGGAGTTCGGTTTCGGTTTCGGTTTCGGTTTCGGTTTCGGTAGGCATGGTGGTTCAGGTTAGTTGGGCTGTCTTGTTGAGTGAACGGGAGTTTTCTCTTGTCTTGGGTCACGCTGCAGATTTACGCAGGGCTCGCGTCATGAGCACCACCATCGGCAGGGGTCCAGGCATTTCAGCCAGGACCATGCCGCGCCTTGTTGAACTCCCGCAGCCGCGCAAACACGTCGACTCCGATCTGCCGGTAAACATGCAGCAGATCTACCAGCACCCAGTTCTCGCGGATCAGGCCGTTCTCGCAGCGCCAGAAGTCCAGGCTGCGCATGGTGATCTTCTGGCCCGAGGGCGCGATGCCGAGGAAACCGTCGCCGGTAATCGTCATTTCCATGCCCGGCCAGCCCGTGAAGGCCACGTAGTCGTTATCGCTGAATCGGTAGCCGTTGCCGGTGGCGGTAGAACCCTTGCGGTCCGGCATTGCGTTCAGGAACGGAATTTGATGCCAGTTGCGGAAACCCGCAATACCGCGACCCGTGCCGATACCGGAAGGCCCGTACCAGTTGCAACGCGGATGCCAGTAGTCGCCCAGGCGCATCGCCTCTACGCCCCCACTGGCGAACTCGCCAAGCCCTACCAACATACCAGTGACTAGCTGCAGGCTGGCGCGCGAGCGGGCTTCGTCGCGAGGGCGGTCGCAAATTCCATCCTGTGTCGCTGGCCCGGGCACCTGCCATTCGCGGCCCAGCGAGGGCGCCATCGGCCAGGCACCGGCCTGCAGCATCAACTCCGGGATATCCCATAACGCCTGCATCTCGACGACGCGACCGTCCTCGATACGGAAAAATTCGTGGAAGCGCATCGCCATCTGGTGCCCGGTGGGCGGGATCTCCAGCCAGGGTCGCACGAAGGTGCCGGTGTAGTAGCCACAACAGCCGACCCACTGCGATCCATCGATCGCCGCCGGCCCCGTCACCACGATCGTGTCGCGCCGCTCGAGGTCGGGCACGGCCCGGTGCAACGGCTGCAGCGCGGCACCGAACAAGCCTTCTGCACCGGGCAGGTCTTCGAACGGAGTTGCAAGGTGCACGACGGCCTGCGGGTGAAGCAACGCGGCGAGTGCCTTGCGCACGGAATCAGGCTCGAAGTCGGCCATCGCACGGCGCAGCGGCGCAATCAGTGCACGTCCCGGAGCATGGGTATCGGGCAGGGTCATGGGCAGTAATTGCTGAGCGTGGTCAGGCGAGGACGCCGCCTCAGGCACCGGCCCGGCTTTCCACATGGGCATGGATCTGCTTCCAGACCGACACCTCGTCGGTCATCAACCATTCCGTGTCCACACGACCGTCGACCAGATGCACATGGGCCATTGCCATGATGTAGACGGTTGCGCCAGTGGGCACGCCGAAATGGCCGAAACCCGTGTGTTCACCGCGCAGCGACCATCGCACGGCCAAGCGTGGCGACCGATGCGGCTCGCGGTTGACGAACACGTTGTCGATCGACAGCCTGGCGTCCGGGAAAGACGCGAGGTAACCAACGACGAACCGATCGATATCGGCATGACCATGGCGCGACTGGCCACCCGGAGCATGCAACGCGGCACCGTGGAAATACAGGTCACGGATGGCCGAAGTGTCCTTGTCTTGCCAGATGCGCCGCAAGCCCTGCACGTAAGTAGCCACCGCAGCATCGTCCTGCACTTGCGGTTGACACTGCCCCGCCCGGTCGTGTTCTGGAAGGAAGAAACTGACAGGCACGCCTTGCGCGACCTCGGCGCGCACGATATCGCGCGCCATCGCGGCAGGCGTCAGGCCCATACACAGCGCGAAAGCAGCCTGGTCACGCACCAGCCACTCCTCCTGGACCTGCCCGTCCTTGACCCAGCAGTCTGCAACGATGCGGCTGCGCACCGTGCGCCCGCTGGCGGGCCCGTAAACACCGTCGCCGGTGTGGCGCATGACAGAGATCAACCGGTGGGAAGAGAGAAAACTACCGTCCGCGTCGTCCCGCCAGATCACGTCTTCGCCTACCAGTTGCCGGTCGGGGAATTGGTGCAGTGTCTGCAGGGTCTGGGCGACCACGCCAGCACTGCTGGTCGTGAGCCCGGTCGGTGCGCGCAGAAGGATGTCGGGCGCGTAATACCGGTCGAGCTTGGCACCGATTCCACGGTCTTCCCAGATCTCACGCGTGATGCCGTGAATGAAATCCGGCACGGACGGATAACCCGCCAGATTGCGTATTGTCATCGCCGTGTTGCGGTGTTGGACGGTCAAGGCCATGGGAACGATCAGCCCTTCACCGCTCCTTGAGTCAAGCCACCGACGATCTGCTTCTGGAAAATCACCACCAGGATGATCAGCGGAATCGTGATGCTCACCGCGCCAGCGACACCCTGCATCAGCAGCGTCTCGCTTTCGGCGGTGATGGAGTTGGCGATTGCGGCAGGCATGGTCATCTTGTCGCCACTCGTGAGCGCCGAGCTCAGCAGAAAATCGTTGTAGGCCAGCAGGAAACTGAACAAGCCGGTGGTCACCACGCCCGGCCACATCACCGGGATGATGACGCGCCGAAACGCCTGGAAGCGGGTGCAGCCATCGACCAGGGCCGCCTCGTCCAGTTCGTTGGGGATGTTGATGAAAAACGAACGCAGCATCCAGATCGTGAACGGCTGATTGATAGCCACCAGCACGAAGATCAGCGTGAAATAGGTATTGCGTATGCCCAGCGCGTCGAACAAAGTGAAAAACGACGGCAGCAGGCTCGAATGCGGAATGGCGCGGAACATCAGGGCCACCATCAACAGCCAGAAGCCCAGTGACCCGCGGTACCGCGACAAGGCATACGCGGCCAGGCAACCCACCGTCAGCGAGATCGTGACCGTGAACACCGTCACCAGCGCCGTATTCAGGAAGTTGCGGTAGAACTCCTTTTCGATCCAAAGCCGGGTGTAGTTTTCCGTGGTGAACGGTGCCACCCATTTGACGGGTGACGAGAACGCATCCAGATACTGCCGAAACGAGATGATGGCAGTCCACACGACTGGCAGCGAAGCGATGACCAGCCAAAACAGCAGGCCCCCGTACAGCAACACGGAAAGTGAAAAGGGTCGCTTTTTCATTCAGACACCTCTTTTCTGTTCACGGTAGGTCTTGACCAACAACGGGATCAACAACACGACAATACCGATCAGGGTCAAGACCGCGGCCGCGCTGGCTTTGTAGGGGTTGCTCTCCTGCAGCAGGATGTGGTAGGTGAGGTACTGCACGCTGGTGGTAAACGCGCCCTGCGTCAGCACCATGACGGGCTCGAACACCCGGTAGGCGTCCATCAGGTGAATCAATGTGATGAACACGATCAGCGGCATCAAGTGCGGCAGCGTCACGTAGCGCAATTTTTGCCAGCGCGAAGCACCGTCAATGGTTGCGGCCTCCAGCGCGTCCTGCGGCACCGACTGCAGTCCTGCGTACAACACGATGAAGGCGAATGGCACCACATGCCAGATGCCGTACACGATGATGAGCAACCGCGCCGACCAGGCCTGCGCCATCCAGAAAACTTCGATGCCGACATGCGACAACAGGTATGGCACCAGCCCGTTGTCACGAAACAGCCATTTGATCGACAGCGCAGCCACTACCGGCGTAATGATGAACGGCAACAACGAAGCAGAAATAAAGGCACCCTTCAAATTCTGCGAGACACCATTGACAGCCAAGGCCAGGAGGAAACCAATACCCAGCACAAATGGCAGTGTGACAAAGGTGTAGAGCATGGTGAAGCGCAGTGCGCCGAAAAACTCGTTGCCGGCCTTGTCGCCCTTGGCCACCGCCCCTCCAGCATCCGGTGGCCCGGCGGGCTCAGCTGATTCGGCATCGATCCCCAGCACCTTGCGGTAATACTCCAGACCGACAAATCTGCAGATCTGGATCGCCTTGCCCGAGGCATCCAGTTTGGCGCGCTGCGTCAGGGTTTCCTTTTTGCCAAAAGGCGTGGATTCCTCGATCTTCACCATCTCCATTTCCATCGCGCAATTGCGCACCGACAGATAGAACGTCAGTACCAGCGGCGCCGCCAGCAGCAACAGCATCATGGCAACCGATGGGCCGACAAACTGCAGGAAGGATTTGGTTTTCATGGCGACGAACCCACGCTGAAAGGACTACTTGATGAAACCCTTTTCCATCGCTGCCTTGGTGTAGGCAACCGCGGCCGCGTCCAGCGCCTGCTTGGGCGTCATGGTGCCGCCCATGGCTTCTGGAACCAGCTTGCCGAGTTCACCCGTCGCCAGCCCAACATAGGGTTCCGTAGGCCAAATCGGCGCCCCGGCCTTCATCGACAGGGTGACGCCGGTACCAAACCGTGTAGGCTTGTAAACCGAGCGGATCCAGATGGTGGCGTCATTGCCGATCTTGGTGGTTTCTTCGTCCAGCGCGTCCATCAGAACCTGGAACACCAGGTCACGGTCATTGGTCATGTTCTTGGGCATGGCCACACCGTCCCACCACAAATGGGTGGCACTTTTTCCGCCCGGCATGGCCGCTGGGGCTGCCGCAAATTCCATCTTGCCCACGATCTTCGAGGCTGCCGGGTCGTCCATGCGCGCGGCGCGGCTGGCCCACAACACGCCCATCGCAGCTTTCCCCTGCATGAACTGGTTCATCACGTCGTCGGAATTCGATGCCAGGTAGTTGGGTGTCATGAACGGGGTCATGGACTTCATCAGCTCAATCGTCTTGACACCAATCTCATCGTTGAAGGCAGGCTGCGCTGTCCCTGGCTTGAACAGCTTTCCACCCAGGCCGACAAAGATGTTGACGAACTCGGTAGAGATGTCGAAGCCTTTGGAGAACGTCTGTGCAATCGGGAATTCGATGCTCGGCTCCTTGGCCTTGAGCGTGGCCGCAGCCTGCAACATTTCGGCATAGGTGGTTGGGGCCTTGATGCCATGTTTGTCAAACAGGTCTTTGCGGTAGTACAGGTTCTGCGCGTTCTGCTGGTAGGCAATGGCTAGCACATCGTTGCCGGACTTGACCAGCATGTTGTCTTCAATCTTGTACTTGACCCTGTACTTGGCAACCAGGTCTGTCATGGATTGCAGCTGTCCCTTGGACGCCAAATTGGAGTACACGCCGCCAGAGATGACCGCAGCATCGAAAGCTGATTTACCGTCTGAACCGAACGCGCGCTCGGTCTCGACCCGGGCCTCAGGAGTGATCTTGATAGAGACCTTGAGCGCACCCTTGCTGCACGATTCCATTTCTTTGGCCAGGTGCTGCACCGAAGGCATGGAACTGCCAACGATATTGATATCTCCCTTGCCGACAATGTCGCCGCATTTCGCAGCAGCCAGCCCAGGCAGCAGGGCTGCGACAGCCGCGCATGCCAACAGGCTGCGCCGCGGGAAGTTGAATTTCATGGTCATGTCAGTTCTCCTGAAAAATAAGAATTGGGGGCTGCCGGCCGTCACTATCAGCGCAAACGCATCCGGTTCTGCGTTTGACCATCGAACAGGTAGCACCGATCAGGATGCACCGCGAAACCTGCGCGTTCACCCATATTGGCGCGGAAGTCCTTGCCCGCCTTGGCGGTCATGAACTGGTCCGCCAGCTTCAGCGATACCGTCGTGGCGTCGCCCAGCAGCTCGAATGAAAACACCTCGCCGCTGATCTGCGCATCCTGGGGGGCGACGACGGTCAAGTCTTCGGCGCGCACACCGAGTACCGCTTTTTCAAGGCTGACGTTGCCGAGTCCGCTGACCTTGACCTGGTAGCCAGCCCCCGCCGATTCGAAAACACCATGGCTCAACCGGCCAGTCACCAGGTTCATGGCGGGCGCACCGATAAAGCCGGCCACAAACAGATTGTTGGGATCGTTGTAGATCTCTACGGGTGTACCGATCTGCTGGATCTCGGCCTTGCTCATCACCACCACCCGGTCGGCGAGTGTCATGGCCTCGACCTGATCGTGGGTGACGTAGATCGTCGTGACGCCGAGGTCGTGGTGCAGGTGCTTGATGTGCGCGCGCATGCTCACGCGCAGCTTGGCGTCCAGATTGGAAAGCGGCTCGTCCATCAGAAAGACCTTGGGCTGGCGCACGATGGCCCGGGCGAGTGCCACGCGCTGGCGTTGGCCGCCGGACAGTTCCTTTGGGCGGCGCTGAAGGAAGTCATCGAGTTCCACCTTGCCGGAGGCCTTCATCACTGCGGGGTGAATCTCGGCTGCCGGTGTGCCGCGGATGCGCAGTGGAAAACTGATGTTCTCGTACACCGTCATGTTCGGATACAGGCCATAACTCTGGAACACCATGGCAACGTCTCGATCTTTGGGTTCGAGATCGTTGACGCATTTGTCGCCGATCCAGATCTCGCCTTCGGTGGGATCTTCCAACCCCGCGACCATGCGCATGGTGGTGGTCTTGCCGCAACCCGAGGGCCCGAGCAGTACGAGGAACTCCCCATCTGCAATGTCCAGCGACATGCGTTTGACGCCCATCGCAGTGCCCCAGGATTTGACGATATTCTTGAGTTGGATCTTGGCCATGGTGGCTCCTGTTGTTGCCGTGGACGGTCAGGCCTGTGGGCGAAGAATTTGCATCCAGATCGCCACATCGTCCATCAGCACCCATTCGCGGATCACCCGGCCCTGGATAAATTCGGCGTGCACGATGCCAAGCACTTCCACCGCGCGGCCGGACGGCGCACCATAACGCGTCGCCTCCAGGCCCTGCCCCCCATGCACGGTCTGCGCCCGGAAACGCATGGCAACCCGGTCCGGTCGGCCGCTGCGGGCACTGTCGCGCTGCGCCACCAGATGCTCGACTGTCAGCTTGCTGACCTCCAGGGCACCAAAGACGCTGCGCCAGAAACCAGCGATCTCCCTCTGTCCGTAATGCGTCCGCTCGCCCGGCCCGATCTGTTGCGCAGCTTCGTCGTAGATGCCGATGGCGCCGGCTTCTCCGTGCGCGAAATGCTGCAGCGCCGATGCGTAGCGCAGCGCTATCGGATCGCTGCTGATGTGCGACACATAGCCCTGAGGTGCCGGCCCTGCCAATGGCTTGTTCCAACCGCCGCGCGCGTCAAGCCAGCGCTGGGCCAGGGTCTGCGGCGTGCTGCCGATCTGCAGGGCAATCGCGGCGTGGTCGCGCACCAGCCACTCGTGGACGATGCGGTTGCCATGGCAGACACAATCGGCAATGGTGCGCGCATGTACCTTTCGACCGGTGGCCTGGCCGAAGCTGCCGTCGCCGGCGTGGGTCATGGGGGAAATGATGCGGTGCGAACTCAGGAAACCACCCAACGCATCGCCCGACTGGATCACATCCTCGGCCAGCAGGCGCCGATCCGGAAACATCGCCAGCGTTGCGCGGGTGCCTGTGACCACGTCGTCGAGCGCGGTGCTCACCCCCAGCGGTGTCTCAACGATGCAGGGGTCGCTGTAATAGAGACGGATATCGTCGATACGCCGACCTTCCCAGATGCGGTCGGTGATCACGCGAATGTAGTGGTCGAGGTCGCGGAACTCCGCGGCAAAACCCTGCATGCCGGCATCCTGATGCATGGCGGCGGCTGCAATACCGTTGGACGGCGCGAGACTCATGGCTGTGGCCCCCGGCGACAGGAATTGCGCAGCACCAGGCACACCGGCAGCACGATGGCGCGGCTTTGCACCGCACCATCCATCTGGTCCATCAACAGCCGTGCCGTCGCCTCGATCATGGCGTCGGCGTCCTGCTCCACCGAGGTCAGCTGGTAAGAACCCCAGGCGGCCTGGCGCACGTTGTCGAAACCCACCACGCTGACGTCCTGCGGAATCTGCAGGCCGAGCTCGATGCGCAGGGTATCCATCACGGCAATCGCCATATGGTCGTTGGCCACCAGCACCGCGTCCGGCCGTTGCGATGGGTCGCCAACCGAGAAGAGTTCGCGCGCCGCGGTCTTGGCCAGCTCGAAGTCGTAGTTACCCACCGCACGGGCAAAGCAGCGCCGGCCACGTTCGGTCAGCCCGTCACGAAAGCCACGCTCCCGGTCCAGATTGGTCGAACTGTCCTCCATGCCCGCTATGTACGCGATGCGCTGGTGCCCGGTATCAACCAGATGGTGTGCAGCCAGGCGGCCACCGGCATAGTTGTCGCAGGTCACCGAGCTGGTGTTGCGGCTGTCGCGGATGGTGCGATTGAACAGCACCACTGGAATCCCGGCGTCGGCGCAGCGCAATGCGAGTGCGCTCGAAAGGGAGGTCGAGGCCAGCACCAGCCCGTCCACCTGGTATTGCAAGATTTCGGCCAGCACTGCATCGGCCTCGCGCGAGTCGGTAATGAACAGCAGCACGTGGTAGCCGTCGCGCTGCAGGCGCTGCGAGATCTTTTCCAGCACCACCGGGTAGAACTGGTTGTCCAGATAGGACATGACGACCGCGATCATGCGGCTGCGCCGGGTGATAAGGCTGCGGGCGATCGCGTTGGGCCGGTAACCCAGCTTGCGCGCCGCTTCCTCGACCTTGGCACGGGTGAGGTCCGACACACTGGCCCCCGGCGTGAAGGTGCGGCTCACCGCGGATTGCGACACCTGGGCCAGGCGCGCGACATCGAGAGAGGTGGCGGCGGCCATGTGTGGTTTAGCGAGCGGTCCAGCCGCCGTCGACCATCAGGGCGCTGCCGGTGACCAGGCTGGAGGCATCGCTGGCGAGGAACACCACCGCACCCATGATTTCTTTGAGTTGGCCGATGCGGCCCAACGCCGTGCCCTGCTCTGCAAAGTCGCGAAACGCCGGGTCCTGGAACATGCGGGCGGTGAATTCGGTCTCGATGAAGGTGGGGCACAGCGAGTTCACCCGGATGCCCTGGCGGCCGACCTCCCAGGCCAGCGCCTTGGTGAGGCCTTCCAGGGCGTGTTTGCTGGCGCAGTACAGGGTGCGGCGGGGGCCGCCGACATGGCCCATCTGCGAGGACATGTGGATGATCGACCCTGGCTTGCCAGCGGCCAGCAGCGCCCGCACGACCTCGCGCGCGACATGCAGGGCTGCCTTCACGTTGAGTGCCAGCACGCTGTCGATATCGGCGTCTGATTGGTCGGTGATCAGGCTGGGGCGGTTCATGCCGGCGTTGTTGACCAGGATGTCGAAGGGCTGCACGGCCGCCTGCTCTGCCACCAGCGCGCGTACCGCTGCGGAGTCGGTCACGTCAATCTGGCGGGCCTGCACGCGTTGGCCCGGTTGTTCCCGCTCGGCCAGCAATGCGCTTCCGGCGTGGGCCAACTCATCGCCCGAGCGTGCGGCAATGGTGACATGGGCACCCGCTTGCACCAGCGCTGCGGCGGCCGCCAAGCCAATGCCTTTGCTGCCGCCGGTGACCAGCGCGCAGCGGCCGTCGAGCCGGAAGCTGGGGGTGCGGGGCAAGGCCATGTGCGCAGCGTAATCAGGTGGGGAGCGCTGGCACCGGTTCGTACCACGGCACCTCGTCCCGGGTGCCATAACGCCGCACCCGCAAGTTCGCCTGTTCGCCGTGGCCGGCGAAGTTCTCCATGTGGCACAGGCGGGAGCAGTATTCGCCCACCAGCGCCGACGCCTCGTCGGTCAGCACTTTCTGGTAGGTGCAGGTCTTGAGGAACTTGCCCACCCACAGGCCACCGGTGTAACGCGCATTCTTGTTGGTTGGCAGCGTGTGGTTGGTGCCGATCACCTTGTCGCCAAAACTCACGTTGGTGCGTGGCCCCAGGAACAAGGCACCGTAGTTGGTCATGTGGTTCAGGAAGTAGTCTGGGTCGCGGGTCATCACCTGCACATGTTCGGAGGCGATCTCGTCTGCCTTGGCCCGCATTTCTGCGTCGGTGTCGCAGACGATCACTTCGCCATAGACCTCCCACGCCTTGGCAGCGATGCCCGCGGTGGGCAGGATGCGCAGCTGGCGCTCGATCTCGGCCAGGGTGGCATGCGCCAGCTTGTCCGAGGTGGTCAGCAGGATCGCCGGCGACGTGGGCCCGTGTTCGGCCTGGCCCAGCAGGTCGACGGCGCACATCTCGGCGTCGACGCTGTCATCGGCGATGACGAGGGTTTCGGTCGGGCCGGCAAACAGATCGATGCCGACCCGGCCGTACAGCTGGCGCTTGGCCTCGGCCACGAACATGTTGCCCGGGCCGACCAGCATGTCCACTGCCGCCACAGACTCGGTGCCGAGAGCCATGGCGGCCACCGCCTGCACGCCGCCGAGCACCAAGATCTGGTCGGCACCCGCAAAGTGCATCGCCGCCACGATCGCCGGATGCGGCGCACCCTCAAAGGGCGGCGCGGTGGCAACCACACGCGGCACGCCCGCCACCTTGGCAGTGAGCACACTCATATGGGCCGAGGCGATCAGCGGGTACTTGCCGCCCGGTACATAACAGCCCGCCGCGTTGACCGGAATATGCCGGTGGCCGAGCACCACACCCGGCATGGTCTCCACCTCGACATCGCGCATGCTGTCGCGCTGGATCTGCGCAAAGTTGCGGATCTGCTTCTGGGCGAACCGGATGTCCTCGATTTCGCGCGGCGACAGCTTGCGCACGGCCGCCTCGATATCGCCCTGCGACAGCGTGAAACTGGCCGGGTCCCAGTGGTCGAATTTGCGGCTGTAGGCGCGCACGGCCTCGTCGCCCCGCTGCTCGATGTCTTTCAGGATGCCTTCGACGGTGGCGCGCACCTGCGCGTCGTCTTCGGCCCGGACCTGGGCATCCTTGCCCTTCTTGAGGTAACGAATCATGGTGTCCCGAAAACGGCCTCAGAAACGGAAAGCGAGGGGAAAGCTGGGGGAAATTCAATTTGCATACGTATGCAACCTGGTGAATATAGCAACTCGGCGCTGCCGTGCCCTAAGTGATTTCCCTTAGGTCAGAGCGGTGCGCGGCGACCCCATTGGGTGCGGACTCGGGCCAACACGTCGACATCCATCTGCAACAACAGGTCGAGGAGGTCGATCGGTACCCAGTTCTCGCGGATCCGGCCCGCATCGGCGAGGTAGAAATCCATTACCCGCATCGTCACGGCGCGGTCGGTGGCGCCCAAGCCCAGCCAGCCACCGCCGAGGTGGTCGACAAAGCGGCTCGGCCAGCCGGCGGTAGCCGAGTAGCGGCCATCGCCGATCCGGACATAGTGGCTCTTGCCGTCGCGGCGCCGCTCGACCGAGCTCGGCGAATCCGGCGCATTCGGAAAGGCGGCGCGAAACGGCCACTGGTGGCAATCGACAAACCCCGCCAGCGAGCGCGCCGTGCCGATGCCACTGGGCCCGTACCACATCATTTTCGGATGCCAAAACTGCTGTTGCGGCATGGTCAGCAAGCCCTCACGTCCGCCACCGAGCGTGTCGTCGTAAGCGCCCAGCGTCGCCTGCATGTTGAGGGTCAGTTTCAGGCTGGCGGACGACTCGGCAGCAGCCTGGGGCGTAAACAGTAGTCCGTCACCTGAAAACGGCCCGGCCCACAGCCCCTCTTGGCCCAGGCTGGGCGGCAGCGGCCAAAATCCGGCCTGGCGGATGGCGTCCAGCACGTCCAGCAGCACCGTGCTTTGCACGATGCGGCCGTCGACCATCTGGTGGAACTCGCCCACCCGCAGGTGGATGACCTGGTCGGTGGCCGGCAAGCCCAGCCAATCACGCCGGAAACTGCCTGTGAGGTGACCGACCAGGCCGACGTAGACCCGGTCCTGGTACTCGCCGCCCATCACAATGGCATGGCGGCGCTCCAGGTCGGGAAAGGATTCCAACAATGGCGCCCAGAACCCCGCTCGGATGGCATCCACCCCCTGCAGCTCGTTCCAGGGGTGGGATCCGCGCCACTGCGCATCGGGGTGGTAGATCTGGCGCAACCGGGCGTCCAGTTGCGCACCATCGGACTCGGCGATGGCATTCATGCAGGACCAGACGGCCCGCTTGTTGGCAATGTTGTCGGTATCGGTGAGCATGCGGGTGGGTCCGGTGCGGGTCTTCGGGCGGCGCGCGGGGGCGGGGGCGGGCCATGGGGGCGCGATCCGCAGCATTTTATCCGTATTGCATACGCATGCAAATGCAGCCGATGGCTGTCGCCGCCAGTCGGCCCTCGGTCGGCCCCCAGTGGGCCGCCATCGGGCTCGGCCGGGCCTTTGCCGATGCTTTGCCAGCGGCTTACACTGCCCCCATGGCCGTCCCCTCTGCCTTTGCCGAGTTCTGCTGTGAACTGCTCTCCAGCCTGGGCAGCGTGCGCGCCCGGCGCATGTTTGGGGGCTGGGGCCTGAGCGTCGACGGCATCACGGTCGCGATCGTTGGAGACCTCGGGAGCGGCGACAAACTCTGGCTCAAGGCCGATACCGACACCCGGGCGGTGTTCGAAGCCGCCGGCTGCGAGCGTTTCACCTATCCGATGCGCAAGGGCGATACGCTGGTGGACCGCAGCATGAACTACTACTGCCCGCCCGATGACGCCATGGACGCATCGCACGCGATGGCACCCTGGGGGCGCATGGCGCTGGAAAGTGCGCTCAAGGCGCGGGCTGCCACGCCGGCGAAGGCAGCCCGTGCCAGGCTAGCCACCGGACGCAAGGCCGCCAAAACCGGGCGGCGGACTCAGGGCTGATTGCACTCCAGCGGCGACAACACACGCCCGCGCCCCTGCACAAACCACTGCAGCAAGCAACCCAGTTGAATCATCGACCGGCAGATCATTGCAGACAGTCCGGGACCGGAAGGGCCCGGCATCCACCGCGGGCGGGCCAGCGCGTCGCCCCAGGGAACGGCCACCACGCGCTGCCGCAGCACCGGTGCCGATGACGGCTCCCAACTGAAGAAAGCGGGCGCGTTGACAGCCTCACCATAGGCCTCGATCACGACCTGCTGGCCGGCCAGCAGGCGCAGCTGCTGGCCACTGCCCAGCACCACATCGCCCCAGTCATTGGCCGGCCCCTGGTGCGGCCCCTCGGAGGTGACCCAGACCCGCCCCTGCGATACGCTCAAAATACCTGCCGAATCTGGTTGCAGGGTCAGCGCGCGGTCTGGCGCGAGCTTCCAGCACTCGGGGAGCACGCCCCCCAGCGGGGATTGATGCAGTTTGAGCGAATTTTGCGATGCCATGACTGGCCCCTTTTCAACGACTTATAACCATATGGTCCTTCAGAAAGCGCCAGCGGTCCAATGAAATCGGCCTATACTATTCATTCGAAAAACGCATCAATCAGCGCGTGCAGAAAGGGCCACACCCATGCAGCACTCCGAAAACCACCTGCGCACCCGGCCGATCGCCGTGGGGCACCTGCGCGCCTTCGAAGCCGTGGCACGCCATCTGAATTTCCGGGCCGCCTCTGAGGAGCTGGCGCTGACCCAGAGCGCGGTCAGCCGCCAGATCCAGGCGATGGAAGAAGAGATCGGCGTGGCGCTGTTCCTGCGCCATACCCGCGCGGTCGAGCTCACCGGCGCCGGCAGCGACCTGCTGCGCGCTGTGGTGCCCTCGCTGGAGCGTCTGGACAACGCGGTGCGAACCGTGCGGCGCAGCGCCGGACGCAAGAGCGTGGCTATCACCACCTGGGCCTCGTTTGCGTCCATGTGGCTGATTCCGCGCCTGGAGGCTTTCCAGAGCGCGCATCCCGACATCGACCTGCGTATCGATGCCAGCGACAGCCGCGTCGACCTGGACACCGCCGACGTCGACATCGCGCTGCGCTACGCACCGGCGGGCTCGGTGCCGTCAAGCGCGATACGGCTGTTTGGCGAGCAGCTCACTGTGGTCGCCAGCCCCTGGCTGCTCAAGAGCGGCAAGCCGCTGCGCCGTGGTGCCGACCTGGCCCATTTCGCGCTGATCGAGGCCAGCGACGGGCACCGCACCCAGAGCCTGCAGTTCCTGGCCTGGCGGCGCTGGCTCGACCACTACCAGCTACGGACTCTCGAGCCCCAGCGTTGGCTGTATTTCAACTACGCGCACCAGATCGCGCAGGCCGCGCTCACCGGCCAGGGCGTGGCGCTGGCACGCCGGCCGCTGGTGGCCGACAGCTTGGCCAGCGGGGACCTGGTGGAGGTGCTGCCCGACATGCGCATCGACTCCCCCCTGGTCTACTGGCTGATGGTCGGGCCGCGGGCGACAGAGCGCCCGGAGATCGTGGCCTTCTGCCAGTGGCTGCAAGTGCAGGCTGCGATCACGCGGGTGGCTCTGGGCGAATCAGATGCGCCAGACACCACCGACGGCGGCCCGGCCCTCGCGGCACCCGCGGCCCCCGCCTCACGCGCGCGGCGCCGGCAAAGCCGCTGATACACCTCACACCGGCCAGACGGCGCCGTTCTCGTTCAGGATGGCGTCCAGCGGGATGTCGTGCGCCTGCGGTTCGAAGTCGGGCAGAAAACCCTGCGTGAAACCCACGCCAATGGTGTAGGGCCTGGGCTGCAGGGTCGCCAGCGTGCGGTCGTAGAAGCCCCCGCCATAACCCAGCCGGTAGCCGCCCGGGCCATAACCCACACAGGCCACGAAGAGCAGGGTCGGCACGATCACCTCGGTGTCCTTCGGCTTGGGAATGCCGTAGGCATCTTCCTCCATGCGGCAACCCGGGTACCAGGCATGGAACACCAGCGTCTTGTGGACCTTGTCGACCACCGGCAGCCCGATGCGACGCGGCTGGGGCTGGTCGATCAGTTCGCCGTCTTCCTTCCAGCGGTGCAAGGCGGGCAAGGGGTCGAATTCGCCCTTGATCGGCCAATAGGCGCCAATCACGGTGTCGGGGCGGCCTACCAGCCAGATCCGCATCACGTCCTGCAGTATGTTGGCCCGCACCTGGCGGTCGGGCATCTGCAGGCGTTGTTCGATCAAGGCTTTGCGAAGGGCTTTCTTTTGCAGCGTCTTCTGGTCGTCGGAGTTGTCCATAATCCCCACATGCAGTTCGTATCTATTCTGACATCGATCGCACTGTCCCTGCTGCTGGCTCTGGGCCCCGCGACCAGCAGCCTGGCCCAGACCCGCGACACAGCGCGCGGCGACGAGGCCGTGCTCGAGATGGGCGAGGCCTTCCGCAAGTTCGATCGCAAACGGCTCACCACCCTGTTGCCCACGCTGCGCGGACACGTGCTCGAGCCCTGGGGCATCTACTGGGAAATGCGTGCGCGCCTCGACGAGGCCAGCGTCACCGAGATCCAGGATACGCTGCGCCGCCTGGCTGGCACCTACCAGGAAGACCGCCTGCGCAACGACTGGCTGCAGATGCTGGGCGCGCGCCGCGACTGGGCCAACTTCAACGCCCAATACCCGAAGTTCCGCATGCAGGACGACCGCTCGGTGCGCTGCTTTGCGCTGATGAGCGAGTTTCGCTCTGGCAACACCGATGTAGCCGCACAGGTGCAGCAGTTCTGGCTGGCACAGCGCGATGTCGAAGAAGGTTGCGCTGCCGCGGCCGACCAGCAGCTCAAGGCCGGCTTCCTCAAGCCGCAGGCTGCCTGGCAGCGCGCCCGCCTGGGCATGGAGAACGACCGCCCGCGCATGGTCACGCAGGCACTGGGCTTGCTCAACGCCGACTGGGCGGCCCGCGCCGACATCCTGTACGTCAACCCGTCGCGCTACCTCGACGAAAAGCTCACCGCCCTGCTGCCCCGCACCAAAGAGCTGGTCACTCTGGCGCTGATCCGCCTGGCCACCGAAGACCCGGCACTGGCGGCCGCCGAGCTCAACAAGCTGCGCTGGAGAACCCAGCTCACCCAGGAGGAGCGCAGCTGGGTGTGGGGCGTGATCGGCAAGCGCGCAGCGCTGCGTCTGTCCGACAACGCCATGGCCTGGTTCGCCAATGGGCAGGACAAATACATGCACGAGGACCACCTGGCCTGGAAGGTCCGGGCGGCCTTGCGCGCTGGCCAGTGGCCGCAGGTGCTGGAGGCCACTGCGGCGATGGGTGAGCAGCAGCGCCGCGACCCGGCCTGGACCTACTGGCGCGCCCGCGCGTTGCTGGCGCCTGGCCGCAACGACGCAGACCGCCAGGAGGCCACCCGGCTGCTGGAGAGCATCGCCAGCGTACGCGGCTTCTACGAGCAGCTGGCGATGGAAGACCTCGGCCGCTCGGTCAGCGTGCCGGAGCGCCCGGCACCGCTGACCACCGACGAGAAAGAGGCGGCCCGGGTCCATCCCGGCCTGAACCGGGCCCTGTATGCGATCCAGATCGGCCTGCGCGCCGATGGCGTGCGTGAGTGGAACTACAGCGTGGCGCTCCACGACAAAGGCGGCATGGACGACCGTGCGCTGCTCGCCGCCGCCGACCGCGCCTGCCAGCGCGAAATCTGGGACCGCTGCATCAACACCAGCGAGCGCACCCGCAGCCTGATCGACTTCGACCAGCGCTTCCCGATGCCGCACCGCGACGCGGTGGTCACGCGCGCCAGAGCGATCAACCTGGACCCGGCCTATGTCTACGGCCTGATCCGCCAGGAGAGCCGTTTCATCACCGACGCCCGCTCGCACGTCGGCGCCTCGGGGCTGATGCAGGTCATGCCTGCCACGGCCAAGTGGACCGCCAAGAAGATCGGCCTGGTCAATTTCACCCCCGCCCAGATCACCGACCGCGACACCAACATCGCCATCGGCACCGGCTACCTCAAGCTGGTGATGGACGACTTTGCGGGCTCCATGCCCCTGGCCGCCGCAGCCTACAACGCCGGCCCCAGCCGGCCGCGCAGCTGGCGCAACGGCCCGATCCTCGAGGCGGCCATCTGGGCCGAGAACGTGCCCTTCTCTGAAACCCGTGATTACGTCAAGAAAGTGCTCAGCAACACCACCAGTTACGCGGCCATCCTGACCGGTCAGGCCCAGTCTCTCAAGGCCCGGCTGGGCAGCGTCGGCCCGCGCCTGGGAACTGCGGACACCGAGAACAAGGATTTGCCCTGAGCGGGCGGGAGGCTACCGATGCAACGAATCCTGGTACTGGGCGGCAGCGGCTTTGTCGGCCGCCATGTCTGTGAAAAGCTCTCCCGGCTGAACTGCCGCGTGACTGTGCCGACGCGGCACTACGACCACGGCAAATCGGTCCTCACCCTGCCCTGGGTCGACGTGGTGGTGGCCGACGTACACGACGAAGCTGCCCTGACCCCACTGGTCCGCGGGCATGACGCCGTGGTCAACCTGATCGCCATCCTGCATGGCAACCAGGACTCCTTCACCCATGTGCACGTGGCGCTGCTGCACCAGCTGGTGCGCGCCTGCCAGGCCACCGGCGTGCGTCGCGTGGTGCATGTCAGTGCGCTGGGTGCAGCGGCCGGCGCCCCGTCGATGTACCAGCGCAGCAAAGCGCAGGGCGAAGCCGCGCTGGCTGCGGGCAAACTCGACCTCACCATTCTGCGGCCGAGCGTCATCTTCGGTGCCGGCGACCAGTTCATGAATCTGTTCGCACGCCTGCAGTCGTTTTTCCCCGTGATGCCGCTGGCCGGCGCCGACACGCGGTTCCAGCCGGTGTGGGTCGAGGATGTGGCGCAGGCCATCACCCAGGTGCTGGCCGACCCGCACGGGCCCGCCGTGATCGAGTGTGCCGGGCCCGACGTATTCACCCTGCGCCAGCTGGTGCAGCTGGCGGGTCAAGTCAGCGGGAACCGCCGCCCGGTGCTGGGGCTGCCCATGGCACTGGGCCGCCTGCAGGCACGCATGATGGAGCTGATGCCGGGCGCGCCGCTGATGAGCCGCGACAACCTCGACTCGATGCAGGTCGACAACATCGCCACACCCGGCATGGCGGACCTGCGCAGCATCGGCATCCAGCCCTCTGCACTGGCCGCCATTGCGCCCAGCTTTCTGCAAGCCGACGGCGGAGACGCGATGCTGAAGCGCCGCCGCTCTGCCGGGCGGTTCTAGGCTGCGTTGCTGCGTGCGGCCGGCATCCGCTGTTGTTTGCCGGGCCACTGCGATCCGATGCATCCATGCGGCTGTGCAACAGCATCCATCCCTCTGCCAGCCCGGTTAGCATGCCGTCTTTGTGGAGAAACCCATGTTGAAGCTCTATATCGGCAACAAGAATTATTCCTCCTGGTCGATGCGGCCCTGGGTGCTGTTGCGCCAGGCGGGCATTCCGTTTGAGGAAGTGATGGTGCGCTTCGACGCCTTCAGCGCCGACTCGCAGTTCAAGCAGCGCCTGGGCCCGGTCAGCCCGACCGGCAAGGTGCCAGTGCTGGTCGATGGCGATCTGGTCATCTGGGACACGCTGGCGATTGCGGAATATGTCGCCGAGCAATACCCGCAACACACCCTGTGGCCCGCCGCCACCGCGGCACGCGCACGGGCCCGCAGCGTCTGCGCCGAGATGCACTCGGGCTTTCAGGCCCTGCGGGGGGCCTGCATGATGAACATCGAGGCCACGCTGCCGGCTGTCGGCGCGCTGGCCTGGCGCGACAAGCCGGCGGTGCGGGCCGACGTGGCCCGACTGGTCGAGATGTGGAGCGAATTGCTCGCCGCGCATGGCGGCCCGATGCTGTTCGGCTCATTCACGGTGGCCGACGCCTACTTCGCGCCGGTGTGCATGCGCCTGAAGACCTACGGGTTGCCGGTGCCGGCGCACATCGGCGCCTACGTCGAGCGGGTGCGCGCCCTGCCCGGCGTGCGCGACTGGATCGATGGTGCGCTGGCCGAAAAAGACTTCATCGATTTCGAAGAGCCTTACCGGCTGCGCCCCTGAGCTGTGCCGGCGAAGCAGGCCACCGCGCTCGCCTAAACTTGCGGCGATGCAGATCTACCTGGTTGGCGGCGCGGTTCGGGACACCCTGCTCGGGCTGCCCGTCCAGGACCGCGACTGGGTGGTGGTGGGTGCCACACCACAACAATTGCTAGACCAAGGCTTCGTGCCGGTCGGGCGCGATTTCCCGGTCTTCCTGCATCCCGGCAGCCGTGAGGAGTACGCACTTGCGCGCACCGAGCGCAAGACCGCACCGGGTTACCAGGGCTTCGCGATCCATGCCGCAGCGGACGTGACCCTTGCAGACGACCTGGCGCGACGTGACCTGACCATCAACGCGATCGCGGTGGACGTCACACAGCTCAACGCGGACGGCCGCTTCGACCCCGCGCTAGCCCAATTCTGCGATCCGTTCCACGGGCGCGAGGATGTCCGCAACCGGGTGCTGCGCCATGTGACGGATGCGTTCCGCGAAGACCCGGTGCGCATCCTGCGGGTGGCCCGATTCGCGGCGCGTTTTGCGGACTTCAGCATTGCCAGCGAGACGCTGGATCTGATGCGGGCGATGGTCGCACAGGGCGAGGCGGCCGCTCTGGTGGCCGAACGCGTCTGGCAGGAAATGGCGCGCGGCCTGATGGAAGAAGGCACCCCGTCGCGCATGTTCACGGTGCTGCAGGACTGCGGTGCCCACGCGGTGGTGCTGCCGGAACTGACACAGGGCGGCGAGGGTCTGGGCGTCCACGTGCTGCGCATGCTCGATCAGTGCGCAGCGCAGCATGCGCCGCTGGCGGTGCGTTTTGCGTGTCTGTGCCTGTATGCGCACCCGGTGGGCGCGCCTACGCCGGCCCGAGACAGCCACCCGATTCGCCGGTTGTGCGCGCGGCTGCGGGTGCCTGCTGACTGCACGGCGATGGCTGAGGTGTCCGCGCGCGAGCGAGTCGAGCTGCAGCAATGTTCCAGCCTGCCGCCCGCGGCTCTGGTGCGGCTGCTGGAACGCTGTGACGCCTTTCGCAAACCGGCCCGGTTCGGCGACCTGCTGCTGGCCATGGAATGCGATGCCCGCGCCGAAGAGCTCCCTGCGGAACGGGCGTACGCGCCACGCCAGCGCATGCTGGCGGTATTGGCAGCCGCCCGGTCGGTCTCCACTGAGGATATTGCCATGCGCGCCCAGGCGGCCGGGTTCGCCGGGCCGCAAATCGGCGCCCTGTTGCATGCGGCGAGGGTGGAGGCGGTGGCGGCCATTGGGGAGCCCCAACCCCATTCCGTTAGCATTGCGCCAGTCGATTGAAAAACGAACCGTCGGCCTCATCAGGCGCACAACGCGGTGGTTCGGCACGACCCCCTGACTTGCACAGGATCTGACGGAGCGCGCCACCCCACTCAAATAATGAAGGATTTCCATGTTCCTTTCAGTTTCAATTCGTCTCTTCAAACCGCTGCTGTTGGCCACTTGCCTGGCAGCGCTTGCCGCTTGTGGCGGGTCGTCCGACGCGGAGCTTCTGGCTTCTGCGCGCGGCTACCTGGAAAAGCGGGACAACCCCTCGGCCATCATTGAACTACGCAATCTGCTGCAACAGAATCCGGAACTGCGCGAAGGCCGTTTCCTGCTCGGCAAGACGTTACTGGAAACCGGTGATGCGGCAGGCGCTGAAGTTCAATTGCAGCGTGCCCTGGACGCACGGCAGCCTGAAAACGATGTCCTGCCGCTGCTCGCCAAAGCGATGGTCGCCCTGGGCAAGACGACATTGCTGGTGCAGCAATATGGTTCTGTCTCTCTGAAAGACGACCTTGCTGCGGCCGAATTTCAAACTCAGCTGGCCATTGCATATATCAACAACAACGCGCTTGGAAAAGCCGAGGCAGCCGTCGATGCGGCCTTGCAGCGTACCATTGACCATGCGCCAGCGTCGTTGCTGCAAGCCCGCTTGAAAGCAGTTCGCGGCGACACACCCGCCGCACTCGCCCTGGTCGAACAATTGTTGACGCGGACTCCCGGAAATGCCGCTGCCTGGGCGTTTAAAGGAGATCTCTCGGCGATGGCCAAGCGCACTGACGACCCGCAGGCGCTGGCTGCTTATCGCAAGGCGCTCGAACTGCAGCCTGACCTGGTCCCGGCCCACGTGGGCGTGATGTCCCTATTGGTCGCAAAGCGCGACTTTGACACCGCGGCCAAGCACTTGGATAGTTTGAAAAAGGTCTTGCCGCAGCATCCGGAAACACAATATTTTGAAGGTGTGCTCGCCCTGAGCAAGGGCGACGCGAAACGCGTGCGGGACATTACTGCCGGACTGTTGCGCGGGGCCCAACAGGATCCACGCGTATTGTTGTTGGCCGGCCAGGCCGAGATTCAACTGAATGCAATGACACAGGCAGAATCCCTGCTGGCTAAGGCAGTGGCCGTGGCGCCAAAGTCAGCGCCGCCACGACGCATGCTGGCACAGGTCTACCTGCGGACTGGGCAGGCTGACAAGGCCTTGGCGGTACTCAAGCCGCTGCTGGAAAATGCCACCCCAGACGCCGGCTTGCTGGTGCTGCTGGCGCGCGCTCAATTGATGGCTGGGGACGCCAAGTCAGCCGAAGGCAACTTCAAACGCGCAGCCGCGCTGCGGCCTGACGACAAGCGAATCCATGCATCGGCAGCATTGTCGCGCCTTGGCAAGGGTCAAGGCGCTGCGGCACTCGGAGAACTTGAGGCCGTTGCGGCCGCCGATGCCGGGACTACCGCAGACCTTGCATTGATCAGCGAACGCCTGCGGCGCAAGGAATTCGATGCTGCGCTGAAGGCAGTCAATGGGTTGGCGGGCAAACAGCCCCGAATGGCACTGCCCGACTTCTTGCGCGGCCGAATCGCGCTGGAGCGACGCGACCCAGCCGCCGCCCGCAAGAGTTTCGAGGCCGCTTTGGCCAAGGAGCCGGCATATTTCCAGGCGGTGGCCAACCTGGCGGCGCTCGACATGTCCGAAGGGAAGCCCGACGCCGCGCGTGGCCGATTCGAGGCCGTGCTCCTGCGCGACCCGGCCAATGTCAATGCCCATATGGCGCTGGCTCAGATTGCTGTGCGCAGCGGCGCCACCAAGGAAAACGTTGCCAAGCTCATCGAAGGAGCGGTCAAGGCAAACCCCGCGGCTCCGGGGCCACGTGCGGCGCTCGTCGATCTGCATATGGCTGCTGGCGACACTGCACTGGCGCTGTCAGCTGCTCGAGGCGCGGTGGCTGCGGTTCCCGATAGCCCGGACTTGCTGGACCGTCTCGGTCGCGTACAGCAGGCCGTCGGCGACATCAACCAGGCAGTCCCCACGTTCAACAAGATGGCCGCAATGCAACCGACTTCGGCCTTGCCGCACCTTCGATTGGCGGAGGTGCACAGGGCCAACAACAACGCAGACGCAGCGGCTGCCAGCATCCGCCGCGCCCTGCAAGCCGAGCCGACGTCCTTGGCTGCCCAACGCGCGGCCATTGCGCTGGAATTGGGCGAAAAGCGTCCGGCCCAGGCTTTGGGTATCGCACGCACGGCGCAGAGCCAGCGCCCTGACGATGCCCTGGGGTACCTGCTGGAAGGCGAGATCGAACTAAGCCAAAAGAACCACACTCTGGCAATCGCTGCGATGCGAAAAGCTTTGGCGAAGTCCAACTCAACCGACGTGGCGCCGCGCCTGCATCGTGCGCTGGTCGAGGGAAAGCAGGATGCCGAGGCAGAGCGGATGGCCAACAGCTGGCTCAAAGCGCACCCGGAAGACACGGCCTTCGCGCTGCACTTGAGCGCTTTGGCGGCCGAACAAGGCAACGCGGCGCTGGCCGAGTCGCGGTACCGCGCTGTTCTCAAGCGCCAGCCCGACAACGTGCCGGCCCTCAACAACCTGGCCTTTCTGCTGGTCAGGGAGAAGAAGCCGGGTGCAGTGGCACTGGCCGAACAGGCGGTCAAACTGGCGCCTGGGCAGGCATTGCTGATGGACACACTGGCCCTGAGTTATGCGCAAGAGAATCAGCTTGCGAAAGCGGTGGAACTGCAAACGCGGGTCGTGGCACTTGCCCCCGACACGGGCGACTACCGGCTGAATCTTGCGAAGCTCCAAATTCGGGCCGGTGACACTGCATCGGCGCGCACCGAGTTGGCCAAACTGGTGGCGAAAGGCAAGAATTACGCAAGCCAAGACGAGGTTACGCGTTTGCTGAAGACTTTGGGGGGATGACCTTTCAGGCGCTTTTGCAGGCATGCGAATATTTGTCGAGAAGTTTTACAATTTTCTTGGGGTGACCTACCGCAGTGCGTGAGAACCATGAATTAGTACTGAAGAATCAACAGGCATGCGACGGTGGCGCAGTTATTGCTGTGGTGGAGACAATCCAAGGCGGGCCAACAAGTTTGCCGAGGATTGCACAAACTTGTGTGGTTATTTCTCCTCAACCTGACTAGGACATAACAAATGAAAAAACCAGTTCTGAATTTGATGGCAGGTGCAGTATTGGCGCTGTCGGCGGTAGCTGCTCATGCAGGCGACGTCAACGTCACCAACAATGTCATCGTAGGCACCGGTATCGCCAATAACGGGTTTACCGTTGGCGCAACCAACAATATCGAGATCGGCCTGCGTGCGCGTGAGCGCTATGGCAATCCAACTGCAGGCGTTTTTGTTCCGACGAATAACTTTTACAGTGATAACAACGGCACCTATAACCAAGCGCCCGGGGGGTTCACTCCCGTTGGAGTGAATGGCACAGCCGGTGGACCCAGGGCCGCCTGGAATTTCGACTGGTCGATCAACACCGACCAAAGCGGCACAGGAGGAGCGAAGATCAATTCATACACCTATCGCCTGAGCATGGATTTCGATGCTGGCGTCGGCACCAATTTCCAGTCGTTCGACCTAATCAACGCAGCATCTCTTTTTGACCATTCGTTCGGCGACAACACGACCGGTCAGGGCCTAGGGGTAGAAGCGGCGAATGCTGCAGGATATACCTCATTGAAAGGTAGCAGCAACCTGGTTCAGAATTCATGGAACTACGATTTCTTCGACAGCGCTATGTTCCCATTTGATCCCAACGCCCAGGGCACCTACACGATCAAGCTGGAGGCCTTCAGAGGTGACACTCTGGCGGCGAGCAGCCTGATCAACGTGAACGTCGGCGCAGCCGCCGTACCGGAACCAGGCAGCATGGCACTCGTGGGCCTGGCACTTGCCGGACTGGCCATCGCGCGCCGCCGCAAGGCCTGACGCTCTCAACGCTGTCCAGAACCCCGCTCCGGCGGGGTTTTTTGTGTTCGCCTTCAAAGGGCGCACTTTCACGCAAAAAAATTCGATCATAAGTTGACAACCGCAAATGAAGAGCCGCGCAACGGCACGACGGAGACCTGCCGAGTCCGTCGCGCGGGTGGATGATCCCCAAGCCTGAAGGAAGCGAGCGCGTGCTCGGCATCCCCACGCTGAGGGACGTTTCATGCAGCAGGCACTTCTCGTTGGCGGTGACAAAGACCACACAGGGGGCTGACTTCGTATCGCACCGCTATTCATCAATGCGACCAAACAAAGTTATCCGATCCAATTGGGCTCTGGCATTGTTTTCCTTGCTGCTGCCCGATGGACGGCTGCATTGAATACATTCGCTGTGTCCGCCGCGCCAACCGTATGGCCACACTGACAGCGCAGTAATTGGCTGCACGGTCTTCCCGCGCTCGGTGGAACAGTGGCTGCATTGGTGTTTCCACCAATACCCACCCCCTCCAACATCCCGGACACTTCGTTTTTCTTTCGAACTAAATGGCCATCCAGGCCGCAACGACCGCCCGCAACGGGCATAACCCCGGAGACACGCATGCAA
>Ga0105046_10001870_pt1 | contig 32807 bp, 25 predicted proteins | sample MAT03_FD_78385 | JGI IMG/M metagenome (GOLD analysis project Ga0105046, IMG submission 78385) | Freshwater microbial communities from Lake Fryxell liftoff mats and glacier meltwater in Antarctica - MAT-03 (megahit assembly) | ecosystem: Environmental > Aquatic > Freshwater > Ice > Liftoff...
GGCACAAAACCAGGATTTCGAGAAGGCGCGCGCGTCCTTTGCGTTCGCATTCGAACACTCGCCCAATCGGGCCGCGTTGTTTGCGTGGGCACAGGCCGAACGGCTGTCGGGCCATTGCGAAATCGCGGACCCGCTCTATCGGCGCTTCATGCGACAGCGGCTCGGTGAAGCGGAACAACAGGCGGCCGAGTTGGCCTTGAGACGGTGTGAGCAGGCACCGAAAGAACCCGCGCCAACGCCCGCCGTCGTGGAACAAAATCCGCCCACGGTAGCACCACCCAAGACACAGTTGACCAGGCGTTTTCTCATGCTCGCCGGGGGTGCGACGGTTGCAACATTGGCTGGATTGACCTTCCACGGACTGGCCGCACGCGGTCGCAGCAATGCGCCGGATGCCGCGACCTACGACGGCTATCGCGATGAACTCGACACCGCAAGCTGGCAAACACAATGGGGCTGGATTGGACTCGGGACCGGCGTCGTGCTTGGTGCCATCGCGGGATGGCAATACCATCGTGACAACGCCACCGACGGCGAAGATAGCGTACCACGAAATTCAACCGCCTTTTTCCCCCTGCTTTTCAGCAACACATTGGGCGCCTGCTGGACGGGAACCTTGCCATGACCCAGGGCGGAGAAAGAGACGACGCCGAAACACCCATGGTGGCAGGCGGCACGCTGACCGAACATCAGGTTCAACAAACACGGGCAAACACGGGACCCAATCTCGTACTTGCACTCCGGGGAGATGCGCCCCTGTCGGGCGGACAGTCTCTTGATATGGCTGGCGTCAAAACGTTACACATCGGCCGGGGCGGCGCGCTTGCCTTGATGCCCGGCGCGACTAGAGGAGACGCCCGACTGGAACTGCCCGATCCCACGACCAGCGGACAACACGCCCGACTGCGCTTCGAGGACAAGCACGTGTGGCTCGAAGATCTGGGCTCTCGCAACGGGACACGCCACGGGATCAAGCGGATTGACCAACCCGCCCTCTTGCAACCGGGTGACTGGTTTTCAGTCGGTCGCTCGGTATTTGTGTACGGCACCGGCAACCCAGGGGGACCGTCAGAGCCCCTGGCGTTTGGCGCATCGGGTCTGCTTGCAACATTCGTAGCACAGGTTGCTGAGCTTTACGGTGCTACCGGCAAGTTGGCGCCGTCGCGCGTTCCCTTGCTGCTGGTTGGTGAAACTGGGACGGGCAAGGAAGTTCTTGCGCGCGAAATCCACGCCCTGTCGCGCCCACAGGGACCCTTCGTCGCGGTCAACTGTGCGGCGTTGCCCGAAAACCTGGTTGAAAGCGAGTTGTTTGGATATCGCAAGGGTGCGTTTTCGGAAGCACGCGAAGATCGCCCGGGTCTGGTGCGCACGGCGAACGGTGGCACCTTGTTGCTCGATGAAGTGACGGAGCTGCCCGTGCAAACACAGGCCAAGTTGCTGCGCTTTCTGCAGGAGGGGGAAGTCCTCGCGATTGGTACCACACAACCGGTGAAGGTGGATGTCCGCGTCATTGCCGCCACGCAACCAGGCTTGCACGAGGCGGTCCGTGAGGGCCGATTCCGCGCCGATCTATTGGCGCGCCTGGCCGGATTCACGCTGAACCTTCAACCCCTGCGCGACCGCATGGCCGATCTCGGATTGCTTACCGAAATGATCTTGCGCCGCCACGGTGGCGAAGACGCCCACCGATTCAAGTTCAGCGCCGACGCGTGCAACGCGCTTTTTGCACGCCAGTGGCCTTTGAACGTCCGCGAGCTCGAACAGACCTTGCAGGCGGCCGTGGTGCTTGCGCGTGACAGCGGCCAGATCGAGGTGGCGCACCTTGGACAGGCGCCGCTCTTGACTTCGACCGCGGGAACAGCGCCACCGCCCATCGAACTCGAAAACTCCGAACTCGCCGAGCAAGTGCTGGACGCCCTTCGTCGCCATGAAGGCAACGTCAGCGCGGTGGCGCGTGAAATGGGCAAAGCCCGCATGCAGATCCACCGCTGGATGGAACGTTTCGGGTTCGATCCGGAGAGCTTTCGTCTACCCCCTCGTTGAGCCCGGGTGTAACACCCTGCAACCGCAACTGTTACACTTTTGGGCTCGTTTTCACGACGCCCGGTGGACTGCAAGTTCTTAATTTTACGGGAGTTCCATCCGAGCGCGGGCCTCGCAACGTTCGGCAAGGTTCTTGCAAAACCTATCGTCGTGACCAGGATAACGAAGAAGTTCACCGCCCTCACACTGTGTCCGCTGACAGGACTGCTGTCGATCTCGCTCGTTCTTTCAGCCTGCACCGGCAGCATCGAAACCCAGGGAACCACCCCCGGTCAGAAGCCCGGAGACAAGCCCGCCCCGATTGGGGAGAAACCGAGTGAGCCGAACGTCCCTCCTCCTCCCTTCGACCCGCAGCCACCGGAGGCCTACGTCGCCAAGATCAAGGATCTGATGACGGGAGAAGCGCCGTCCACCGCCGAAATTCAGGCCGTCAAAGATGATCCGAGGGCACTGGCCGGATTCGTCGACGGCTGGCGCAAAGGGGCATCGTATCGCGGAAAGCTGCAGACCTGGCTCGCCAGCGCTTTTCAGCAAAATCAGATTCAGGACACCGATCTGAACGACCAGTCAGGCGTCACGTCCTTGAGTGGCTTGATCGGTACGCCCGCCACGACCTTGCTGAAGGAAGCACTCAACACGAGCTTCGCGATGACAATGTTGCAACTCATCAATGAAGGAAAACCCTTCACGGCCGCAACCACAACGCGTACCTACATGATGAGCACCGCCATGATGGTGTACATGGCGTTTCTCGACGCCAACCCGGTCCTGGATGACGGAAAGAAACCCACCGATTCGTGGATATCTCGGCGATTTCCGGGTGTGCAGACGACCATCACACGGGCCGGAACCGCGACCGATCCCACACCCAGTTCGCCATCGGCCTTCGATCCAACCAGCGCCAACTTCATGAAGTTTACCTTCGCCCCGATCGACAAGGGCATCGACAACTGCAACGCCGCCTACGCCTACAAAAACCAGGAAGCAATCGCGCGTCCGTTTTCGATCTTGTTCGGCCGGCCCGCACAGAACTGCAATGGTCGAATTGCCTCACTCATCCAGGATTCTGACTGGACCGACCATCGCATGGTCACGATTCGTACGGCGAAATCCGACAACGAACACGCCCTGTACTTCGAGGTCGCCAAACTGCGCAACAGCAAGGAGCTGGTGCTCGGCAGTGAGCGGGTCGGATTCATGACGACCCCCGGATTCTTCGGGACCTGGGGCACGAACGAAAGCAACGCCTTTCGCGTCACCGCAAACCAGACCCTCATCACCGCCCTCGCGCTCACCTTCATTGAAGAAGGTTCGAGCATCCCGCTTGACGATTCGAATCTGGACGACGAACACGCCCAGAAGGGAACACCGTGCTACGGTTGTCATGTCACCCTGGATCCGATGCGAGACTTTTTCCGTCAGGACTACGGCTTGCTCTACGGACCAAGGCCCACGGTCGAACTGGTCACCAAGGGCATCCCGCTCGAGGGTTCTTTTTCGGCAGACGACAGCTTGCCGGTCAGAGGCAGCGGTGTTGCGGCCCTGGGAGACGCGCTCGCCAATCACCCCCGCTTCGCCCTTGCCTGGGCACTCAAACTTTGCCATTTGGCCAACTCGGGATTCTGTCTTGCCGACGATCCTGAACTTGAACGCATTGCCAAGGTGTTCCAGACCTCGAACTTCAACTTCAACGTCCTTGTCAAAGAGATCTTCTCCTCTCCCATCGTCACCTTCGCTTCTCGTACCAAAACGGGCGAGGAATACGGCGCCATCATGAGCGTGGCACGAAAGGACGTTTTGTGTGATCGCCTGAGCATGCGGTTGCGCCAACCCGATGTCTGCAACCTGGAGGGCAAGAGTTTGCTGCGCACCAAACTGCAGAACCTGGCAATGGGCCTGCCCGATGCCGGATACGCCCGCGGCGAGGTGGCGCCAGTCCTGCCAAAGGATCCGAACCTGTTCTTCGTCTCGGCGACCGACGGGATCTGCGAGGCACTCTCGCGAGAGCTGGTCGAAAATACCAGGACCGGTGTGTGGACGTTCGTCGAGCGCGACAAGGCGATAGCGGACTTCAGCCGTGCCCTCCTCGGACTGGATGACGGTGACCCGCTGAAAGCCGCAAGCGATGCCATTTTGCAAAAGCATGTCGACGATGCGCTCGCCGCCGCCGCCAGCAAGGGCGATGCGTTGCGGTCGGCCTTCGTCGTGGCCTGTACTTCCCCCCTTTCCACCTCATTCGGACTGTAGGAGTCGACCATGCAAAACCGTCGTCAAGCCCTCTCGCGTTTTCTGTTCGGCACCGGATCGATTGGCCTACGGGCCATGGCCACGGGACTTCCCGCAAGTTTCCTGCTGCGACCCACGGAGGCGTCGGCGCAGTCCTTGGCCTGTGCGGGCGACAAGAACCGACTACAATATCTCATTCTCAGCACTTCGGGTGGCGGCGATCCCTTCAATGCCAACACACCCGGCACCTACGACTTCGACGACATCGCGCACTCTGCCGATCCGTCGATGAAAAAGACTGCGATCAAGTTGGGGGCAAACCAGGTAAACGCAGCACAGATATACAGTACGTTGCCACAGTGGGTACTCGATCGTTCCTCGTTCATCCACCACACCACCCTGACCAACGCCCACCCGAACCACCCCAAGGTTTTACGGGTGATGGGCTACACCGACCGGCAAGAAATGGCGCCCTCGATCTTTGCAAAGACGCTGGCCGAATGCCTCGGTTCAATTCAGGCCGAACCGGTATCGGCTGGAGCGGGAAACCAGTTCACCTTCGAGGGAAAGACCCTGCCGAACCTCGGACCAACCTCGCTTCGAGACATGCTCGCGGCTGACACCAGTCCACTTGGAAAACTGCAAACCATGCGCGACGCCTCGGTCGACCAACTGTCGGCCCTGTTGCGCGACCGTGGTACGAAATCGCAGCGTGACTACATGGATCAGCTGGTTATTTCTCGCCGGCAGGCGCGCTCGCTCTCGGATGATCTGCTCCAGATGTTCTCGGGCATCGCTGGCAATGGACCCGCCGACCAGATCACGGCCGCGGTGGCGCTCATCAAGATGAACGTGTCTCCGGTTGTCTACGTCCGCCTTCCCTTCGGTGGCGACAACCACAGCGATAGTGATCTGATGGTCAACGAGACGCCTCAAACGATCGATAGCGTCGGCAACATCGCGCGACTGATGCAACTGTTGAAGGACAGCGGCCTTGAAGATCGCGTAACCTTCGGCATACAGAACGTCTTCGGCAGAACGCTGAGCAAGCTCGGCACGAAGGGCCGCGATCACTGGGGCAGCCACCACGTGACCATGCTGACCGGAAAGTTCATCCGCCCCGGTGTGGTGGGAGGCCTCGTTCCCACCACCAACAATCGGGTCAAGGAATACATGGCCGGCGCCTTCGACTCGACCACGGGTCGTCTGAGCGATGCGGGCGACGTGACGACCGGCGAATCCCTCGGCTCCGTGAGCAAAACCATGGGCGCGGCACTCGGCGTGCCCACGGCGGTGCTCGATCAGAAGATCAAGATCGGCAAGCTCATACCGGCCGCATTGATGGGTTGAGGGGGACTATTGTTCGGCGGCCTGATATAGGAGGCTGTGGGCAGCGATCCGATCAAGCGACTGCGTGCGGGTCAGTCCGTGGATGACCAGACCTGGGACGACCTCTACCCCGGGTGGGTACGAGACATGAGTCGCATACAATGGACGCCCGCGACCGTGGCCCGCAAGGCAGCCGAGTGGTTGGTGGACGAACCCGGAACCACCGTCCTTGATATCGGCTCCGGCGTTGGCAAGCTCTGTCTCATCGGCGCGCTGTCGAGCGAAGGCGTTTTCACCGGCGTCGAACTACGCCAGCGCCTGGTAAACGTGGCCAATGCCGTCGCCCGGCGCCACAGCATCAAGCGCTGCTCGTTCGTCGCAGACGACGCACAAGGCCTCGACTGGTCGGCCTATTCGGCGTGGTACCTTTTCAACCCATTTTCCGAGCACCTGCCCGGCTGTCACGCCGTCGACGAAACCATTTCTCGCTCTCCGGATCGATTCCGACGTTATGTGGAAATGGTCGAGACACGTATGGAAGCGGCGGCAGTCGGGACGCGGGTCGTTACGTACTACGGTTTTGGCGGCGAGATGCCGCTCGACTGGGAGCAAGTCGGCCTGGAGCGGATGCACGGCGGGCTGCTCGAACTCTGGATCAAGTAGGCCTGAAAACGCATTCAACTCAACCAGGGTTCGCAACTGCGATAGGCTTCACAACTCAAAGACTGTGCAATGACAACGATTCTGATTACTGAACCCATGGCGGGTGCGCCCCTTGCAGAATTGCGCGCAAAGTTCGACGTGATACACTTGCCTGCCCTTTGGCAACAGCGTCCCAAACTCGTCGAGCAGGTTGCGCAGGCCCGGGCGCTGCTGGTACGCAACCAAACACAGGTCGATGCCGAGATGCTTGCCCACGCAAAGAATCTGCAAATCATCGGTCGGGCCGGCGTCGGGTTGGACAACATCGATATGCAAGCGGCCAGCGACGCAGGGGTGGTGGTCTCGTATTCGCCGGGTGCCAATGCGAATGCCGTCGCCGAGTTGACGATCGGCTTGGCCGTGGCGCTATCGCGACGATTGTTGTCCGCCGACTCACACACCCGAAATGGCGGTTGGGACCGGATGCAGTTCCTGGGACAGGAAATTTCCGGGCGCTGCATGGCAGTCATTGGATGCGGTGCCATTGGCCGATTGACCGCCCAAAAGGCGGTCGCAATGGGGCTGAATGTCGTGGGCTACGATCCCTTTCTCGATCCCGAACATCCTGCCCTGGCGGCATCGGGGCTCCGCTTGATGCCGTTCGAGCAAGCCATTGCGCAAGCCGATTATATCTCGTGCCATGTGCCGGCCAACGCGCAAACCCACGAGATGTTTGACGTGCCGTGTTTCGCCAACATGAAAAAGGGAGCGTATTTCATCAATACGTCCCGGGGAAACGTTGCGAACGAAGCGGCGTTGACCGCAGCGCTAATGTCGGGGCATCTGGCGGGCGCTGCCCTCGACGTTCGGACCATTGAACCACCCACCATCGGTTCGCTTGAAGCGCTGGGCAACGTCATTCTCACACCCCATATCGGCGGATTGACATTCGAGGCACAGGAAGCAGTGTTACAAATGATCTGCAGCGATGTGCATGCGGTGCTCGAAGGCAGACCTGCGGTACATTCAGCGAACTTTTCGGTTCCCCGTCGCAAGCGCTAGATCAATCGATTCCAAGACAAACGTGCTTGGTTTCGAGAAAAGCATCCAGACCTTCTGAACCAAGTTCACGTCCCCATCCGCTCTGTTTGACGCCGCCAAACGGCGCCTGACTGGTGGTTGGGATCGCGTCGTTGATCGATACCGTGCCTGCCTCGAGGCGCTCGGCAAGGCGAAACGTTCGACCCAGATCGCGCGTAAAGGCATAGGCTGCCAGCCCGTAGAGGGAATCATTGGCTTTTTCAATGGCATCCTGTTCGTCGTCAAAAACACAGATCGGCGCCACTGGCCCAAAGGTTTCTTCGTTCATACACAACGCGGAAGGGTCAACATTCGTCAGCACGGTGGGTGCCAGAAAATTCCCCGCGCGTTCCATTCGTTTGCCACCCACGAGAACGGAAGCCCCCTTCGCCACGGCATCCGCGATATGGCGCTCGGCCTTCGCCAGAGCGGCAGCGTCAATCAGCGGTCCCACTTCAACACCGGGCTCGTTGCCTTCTCCCACTTTCAGTGCGCGAACGCGCTGTTCCAGGTGTCCTACAAATTCTGGATAGATCGCCCGTTGCACAAAAATTCGGTTGGCAGCGATACACGATTGACCGGCGTTGCGAAACTTCGCCACCAACGTACCCTCCACCGCCTTTTCCAGATCGGCATCGTCAAACACCAGCAACGGTGCGTGTCCGCCAAGTTCCAGCGAAAGGGGCTTGATCCCGTGGGCTGCGCCTGCAATCAACTGACGACCCACCGAAGTGGAGCCCGTAAACGAGATCTTTCGACAGAGTGGATTCTCAAGCATCTCGGTGCCAATGGGTGCCGCCGGTCCGGCGATCACATTAAACAGGCCCGGAGGCAATTCTGCCTCGTGGGTTAAACGCGCGAATGCAAGCGCGCTGAGCGGTGTTTGTGGTGCGGGCTTTAGTACCACGGAACAGCCCGCCGCCCACGCAGCCGCTGCCTTGCGTACCACCAACACCAGGGGAAAGTTCCAGGGGCAAATGATGCCGACGGCTCCCACAGGGGATTTGAACGTCATGTGACGTTTGCCGGCGACCTGATTCGGGATCACGCGGCCGTAGGCGCGCTTGGCTTCTTCAGCGAACCAACGCAGGTGATCGCTCGACATGGCCACCTCGCCTTTGCTTTGTGATAGCGGCTTGCCGTTCTCGGCTGTAATCAACCTGGCGAACGTGTCGGCCTCACGGTCCAGCGCATCAGCCAATCGCACGAGGACACCCGCACGATCTCGCGCCGGTTTGTCTCGCCAAAGCAGGAACGCACGCGCAGCCGCCTCGAACGCTTTCGCTGCAACCGAACGATCCACAGAAAACACCTGGGCCAATGGCTGCCCTGTTGCAGGGTTCACGACCGACGTTTGCTCAAACGATTGCACCCAGCATCCGTCGACATAGAGCGCGTGAACCGGGCCGGAATTCGTGGTGACAACTGGACTTGGTGAACCCATGAGATTTCGTAACGCCATGTGGGTCGCAAGCCCAGCGAATACGCATTCCAGAATGCGGATTCAGATTGGGTGGCCTTGTCGTCCATCTGCAATCCCCCAATGCTCCTGAAACCGAATGAATCATTCTCACTGGGCGGTGGTCCTCGTCGCCTCGGCTATCGGCAGTCTTTCCCAGGGGGCAACGGGCTTTGGCTCGGCCATGGTCGCTATTCCCATCATGCTGTGGGGAGGAATGTCGCTCCCCGGTGCAATCGCCGTCAACACCGCCATCATCACGGTCCAAGGTGCAACAAGCTGTTGGCAACACCGCGCCACGATCCCCTGGCGAGAAACCAACGCGATGGTTGTGTTGCGTTTTACGGCGGTTCCCCTCGGCGTGTTGGCCTTGGCATCAATGCAGGCCTGGGGGCCAATCGTCGTCAAACAGGTCGTGGGCGCAACCTTGCTGCTGATTCTTGTATTTTTGCTAGCATTCAAGGTCAAACCCGTTGCGCGCGTGGCGCCGATTTGGACTGCCCTTGCGGGTGGCTCAAGCGGCTTTCTAACCGGTGCGGTTGGCATGGGAGGTCCGCCCCTCGTTACCTGGACCATGATGCACGACTGGGAACCGAGTCGCGTCCGAGGCTTCTTGTGGGCCACTTCTCTGCAGATGGCACCCATCTCACTGGCACTGCTCGTGTGGCAATTCGGTGCGCAAATATTGTGGTTCTTCCTGGTGGGCCTGCTGGCCTTTCCCGTGGTCGCATTGGGCAACCGTTGGGGCAACCAGCTGGGTAACACGTTGAGTCGGCAGAGACTGCGACGCGTGACCTACGGATTGCTTGCATTTACAGCGGCGGTATCGATTGGAGCGCCCTGGTTGTCGCGCACCACCAACCCATCGAAAACACCACACACAACTGCGTCGCTACGTTGAAAGACCAAGATCGGGTTCACATGACGAATTCAAAAAAACCTTTGAGAAGTGCCCGGTGGTTCTCCGATACAGGCGTGCGCGGCTTCGCGCACCGACAGCGCTTGCAACAAGTCGGATACCGCCGCGAAGAATTCATGGACAAGCCGGTCGTCGCGATCGTCAACACGTGGAGCGACATCTCACCCTGCCACCATCACCTGCGCGATCGCGCCGACGCGGTGAAGCGAGCGGTATGGGCCGCCGGCGGATTTCCACTTGAACTACCCGCACTGTCCCTGGGTGAAGTCATGGTGAAACCGACAACCATGATGTATCGCAATTTGTTGGCAATGGAGACCGAGGAGTTGCTGCGCTCGCATCCGGTGGACGGCGCGGTATTGCTTGGTGGTTGCGACAAAACGGGGCCGGGGCTTGTGATGGGCGCGTTGAGCATGAATATCCCGGCTTTGTTTTGCCCCGCCGGTTTCATGGCGAGTGGTCAACACAAAGGACAGCGGGTTGGAGCGGGGACGCATACGCGCACGTTCTGGGACGACTACCGCGCGAAGAGGATAACCGAAGCGGAAATGATTCACCTTGAAACGGTGATGACCCGCTCCATAGGGACCTGCAACACCGTCGGTACCGCATCCACGATGACGGCGATCATCGATGCCATGGGGTTGAGTTTGCCGGGCGCCTCGTCGATTCCTGCCATCGACGGCGGACACCCACGCATGGCTGCCGAATGTGGCCAACGCATTGTGCAGATGATTCTTGATGATCGGACCCCGCGTTCCTTTTTGACCCCGGGCTCAATCCAAAACGCTGCCGTTGCCTATCTCGCACTCGGAGGCTCGACCAACGCGGCGGTTCATTTGGTTGCCATGGCCCGGCGCGCCGGTGTTCCCTTCGGATTGGAAGACCTTGAACGGCTGGCAAAGCGAATCCCCGTGTTGGCGAATGTCTTTCCAGCCGGTCGATACTTGATGGAAGACTTTTTCTTCGCGGGCGGCCTCCCGGCGTTGCTGGCGGAAGTAAGCGAACACCTCGATCTATCGGCCGCTTACTGCACGGGACAGACCATGGGCGAGGTGTGCAAGAACGCAAAGTTGATTGACGTTGATGTGATCCGGCCAAAAAGCAATCCGGTGTCTGCAATGCCAGGTCTTGCGGTACTGCGCGGCAACCTGGCCCCCGATGGTTGCGTCATCAAACCCAGTGCGGCGAGCGCCGATCTCATGCAACACACCGGGCCCGCCCTGGTGTTTGATTCGATGGCAGAACTGACAGCGAAAATTGATACGCCCGAACTGGACGTCACGGCAAACACGGTCTTGATCTTGCGCAGCGCAGGGCCACAAGGCGCACCCGGCATGCCTGAATGGGGTGCACTGCCCATTCCCAAAAAATTACTTGAGCAGGGCATACGCGACATGGTGCGTATTTCCGATGCACGCATGAGTGGTACGCATGGGGGAACGTGTGTGCTGCACGTAGCCCCTGAATCGCACGTGGGAGGGCCACTGGCGTTTGTGCGCACGGGCGATAGCGTCTCGCTTGATGTGGCGGCACGCTCGCTGACGTTGCACGTCAGTGACGAAGAACTGGCACAGCGAAAGAAGGACTGGAAGACACCAGCGCCCGCTTACGAACGCGGCTATGGCGCCATGTTCTTGCAGCACATTCAACAGGCCAACGACGGCTGTGACTTCGATTTTCTTGCAAAACATGCAACCAACCCCGAGCCCCCAATCTTCTAAAGAGCACCACGATGTCCAATCCCTTTAAACGCATCCTTCTCGACTCAAAGCCACTGCGCGGCATCTGGATGGTCAGCGGCAGCACCGCTATCACGGAAGCCCTCTCGGTAGCGGGGTGGGACTTTCTTGTGCTGGATCTTGAACATGCGGCAGTATCCCCCTGGAATGTCGCCGATCATTTGCGGGCTGCGCAGATGGGAGGCACCCCCGTCATCGTTCGCCTCGCCGACGCAAACCCTGGCTTCGTAAAGCAAGCGCTCGATGCGGGTGCACAGAACTTGATGTTCCCCTTCGTCGAAGATGCCGAGGAAGCACGACATGCGGTATCGTTGACTCGCTATGCGCCCGAAGGGGTACGTGGTTTGGCGCGGGTCATGCGCGCCAGCCGATATGGTACCGACAAAGACTACGCCAAGGTTGCAAACGCATCCATCTGTATCGTCGCACAACTTGAATCAATCCAGGCACTGGGCAAGCTACAAGAAGTCGCGGCCGTGGATGGGATCGATGCCTTGTTCATTGGCCCAGGCGACATTTCAGCTTCGCTCGGCCTGGCCGGCGAAGTCGAACATCCCGATGTCATCGCAACCCGCAACCAGGGATTCGAGACCTGTCGCAAGTTGGGCAAACCCGTCGGTACCATCGCACCGACTGTTCAAAGCGTAAAAGGCGCATTTGCTTCAGGTTGTACCTTCGCCGCTGTTTCGAGTGACATCGGTACCTTGTTGACTGCGTCTCGGCAGGCGCAAGCTGCGTTGAACGACTGATCCGCTCAGCGCATCGGTATCAACCAGGCACCGAGCAACACCACCATCAAACCCGCAAGCGCCATGAAGATGTTCATGACGCTCACCGTTCGAATCGTCTCGCCCTCCGTCATGCCCGACGCCCGAGCCATGACCCAGAAACCGGCGTCGTTCATCCAGGCAAAGTTCTTGGCACCGCACCCAATTGCGAGTGCGAGGTAGACGGGATGAAACGGCAAGTTTCCGGCGCTGGCCACGCCTGACACCATGCCCACGGCGGTCATCATCGCAACGGTGACGGAACCCTGTGCCGTGCGCACTGCGGCTGCCACCAGCGCAGTCACCGGAATCAGCCACAACGAGGCCCGCGCATGTCCTACGAAAAGTGAGGCAAGGTTGGTTTGCCGCAGCATTTCGCCAAAGGCACCGCCGGCCGAAATGATGAGAACAATGGGCGCCGCCGCCGCAAGGCCTCGACTCAACACGGCCGCGATCGTGCGCCGTCCATCCAACTTCCAGGCAGCGATCGCGAGCGCCCCGGTTGCGGCCATGGCAATCGCAAATACCTTTTCACCAGCGATGCGAAACACGGAAGTCGCCCAGGGATGCGTGATGGCGCCGCGCGAGACCAGCGTCGCACCGGTGATCAAGAACAAGGGCAATACGATTGGCACACAAGCCCAGACAACCGAGATGGCGTTGTCGACCGGTCCCTCCCCATGCTCGCCGCCCAGGGTTCCATCACGCAATGGCAACACGAATCGCCGGTTCAGCCAGTAAGCGAAGAGCATCCCGGCGGACGCCGCGACAATCCCGGTGATGCTGCCTGCGACCATCATCGTGACAAGATCGACGCCGAGAGCCTGCGATACAAAGAGCGGTCCGGGAGTCGGAGGAACCAGCGCGTGGGCCATCGTTCCACCCGCAACGATGGCCAATATGTACAGGATGTAGTCTCGCCCCGATTGCAGACGCAAGGCCCTGGCCAGGGGCATCATCAGCAAAAACAGCGTGTCGAAAAACACGGGCACCGCCAACACGAAACTCGCACCTGCGAGGCCAATCGCTGCTTTTCGCGGCCCGAACAAACGCAGGATGGCGTTGGCGATTGCACGCGCGCCACCGGTCACACGAAGGCATTCACCAACAACACAGGCAAACGCAACCAACAATCCAATTTTGCCCGCGGCTGCACCGAAAGCCACGGCCACCCGCTCACCCGGGGCTGCGCGTTCCATCGGCGTCGCCAGAGCCACCAGCAGCGCGCCACCCGCGAGCGCGAACGCAGGATGCAATCGCAGCCAAACAATGCCGCAAACCACAAAGCCAATACCAAGTAACGCAGGCCCCAGGGTAGCCGCGAGTGATACCGCTGTTTCTTGCACGGTGGAACCCTAACCCGACCGTACGAGGCACACGGGGTGAATGCGGATGCGGATAAATCCATACAAACCCGGCATGTGGCACCGCACGGTGCTACGACAGGGGCTCATGTCGTCTTTTGCCTCGATAAGCCTCCCCGCGCCGCTGACCCGCGCTTTGGAGGTGCTCGCTTTTACGGAAATGACCCCCGTGCAGGCACATGCCCTGCCCCCGTTGCTGCTCGGACACGATGTGATCGCGCAGGCGAGGACCGGTAGTGGCAAAACCGTCGCCTTTGGCCTGGCCTTGTTGGCCGGTATTGACGGCAATCTGAAACACGTCCATTCGCTGGTGTTGTGCCCCACGCGCGAGCTTGCCGATCAAGTCAGTGCGGAACTACGCCGTCTTGGCCGTTTCATTCCCAGCCTTCGCATTGTTACCCTGTGCGGCGGCGTCCCCGTGCGAGAACAAACCCCGTCGTTGCAGCAAACGCCACAGATCATCGTCGGTACGCCCGGGCGTTTGAACGATCACCTGGAACGCGGCACGCTCGATCTGAGCCAACTCAACGTGTTGGTCCTCGATGAAGCCGATCGCATGTTGGACATGGGATTTTTCGATGCCATCTCCGCCGTGGTGGAACAAACGCCCGCCGCGCGCCAAACCATGTTGTTCTCGGCCACGTTTCCCACTGCGATCCGAACGTTGAGTCGGAAACTGCAACACAATCCCGTAGAAGTCACGGTGGATACGGAGGCGCCCGTCGCCGAGATCGTTCAAACCTTCTTCGAGGTTGAAGCGGGTGCAAAAATGGATGCGCTGGTTGCGTTGCTGCAACAGCACCGCCCCGAATCGGTGCTGGTGTTTTGCCACACCCGAAACGACACCCGTGATGTTGCCGAATCACTGACACGCCAGGGATACGACGCGCTGGCGCTGCACGGAGAACTTGATCAACGCGACCGCGACGAAGTGTTGCTTCGATTTAACCATGGTTCGTGTCGCGTGTTGGTGGCAACCGACGTCGCCGCACGTGGCCTCGACATAAAAGGACTCGCGCTTGTCATTGCGTACGAATTGCCGGTGCGCACTGACGTGCACATACACCGCATCGGTCGCACAGGACGAGCGGGACGCACCGGTTTGGCGTTGAGCCTTTGCTCGCCCAACGAACGTGAGCGCGCAGCCGCGCTTGAACAAGAACAAGGCGGACCCGTCACGTGGGGCAAACTTCCACCGCTGAAACAAGACGATCGCCCCACGCCGGTTCCCGTGGTGACGTTCTTGCTCGATGGCGGCCGCAGAGACAAACTTCGACCTGGCGATATTCTGGGCGCGCTCACAAGCGAAACCGCTTTGCCTGGCGACGCCGTGGGGAAAATCGATGTGCAGCCTGATCGCAGCTACGTGTCCATCAAACGCCCACAAGTCGGCGCGGTCGATGCGATAGAAAAACTGCGCGTGAAAAAACGTTCGTTTCGGATTGCACGCTTGCGCCAGTGAATCGATAACGAAGGTCAGCGATTTCTACAGTGGCCGCAAGCGCACCTCAGCAAAAAATATCTCGGCGCCCTCGGACTGCAATTGAATTCGCCCGGCATCAAGGGGCGTGGACGTCCCGTTCACGTCCACGCGTGCGTTTGTGTAGCGCATCACCGTTTGTCCGTTCACCTTGAATTCACCGGTATCGCGTCGGGCTACAATTTCGGTTACATTCCATTTCCCAGTCGGGTGTTCCGAATTGACACCACGACGAACGCGAGCCTCGCGCGACGGATCGCCAGTCGGCACATCGGTCATCAAACCCCGTGGATCAAATCGAAGTGCAGGCTTGTCATCGGCCTCAACCGTCCGACAGGGCGCTTTCATCCGAACCCCGCCGACGCTCCAGAGATCTCCACAATCGTTCTCCTGTATTTGACACTCGATCGAGCGCATCCAGTTGTGACTTGGACCAGACTGACCGTGCGCTCCGGTCGCATGTATCAAAACGCCGCTGTCCCGGGCACCCGTAGCACGTGGTTCCCACTGCGCCGTGCCCCAACGCCATTTGATATAGAGGTGGTAGTTCGAGAATGACGCTTCCGTGGTGAGCGCACCGAACAATTCTCCGGAGATCCGCAGCGCGTTGCGCCCATCGACTTTCACCACCGAATAAACACCGCGGGGATCCTTGTTTTCACCCAGCGGCTCGGCGTAATTGCCGTCCGGCGTTTTCGGAAGATCAAGTCCCGTTCGGGACCGGTGGGGTATCCCAACCCACGTTGACCAACCCGCAAGATCAACGCCATTCCAAAGTGAACGCCACTTCGGGCCGGCGTGAGCCGTCGACGCCCACTCTGTAGACCCCAACGCGACGGCTGCCTTGAGTCCCGTTCGACGCGAAAACACGACCGGCGGCCTCACGCGCGCAACCCCGCTGTCTCACCGCCGAATTGAGCATCCCCGAATGACGTCATATTGGCGCCTTGTAGCGCATTCGCAATTGCAGTGAGCACACCGTTCTGTGGTACGCATTTCCCCTCCAACCCTTTGGTCGCCCACTCGCCCTGTGGCAAATACTGACCCGTTTTGAAACCCATCGCCGAGCCTCCGGCTGTAACCCAGACATTGTGTTGCCACGAATGGTCACCCGTTCCCATGTTGTTGACCCAAAGAATGATGGTGTTGTCGAGCATGGTTCCAGCGCCTTCCTTGACGGCCTTGAAGCGAGCAATCAAACCGGCGAACTGGGTCATGAACCAATTTTCCAGGATTGTTTTTAACCGTCGGGCCTCGGCGTTGCCACCCGAGGCGTGCGCGAGATCATGATGATTCCGGTTGTCGCCGGCATTGCCAGCCAGTGGTCCGCCGTTGAAATCGGGATTGTTCAACCATTCGGGGAACCAGCTTCCACCGCCGTTGTTCAAGGAAATCACACCCGCCCGGGTCACATCACACGCCATGGCCGCCGTGATATTGTCGAACTGAGCCTTGATCAAAGTCGGCACATTCGCATTCGAGTCAATCTTCACGGCGCTTCCAAGCGCAGGACGCTGACATCCCACCGAAAGACTGGACTGGAGATTCGTTTCGATCCGGCGAACGGACTCGAGGTGTTGTTCGACCAGTTGTCGATCTTCGGAACCCAGTTTCTTTGAGAAGACGGTCAGGTTGCGCCCGACGTAGTCAAGAATGCTCTTTCGCTCTTTGTTCAGTCTCTCGATGTCGACCTGATTGAGAGCCAGGTTCGCGAACAAACGCTGGTTCAATCGATACGGATCATTTTCGATGGCGTTGGGTTGATCGGGCGCACGATAGGACACCTGTACCATCGTGGGTTCGCAGCAACTTTCATTCTGGATTCCAAGTGTGAGATTTGGATACGCAAGCTTGGCGCCTGCTTGAACCTGCGAACTGGCCCACCACTCGTCGATCGAAACACCGCCGCCGGCCGGCCGGTAACCCGATATGCCATCCTGTGGACGCGAGGAAGAGTTTTTTCCCATCACACCGATCTTCCCGCTCAGCAAATGCGGCAAGGAATGGTGACAATCCACGTAGTCGACGTTCGACGGGTAAAACGATTTGTAGTTCCGGTATTCAAGACCGGGAATGATGTTGATGTCGGACTTGTGCGGTTCAAGCGGACTTGTACCCGCAGGCAACGCCGACGCAGCCAGCGAACCAGCAGGCCCTTTCGGAACGAAGGTGTCGTGCACCCACCCGTTGGGGGATACGATCACGAGAACGCGTCGAGGTGGCGTGGCTGCGCCAACCCGCTCCGCCGAGAGCATCGGTAACATCGCCGCTCCCAAACCCGTTGCTTTGAGAAATGAACGGCGGCTGGAAGACCAATCGTGCATCAGTTTCATGGCAACACCTCGCCTTGTGAAAGCAATCTCTCTGTAAATCCACGGGATGTCGCCACACGAATGAGCGCATCGCGAATATTCAAGTTGCTCGAATCGAGTGACTTCATGACGAACTTCGCCTCGCCGTCCGTGTCAATGCGGCCAAGACCATATCGAAGCAGATTCGAAACCACGCATTCGGTCGATTCGGGAAGGTCGGTTAAAAGCGTAGCGAGTTCAATGGCATTGCCGAATGTCGCATCACTTGCTGCCACGCCCGATATCTCGCCACTTGCATCCACTGCCACCCCGTTTTCGGTAGCACGCCATTTTCCAGTCACGTCATAGTTCTCGAATGCGAAGCCCAGATCATCCATGAATACGTGACAGGTTGCGCACTGCGGATCGCCAACGTGACTTTTCAATCGCTCGCGAGTCGTATTGCCCGAAGAGGCACGAGACTGGATATTCGCCAGGGGCGGCGGAATGGATTCGCACAACAGACGTTTGCGAATCATCTGCCCGCGATGAATGGGTGTCACCATTGCGCCTTCGGTTGGGCCGGAATGCGCCGACAAAAAGGCAGCCTGGGTAAGCAATCCCGATCGCTGTGTCGAGGGCAATTCCACTTTCGTCAGTGTGTTTCCGCTGACCGGTGCAGCGCCATAAAGCCGAGACAAGCCTTCATCGATGAAAGACTGTTTCGACAACATCAAGGTGCGCCACAGCCCGTCGCCATCAAGCACGACATCCTGAACGAATGTCCGACTTTCGGCGACCGCGGCCGCACGAAGCACTGGCGTCCACTCGGGATGCGCCTTCGAATCTTTTTCGTTTCGAAAAGCCGCGTCAAGATAGAGCAACTGGGTAAAGAAGTCGCCCACCATGCCCCGGCTTCTGGGATCGTCGAGCAGACGACGCGCTTGCCGCTCCAACGTCGAGGCGTCCGTCAACGATCCGTCAGCAGCCGCCGAAAAAAGTTCCACATCGGGCATCGAGCCCCAAAGAAAGTAAGAGAGGCGTGAGGCCAAATGGAAGGCGCCAAGTTGTACAGCATCCTTTCCAGATAACGCGCCCGAGTCTTCGCCCTGCTCCCAGTGATAGAGGAACTGCGGCGACTGTAACACGGCACTCAACAGCAACCGTACTGCGTTCTTGAAGTCAAGCGCAAGGTCCGAACGTGCCGAAAGGTAGACGTTGAGAAGATCCTGTTTTTCGGCCGCGTTCAAAGGTCTTCGGAAAGCGCGCTGTCCGATCTTGTCGATGAGGTCCTTGGCGCACGCTTCGTTTGCAGACGCCGCGCAAGGCACAAGCGAATCGACCTTCTGAACGGCAAAGCTGGCGAGTGCCTCACTTGTTTCCATAACCGCGGTCGCCATCAACTCAGACGTGTTGTTTGCGGTTGCAAAGCCGTGTTTGCTCACGTCGTCGGCGGGATAGGCAGCGGCAAAGCTTGGGGGAGCTCCCAGCAATTCCTTGATTGTGTTTTCGTATTCTCGCCGGGTCAGACGACGCAATGAAAGCGTGCCCAGTTCCGGATTGCCGATCGCGCCTCCGGCATTGCCCTGCCCGCCCGAACCCGCCCCCCCGGATCCGGCGCCGGCTCCGTCCAGGCCAGCACCTCCTTCGCCGTTGGCCGAGCGCCCCGAATTCTGTGCGACCTGACCAGTACACCCACAAACCAAAGCGATTCCAAACGAAGCGAATCGCACCAAATTTCGAGCCGGTTTTGCACCGTTCGAGGTCCATCGAAACAACATGAAGCACCTCCGTCAAACAACGAAAAACGAAACTCAACGGTACACGGCGCAGGCACCAAGGGGCATGTTCGAAAGGACAGGGACTTGACGGTGAACCTGACAGGCAACCCTGTCAGATGTGACAGGGTTCAAACCGTCGGCAGCCTCAGTCGACCTCGATCAGTCCGCTGCGCGTGGCGATTCCGACCGCCTCCGTTCGCGTCTTCGCACCCAGTTTCGAAAGCACATTGCCGACATGCATCGCCGCAGTTCGCTCACTCAGCTTCAATCTCTCGGCGATCTCGTGGTTGGTAAGTCCTTGCGCCATGAAGGCCAGGGTTTCGCGCTCTCGCGGGCTCAACGACGGTTTCGATACAAGCTCAGCGTACCGCCCGGCAAGTTCAGCCGGAATGAAACGCCCGCCTCTCGCCAGCGTCGTGATCGCTTGAAGCAAAACCTCACCCTCGGCATCTTTCGTAAGGTAGCCACGGGCACCCGCACGCAACGCCTGCAATACCTGCTCGTCGCCATCGTAGTGGGTAAAGATCAACACACTGGCGTTGGGATCAATGGCCAACAGAGCGCGCGTCAATGCAACACCATCCAAAACGGGCATTCGCAGATCGGTGATTACGACACGAGGCCGAAGTTTCGCATACAGCGCCAATACCTCGGCTCCGTTGCTGGCTTCCGCTATCACTTCCACGCCGGGGCTTGCCGACAGCAATGACAAGACACCCTTGCGCGCCACGGGATGATCGTCGGCAATGATGACACGAACCACCTGATCATCCATTTGAGCGCCATTGTACTACAACGCGCACCCGGGTTCCGACGCTGTCACCGGGCTCGAGAAACAGTTGGCCCCCACAACGGGCTGCCCGCTCTTGCATCCCGACGAGACCGAACGAAACGCGTCGCTTTTGCGCATCGGGTTGGACCAAAACGCCAGTGCCGTCGTCTTCGATTGCCAAGGTTGCTTCGGTCTTCGAGAAGGCGAGTGCGATGCGAATGTTTTTGGCCTGGCCGTGTTTCACCGCATTGGTCACCGCCTCCGTCGCGATGAGGATCCATTCACGGGTAATATCGCCAGCGGGTGGAAGTGGACCCGTGGTGTGAATCAAAACCATGACGCCGAAACGTTTTTTTGTTTCGTCGGCCAATGCGCGAAATGTTTCAAGAAAACGATTATTGTCCTGATCGGCGCGAAGGTCCCAAAGGACGGTTTTGACCCCTTCCTGCGCGTCCTTCACCATCGCTTTGGTATCGTCGAGAATGATGGCAACGGCTGGATCGACGGTGGAACTTTTGTTCGCACCGAGACGCATCCGCAACGCTTCAAGCTGGTAGCCAATTCCCAGAAAGACCTGTGACAGGCCATCGTGCCAGTCGCGGGCGATGCGATTGCGCTCGTTCGCAATGGTTGTGAAGTGTGCTGACAACCGAGCCAGACGCATGCGGTAGGCAAGAAACAAGAACAAACTCACCATCAACAGCGCCGCAAGCGTCATCGGCCAACGTTGGTACCAGGGCGCCAACACCCGAAACGAAACCCAGGCGGCGCGGTTGGTTCCCGCTTTCGCAATGGCAAGTCGAACACGAAACGTGTAGTCGCCAGGTTTCAGATCAATAAACTGGGCTGCGCGGGTGTCTCCGACGTCCCGCCACCTATCATCAATACCGTCCAATCGTTGTTGAAAGTGCAATCGAGGCGCGGCCAAAAAAGTCGGAGCATTGAAGAGAATGTCGATGCGACGAGAACCTGGCAGAACGGCTTCGGCGGGTGACAACGGTCGTCCGTCGACATTGACCGACTCGATAACGGGCTCGACTTGCGGTTGTGGCAAGGCTTCTGGGGGCTTTATTGCCGAAAGGCCAAGCGCAGTGGTCACCAAGATCCCGCCATGGTTCCAACTTATCAGGGACGGGGTGAAGGTGGATTGGCAGTCGGAGCTGCGCATGCCCGAATCGTGATCAACGTGAAACACCACCGGCAGGGACCCCTGGCCATCGATCCAACGTTCAAGGTCTTCGAGCCGCAATCGAAACACACCTTGATAACTGGAAAACCACGCATTCTTGGCGTCATCCAGAAGAAGGCCGTAGAGGGACGTGGGCAAAAAGCCTGAAATGGCCGGGACGGGTTTTATTACGCCATCCTTGAATCGAAACAAGCCCTGATTGCCCACGGCCGTGATCCACGCCGTTCCGTTGTCGTCTTGGGCGACGTCTGTCGCCACGGGGACGTCTTGCAAACGATCAGCATCTTGTGATTCAAGCTTCACGCACCTCCCCTGGCGCGACTCTTTATCGTACCGGGTTGCGCCGCCTGGACCAACAAACCAAAGCACGGGATCTGCGCCCGCAGAAATGCGCTGAATCGGCCCCGGGCAAAATCCTGTGTCTTTCGAAAATCTATCCGGCGCCTGATCTGTATCACCGTTCGCGAAGCGAAGCGCACTTCCGTTAGAAAGGCCCACCCAAAGATCATTCTCGTCCACAAAAACGGCCCGGACTTCCGCGCCCAGTGCTTCGGGGCCGAACTCAGATGTTTCCTTCTTACGGAGGCGCACCAACCGATCAAAGCCCAACCACAAGGTACCATCGCGCTCTTGGGCAAGATTTCGAAGACGCCAATCCAATTGAACGTTATGGAGCGGATGCAGGGCAATCTTCCCATCCTGTATCTTCGCGAGCCCCGCGGTCGTCATCACCCAATACCGATGACGCGGATCCGCAACATCCGGCAACACCGACAACGCCGTGTCTGCTGGCAATCCTTCCTCTCGACCCAAGTTTTTGACAACCGCAACACGCATTTGAGCCACGCCTAAACCTTTGACGGCCGCCCAAACGCTGCCTTCTCGATCGCGAAATAGCGCACGAACAGACTGTTGAGGCAAAGCCTCGACGGCCGGTTCAAGGGCGCCATTTCGGATGCGTTTTAGCCCAAACGTGGTTCCAACCCAGGTTGCTTCGGTTTTGGAGGAAAGCACCGACCGCATTTGTTCGCCAGGCGCGCCGGTTAGCGTCTTTGTGATCGCACCGTTTTCAACCAGGAAAAGTTGCGTGTCTTGAATGATCCAAAAATCCGACGAAGTAGGCGCCAGATCCCGAGCCCCAACCATCGGGAATTGCTTTTGTGGCGCGTCAGCGTGTTGCGTTCGCCAGCTCCATACCCCCGCCGCCGTGACAATCCACAGGACTTCTTCTCCCTGTTCGTTCCGCACCAGCAATGACGAAACGTGCCCGGGCTCACGATCTGACAATGGCAATCGTCGTGCGTTTGTTTGGCCGCGGGACAACAACCAAACGCCGTCTTCGGTACCGATGGCCAGACGTCCATCCCTCAGCTCGGCGAGCGACCAGACCCAGTGTTCCGCCTTGCCATCAGGCGGAAGGACCTCAATCATCTCACCACTCTTGAGAAACGAAAGACCACCTGCGCCCTCTCTGAAGCCCACATTAAATGGTTTGTCGGCGGCAACTGCGGGATCCAAATAGCCACCGCCCGTGGCCACCCACAATCCTCCGTCGCGAGACGCCAGCAGACGGCGTGCGCTTTGACCTGCATGACCAAGTGCAACGTCGACAAGACGATCGCCGTCATAGCGATACAATCCATTCATCGAGGCAAACCACAGGTAACCATCGCGGGTTTGCGCGATGTCTTGGGTAACCGAAGGCGTTCCCAAGGTGACCACGTCGCGAGACTCTGGACCAGCCTGCCAGGGTATCGCCCAGTCGGTTGGGCTCTCGGCATGGCCTACGGCCGTGAAAACACAAGACACGACCACCGTTGCGGCGCAGACAATTCCACCGCGAACAATGCGAATCGCGAACGAACTTTTGTGACCGGAGGCCTTCAGCTGCAAGACATAAGAATCATACCCTCGGTTGTCCCAGCCAAACGATCAAACGCGATCAAAAACACGCGGTCGCGCGATTTGTAACTTCGCATCCAGAAATACTTTGGTTGGACGTGTTTCCATGGGTCGTCTTCTCGTCGGATCCTGATCCACAGGTTACCTGCACTTGATAGGAGTACGATCCACCGTCGATGTGGTCCTCCAGGCAATCGTCGTTCGCTTCGCCGTCCAGCAATCTGTCCGAACCACCGACGAGCAGTGAATTGGTTGTCTTTAGCTTGTCGTCGCCGCTTCCAGCGTAGATGATCGCTTCTTCTTCCGTCCCGAGGATCTGGTCGTTACCATCCTCACCCCAAGAGTATGACGGATATCCCAGACTGCTTTCGATGTTGTCGTTTCCTCCGGCGCCGTGAGGATCCAGCCAGTGACCATCCAATAAAGCCGCCAGGGGCCCACCGTTGCTTCCCGATGTATCAACAGAGTAAGAACAGCAGCCGCATGTAACCGAACCAGAACGATTGACACGAATCGTATCCACGCCACCCGCGCCATTCACGATGATGTCGTCGGTGATCTTGTAGTTCGGTGAACCGCCGTTCGGAATGGTGACACCGCTACAGCTCCCGGTCGATTCGTTTCGGTAGATGACTCGGGCGTAGGGCCACTGGGAAAATTTTCCGACGAGAATCGTCATACTCACCGAGCCCCATGCGCCCGGCGGATCGATCGTTGTCGTCGCAAACGCTGGCAGTGAGACGGCAAGCCCGATGACAGCAACCACAATTCCCAAAAAACGTTTTTTCGTGCTCATATTTGTCCGACTCGAAAATGGTACCGAGAAACTACAACTCTACTGACTCGACCGCCTGTATCACATTCTCAGACTGGTGATTTCGCTTCCATTCCTTCAACTCCGACAGCGACAACAACCGATGAATCGTACGCGTGTCGTTTGCGCGTCCACGCAACCCATCAATGCCCGCGGATTGCGGAAAACCAGCACGACGCCAAGCAGCAATCACCGTCCACAGCAAATGGTCTTCGTGCGGATAGCGATCGACGACACAATCGATTGCCGAGACGGAAACGGCGGGTGGAATCTGCGACATCAAAAAGACGATTGTTGCGAGTTCAGTCAGTGAGGTCGTCTCTGCACACACTCGACCGTCTAGTTCGTGCGCCAGCGCGTCGAAAAATCCAGCTGACTCAACGCGCGCGGTATCAAGTTGTTGGGCCAAATCGCTCGGGATTTTCTGATAAAACGCACCCAGATCCGAAGCGGATACCGAAACAGCTGCAAATGACTGCTCCACGAATCGTTGCGCGCGTTCTCGATCGCCCGAGTCGGACAATTGCGCCATCGACTTGGAAACACTCGCTGGCGACGCGGCATCAGAGCAGGCGAAGCCACCCAGCAGCAATACACAATACAGAACTCTCACCGGTGCCTCCTTAACTGTAAACCGTCACACGATAAACTTTTGTCACAGCGAGAATACTATCAGCTTGATAGAACCGTCAACTGGTTTCGCCGTCCGTTCGCGGCGATCGGTTGCTGTTAAAACAGTTGATCAACCGAGCCCCGCAGGTCCAACGTGTTGCCGTTGCGCAACGTGATCGATTCATCTCCAACGTGACCGCTTCCCACTCCGAACATCGCCGTGATCGAATTGAGGGCCTTGTTGTGTGCCCCGCCGGTCGTCAGCATCTCTGACGGTTTGTTGTACGGCGAAAACGTCGTATTCTGCACCACCCGAATATCACGACCTGTTTTAAGACCGAGTGATCGACCGCCGATGAGAACCATGTTCCACGGAAAACGACCATGACCAGGCTCCGCCCATCCTGGCAGCCAAACGATCAAGGTGTGATCCAATAATGTTCCGTCTCCAGCCGGTTTAGAGTTGAGCTCGTTTGCCAGGTCGGATAGCTGCTTGCCGAACAATTCACTGTATCGAATCATCACTTCGACACTCGCAGGATCAACGCGAACCCGATCGTTCACGTCTTGGTCGAGATTCTGCGCCCCGGAGCCAAGTTCAGCAGGCGACGGATCAGGTCCGTGCAACGAGAAGACACGGGTCCTGTCACACACAAAAGCGTCTGATATCAGCGGAATCATTCGCATCATCCAACCCCGATAACGTTGATTCGATTGCGCCACGAGCTCGCCGTACGCTGAAGGCACGGGTGAGGTGCATTTTCCAGACGTACCTGGTCCAAATAGCTGCGCATGTATGTCCCGGGGCTCTCGCATTGCGCGAACCAGGCTCTTACTCGAATCGAACGAGTACTCTTCGGTTCCCGCAACGACCACCGGAATACCACCAGCGGGCGCGTTGGCTTGCCCGATGAGCCAGTCAATCGAAGGACCCACCGCCCCTCCAACCGACACAACCTGTCCAGTCAATGCGGTTTTCGCATCGTCACCGCCCGATGCTCTGGCGTCGAACGACGTATGCATCGCGAGGCCGCTGACGACCGTCACATGTTGTTTCAGCCCTTCAAGCGGTGCAAGGATTCGACTCCACTCGACCCCTGGTCCTGTAAGGTCGCGCACCGTCGTTTCGGTTGCAGGTAGCGGCGTTTCGCTCTCGAATCGTAACATGAACGCTTCGTTCCAGAATCCAAAGTGCGATGTCACAACGATCAGACGCGTCGGGATCGCTGCACCCGTGCCTGATTCGACTGCAATGCCGTCTATCGAGCCGTCGGCTTCCATCGGCCCGGCATCCGAATGCGCACCCTTCCCAATATGCAAACCGCCCGACCAGCATGCAGAAAGGCTGGCGATTGCGGCGACTGCGACTACCGATATCAATCGGTTCCTAGCTAAGCGTACGACTGAAAGTGCCATTTGTGTATTGGTGCCTCACGCTGGTCCGAACTTACGAATATTTTTCGCCGACTACTTTTTTTCTTGAATCGTTTCGATGAACCGCCCAGTTGGATATCGGTCACGATAGGTTTGGAAGTCCCGGGCCGAGTCGCCTTCGAGACCAAGTGCGCGATAACATACCCCTCGGCCGAACAGAGCGCGCTCCTGGTACTCGTCACGCGTGCTTCTATTCAGGACACTCGAAAAGTCGACAACTGCCCGCATGCAGTTCGATTGAGCCGCCAATTCGGCGCGCAAAAGCAACAACTCTGTTTCGCGGCCGCCGGCCGAAAGCACCATCGAATCAAGAACTTCCAGAGCATCGCGATTGCGACCAAGCAGCAGCAAGACTTCTATCCGTACAAAGCGTGCCTCCTTTGCGAGAACGCCCGCAGGGAACATCTTTTCGTAAGCATCGACGGCACGGAGCGCTGCATCCAGATCTCGCCCGCTCTTTGCGAGCTCCATCGCGGATCGAATCATCTCCGATTCAACACCCAACCCACCCTTTGGCGCCGGCAATATCGACGGTGGCGTTTGCAGCGCGGCCTGCGGAGCGCGTTTCCGAACCTCAGAAGTACTGATCGAGGCCGTTTCAACGCCAGCATGACGATCAGGTGGGCCCGCGGTCACATCGCTTGGGGCTACAACCGGTGTTGCTTGCTTCTCCACGACGGTTTGGACAACCTCCCGGCGTTTCACCTTCGACCCGGCGTCTTTTCGCTGTGGGAAAGCGTGGTCGGATGATTCCTGGCGCCGACGGTATTCCAGACCAAGGAATGCGAAATACCCTTCGCGAGCGACGACAATCGTTCCGGAAACAGACAAGACAACCAATGCGACTGAAACGAACACAAGTCTCCTCAATCGCATCGGTTTATTCGGATGCGAAAACAGTCGCGCCTCAACCTGCCTTAATTCCGCCTTCGACAACCCCTCTGCAGGACCAACCGACTCGACAATTCGGCAAAGTCCTCGGCGCGTTTTCTCGTCGGGCAAGGCTTGCGATTCGATCCACTTGCGAAACGCAAAAATTTCCGGCCCGTTGTCTTTTCCGGTTGGTTTCATTTCGATGTTCCTTTGGCCTCAAACGCCTGGTACGCCTTGAGCAATTCCGCACGTCCGCGGTTGATTCGCACCCATACGTTTCCATCTGTCGTATTTGTGATCTCTGCAATCTCTCGTCCGCCAAGACCCTCGACATCTGACAAAATCAAAGCGGTCCGGTGCTTTTCGTCAAGCCCGTCCAATAGCTGGTACAGGATCCGTTGTGCTTCACGCCTTTCCGCATGACCGGCAGGCGTGTCCACGTCGTCAAGATTTTTCAGCGCCGAACAATGATTCCTCAATGCGACTTCGGCTTCTTTGCGCCAGGGAAGAAAATATCGACGTAGCCGATTGATGCGGCGGCGGTGTTTCGCGGTCCGAACGGTGATCGCGAAAAGCCACGTACTGATCTGGGCATCGCCCCTGAATTCGTGCAAACGTCGATGTACCACCATGAACACGTCGTGAACGACATCTTCGAGATCGGCATCTGGACCAAGTAAGGCCCGAGCCCACCGTGATACGTTCTTGCTATGCCTCCGGTAGATCTCCTCTGTCGTGAGCAGACTGCCGGAAGCGTCACCCGTGTCGGAGTCGGAAATCTGTTCGTCGGGCACACGATCGCCCGCCGCAGACTGATCTGCCGAATCGGCCCCCGAATTCCCCCCGACCAACACGCGTTGCATTGCTTTCCTATCGTTGGTGGTGCGCGTAAGGAATAACTTACAGAAAATTCTGATCCATTTTTCCCATCCACCTCACCCGCCAGCCGCCCATCCAAGAGAAACACCCAAGGTCATTCCGAAAAGCCAGTTGGGGAGGCTCTGACCACTCTCCGGATCGGTTTGTCGTAGCACGGAGGACGAAAGCCACCTGACAACTCCCAAGTCTAGCCAGGGCACAAACGCGCTGCGCCTCAGCGACAGCCGCACCCCGAGCTCAACACCCAAATCGAACGAACTCGCGTCGAAATTGATTGCGAAACCCACGCCACTTGCCGACAACCTTGCTGCCGAAAGACCCGCCCGTCCGTCGAGGAAAAGGTGGGACCGCGCAAGTGGGAACGACCGCGTCATGGCCAGTGTCCCCCGGGTTCGCTGCCATTCACCCTTGCCGAGTGCGACCTCCGTAGTACGATTTTGTTCAAGGTTTCCGGATAACCAGATCCCAATGGGCCACGCCGGAGGTCGGTGAATGCCGATGACGCCTATCCCTACCGCAAACTCGCTGGATGCGAACGCTGGTTGCGTTGGTGCCTGAAAGAACGACGCTCCGATCCCGACCTCGGAATCGAGAATGGACGCATCCCGGGTTCGGCGTTCGTCTCGCACCGACGATATTCGTGGCTCCTCGACAACGTTTCGCGGTGGCGAAGTCTCGACCGGAGCCGTCGTATCGACATCCGTGCCCTCCCGCGAGCCGAGAATCGGCGTGTACTCGGGGTGTAGGTCGCTCTCCCAGATTGCGACCGTCAACGCGATGGCGCTCGCGAGCTCGTGACACTCGAACGGGGGTTCAAAGGTCCGATCGCCCAACTTCGCACCGTCTTCACCGGTTAGCGCCAGCAACACCTCGCCGTGTTCGCCCCGCGTCAAGTCGACCCGATCCCCCTGTTTTCCAACCGACGTTGCAAGGCCGAACCGGAGCAACTCGGCATTTACGGCCGCCTCGCTAGGGCACTCGAGATCGCTGCGGAGCTCCACGTTCGTCGCCAGCAGGGCAACGAGCACCATTCCTGTTACCAATTCGGCACTTCCCTTCGCGAATGTCCCCCATCGTCAAATCAGAGTCAACGATTCGGCGGCTGCCCCAACTTCGTCGGCTCCCCACCGCGCCAAGAACTTTCTCAACTTTTCTTTCGACTGGTTGTTAGGAACCTTCCGCGCCTGCCACTAAGCAAAAGAGGCACCAACAGAACCATGACTTCACGATTCGACGATCCAGCTTTCCTGCGGCCAAACGACATCGCCGAGGCATCGAACGCAAGGCGAAAAAACGTGACTCCGGTTCCCGACTGGGTGTTGCGACTGGAGTTTTTCGCCGACGAGCTACACAGACTCGTCGATACTCTCTCCCATATCCAGCAGGACGTTGACGAGGCTGAGTCCCAAATCGATCTGGAACTAGCCGCTACAACGCTCGAAGCCGTCGAGAAGCGGCTGCAGAGCACCGTTGAACGCGAGCGCCGCATCGTCAACGAGGTGTGAAATGTTTCCGAACAGGGGAACCTACGCTCGGCCCCGTCCGTCGGTTCCTATCTGAACGAGCGCATCAGGAACAACGACATCGCTTGCCGAATCGGATGATGTCGACGCGGCTCCACCGTGCCACATCCAGATAACACTTGCCATCGGGTAATGGTACGTACCGATAGGTGTTGTTACGGCTTGTGACGTGCGTTGCCCGGCAACACATGGGAAAACCCGGGACGGGGCGCCAGCACCGCTTCGCATGATGGTGGGAGAACCTGGAGCAGGATGCGTAGCACGGACGGATCGATCTGGGAAGGTGTTGCGTTTGGTGCGGGCCGCTTCGTGTTGACCACCAAGGGCCGGTGCGAACACTCAACGGATGGTGTGTCATTTTCGCCCTGCATCGGCACCGGTACGAACGCTGACGGCAAAGGCGTGTTCTTCGTGAACGGAACGTTTTTCTTTCTTCGCGGCGACGGCCTCAAGTCATTTCGCTCAGTTGATGGCATCACCTGGGTTGAATCGACCGTCTCCATTCCCGGCTCGGGACTCGCATACTCACACGGTATTTACGTTGCCGTGGAATGGTCCCGGCGTTGGGTCGCCACCGAGCTCGGAATGTGGAAAGATCTCGGAAGCAACTTCCGGCCCGGCGAAGTGATTGCCGCGGAACAATCCGATGGCGCCGACCGCGCGCAGACCACGTACAAGGGCTGCCGAAGACCGAGCGCGTTGGCGCTGCGCTACTTGGTGAGCTCGCGACTGTGCGTGCAGTCTGTTTGGAACGCGCGTGCCAACTGACCGGCAAAGATCTCGTCGCTCACGACCAGAGCGCCTTCTTCTAGTTTGTTTAACGACAACGGATCGAGATTTATCGATCCCACCACCACAATCCGTTCGTCTACGAGCATCGTCTTTGAGTGCAACATGGAGGGCTGGTATTCCCAGATGCGTACGCCGTGTTTTAGCAAGCTTCCATATTGCGTGTGTTGGAGCCCAAATGAGGTCTTCGAGTCACTTTTCTTGCCGGGAGCCAGCAAGCGTACATCAACGCCTTCAGAGGCTTTCTGCTTCAACATTTGCAAGATGGCTGATGAGGGAACGACATACGCGTTTGAAATCCACAGCCTTCGCTTGGCCGCAGCGATCAAAAGCTGAGTCAGGCGTTCAGCACGGGTCACCGTTGTGGAGTTGGTGCTGGCAACAAAGCAAGCTTCGGCACCGCCAGAGTTTGCCAAGGGGGGAAACGCCCCTTCAGGAAGCAAAGCCCCCCCAGCCTCTTGCCAGTTTTCTGCAAAGGCCTGTTGCGCTTCGGTGACGGCGGGGCCGGAAAACAACACGTTCGCGTCACGCCACCCATCATTGTTGACGCCATCGCCCAACCAACTATCGCGAATGCCGAAGCCTCCTGTCACTGCGGTCACACCGTCAACCACCACAATCTTCCTATGGTTTCGCGACAGCTTTGCCCCACCCGCGAGGGGCCGAAAGATACGCACGTCGCAACCGGCCGCGGTGAGCTGAGGTTGGACCGTTTTGCCGAACGCTGAACTTCCAAATGCATCCACCAGAATGCGACACTCGACACCCTCTTTGGCTCTACCGATCACGGCGTCCGTGATACGGTTAGACGCAGCACCCTCTTCCCAAATGTAGAGCAACATATGAATGCTCGTTTTGGCGGCACGAACGGATTGCTCAACGGCATCAAACACTTGGCCATTATTGAGCCACGTCACGGTGTGACCAGGCAACATCCGCGTTCCGAGGCTCTGGTAGATCGCTGAACGAATGTCGCTGTCTGCGCCCGGTATCGGTGTCCGGATTTGAAAACGATACCGTTCGTCGGTCGAAGGCCTGAAAGTGTAGAAAGCCCCTACTACCACCCCCACCGCCAGCAAAGCGCCCAGCGTCAGCCATCGCATATTCTTACGCAGGACCATGCGCGAGTCCTAGCATGTTAGACCGCCTCAGAAGCCGACGCGACGAACCGTACCTGTTGTCTCGTACGGTCCGCGATCGGCGTCTGGACGGTTTCGAATGAAAAGACCGAGATCCGTTGGGATGATTTCACTGGGCCGAATCACGGCCATCGTCGTATGGGGAGTTTGATGAGTTACCCATTGGCAGTCGCGAGACCCTCGGAAGACATACATTGTGAAGGAATGACACACGCGTTGGGCCTGGCGAGATTCTTCGTGCTTTGCACCCTGCTTCATGCGTGTGCCCACCCGCAAGCGGAGCGCACTTCCCCCTCCGAGAGTGGCAAGTCCTCCAAACACGCGGCGTTGCAACAGCGGCTCGCTACAGGTTGGCACACCTGGAACAACCCAGCGTTGCTGTCTCACGTTCTGATGCCTTACGGGTTGTCGTTGCAGTTTTCGGCGCGCAGCAAGCGCAGCGGCCAATCCTATCTGGACGAAAGCTACGTCACAAGCGGCCGAAAGCCCACGAAGGTGAAGGTGGAACCGGGCCCGAACGCAGTCGATGGCAGCTATTCAAGCCTGGTGTTCGAGTGGAACGGCGTCCGAGCCCGCGTGCAAACCGCCACGCACGAAGGTGAACTACTGATGCTGTACGAGCCGGAAACGCTGCCAAAATTTGCCCCGGTGATACTTTTCAAAGAAGCGATGCTTTGGAACCGTCCGGGCACATTATCCCGCGACGGCGACACGTTGGTAGCACGGCTATCCGATCGCACCGTCACAGTTTTCGCGACCGAGACGCAGGCAGAAGTACCCTTGCCGATCGGCTCACCGTACCTCGCGTTCGAATCACGCGAAGCAATCGGGTTTTCTACCGGTATTCGTCGCACGCGCGCCGAAATCGCACAATTGGTGAACACCGCGCGTGTCCGTTTCGAGGCGAACGCGCTGCGCTTTGGTCCGCGAGCCGAAAGTTACCGCGCAATATCGTCGGTCCTGGGATGGGACACCATCTACGACGCATTCAATCGCCGCGTCATCACCCCTGTTTCGCGTACGTGGAACGAAGCATGGGGCGGGTACATTCTATTCGATTGGGACACTTATTTCGGCGCGTACATGCTGTCGCTTGATCACAAAGACCTGGCTTACTCCAACGTCATCGCGATCACACACGAACACACATCCGATGGCTTTGTGCCCAATGTTGCTGCGTCGTTTGACCAAAAGTCCTATGATCGATCGCAACCCCCCGTTGGCAGCTTGATCGTCAAGGCGATCTACGATCGCCACGGTGAGAAGTGGTTCCTCGATGAGGTTTATGACGATCTGCTGGGTTGGAACCGCTGGTGGCCCAAAGCGCGTGACAACCAGGGGTTTCTGTCGTGGGGATCGTCACCCCATCCGAAAGGCATGCAAGGGAACACGAAGCAGGGTGCAATGTGGGAGTCGGGCCTCGACAACAGCCCGAACTTCGACGACGCCTCCTTCAACGAGAAGACGCACATGCTGGATCTTGCATCGGTGGATCTGATGGGACTTTACGTGGCCGACTGCCGTGTGTTGGCAGCGATCGCGGATGTGCTTGGCAAGACCGCAGACGCCACCGAATTGCGCGAGCGCGCCGATCGTTATGGCGCGAAGTTGCGTGAACTGTGGAACGAAGAGGCCGGGATCTTTCTTGACCGCAATCTGCGCACCGGAGAGCCAAGCCATCGCATCGGTCCGGGAAATCTATACCCGCTGCTCGCCAAGGTGGCGACGCAAGAGCAGGCCACCCGCATGGTGAATGAA
>Ga0105046_10001872_pt1 | contig 32793 bp, 27 predicted proteins | sample MAT03_FD_78385 | JGI IMG/M metagenome (GOLD analysis project Ga0105046, IMG submission 78385) | Freshwater microbial communities from Lake Fryxell liftoff mats and glacier meltwater in Antarctica - MAT-03 (megahit assembly) | ecosystem: Environmental > Aquatic > Freshwater > Ice > Liftoff...
CGCTGACCGAAGGCCAGCGTTTTGGTGAGTCTCGCTGACCGAAGGCCAGCGTTTTGGTGAGTCTCGCTGACCGAAGGCCGACCACAGCGGCTGCGCTACTCCGCTGCCCGCCTCTTCAGCCAGCGCATCAGCCCGCCCAGCAGTGGCAGCTTCTCGTACAACTCTTCGGCGGCGTCCCAGTAATCGCGGTGCATCGTGATGCGGCCGTCGGCGTCCAGTTGCAGGTGAGAGCCGCCGCGGATCAACTGCTCGCCTTCTGAAAACCGGCGCATGCGAAAGATGAAGTCCCAGGTCAGAAAACACTGGTCGCCCTGCACGATGACCTCGCGGATGACAAAACGCGGCGCGTCGAGTGACTTGAACATGTGGCGGAATACGCCTTCGATCGCCGCCACGCCCCGCACTTCGTTGAACGGGTCCTTGAAGCGCGCGTCGGCGGTGTAAAGATCGCCCAGACGCGCCACGTCGGCCTCGGTCAGCGTCTCGAAGCGCTGCCGAATGCGCTCCACCCTGGCATCCGTCGTCATTTGCCCGTCGCCCGGCTGACTGCGGCGAAATAGGCGCCGTAGCCCAGGTGGCGCATCGCCTTCAGCCACAGCGTGAAACGCTTGGGAAAGTGGATCTCGAACTCGCCGCGCTCCCAGCCTCGCACGATCTCCAGCGCGGCCTGCGCCGGCGTGATCAGCGCCGGCATCTTGAAGGCGTTCTGCGCGGTCAGCGGCGTCTCGACGAAGCCAGGGTTGATGACCGAAACGCCGATGCCTCTGGCGTGCAGGTCGAGGTACAGCGCCTCGGCCAGGTTGATCAGCGCTGCCTTGGTGGGGCCGTAGGCCAGGCTCTCGGGCAGGCCGCGGTAACCCGCCACGCTCGACACCAGGCTGATGTGGCCGCCCTCGCCGGCTTGCGCCTGCTTCAGCAACTGCGGCAGCACGGCGTCGAGCAGGTGCAGCGCGCCCGCGTAGTTGACCTGGTCGTGGCGCAACGCGACGTCGAGGTCGAAGGCGTCGGCGCGCATCGCGGCGTAGGTGCCGGCGCAGTACATGGCCAGGTCGAGGCGGCCGTGGCTGCGCACGATGCGGGCGGCGGCCTCGCGCATCGCCAGGCGGTCGGTGACGTCGAGCGGGATCGCCTCGCTGCCCGGGTGCGCGGTGACGAATTCCTGCAGCGCGGGCGCGCTGCGCGCCGACAGCACGACACGCGCACCCAGCGTGTGCAGCCGCTCGGCGGTGGCGCGGCCGATGCCGGAGGACGCGCCGACCAGCCAGACCGTGCGCCCGGCCCAGGACTTGAAACGGGGATTCAGCGCCACGCCGGGCTACTTCTTGTAGAACGACAGCGTGACTTCACCCAGCCGGATGCCGAACTTGCTCATCACCGCCTTGTTGATCATCACACGCTCGTCCATCAGGTACATCCAGTCGTCGAACTGCACCTCGTAGGTCTTGCCGTCGACCGGCAGGCGCAGCGTGTACTGCCAGTTCAGCGCGTTGCCGGAGGCCACGCCGATGGCGTCGCCGACGACGTCATCGGCACGGCCGATGTAGCGGCCGTTGCCGAGTTCGGTCAGGCGCCAGACCCGGCGCTCGGTGCTGCCGTCGCTGTAGGTGAAGCGTTCGTCGAGTACGCCTTCGTTGCCTTTCCAGGTGCCGGTCATGGCCACCGTGAAGCGTCGTGCCACCTTGCCGTTGCGGTCGGTGAAGATGCCGTGCGCGGTGAGTTCGCCGTTGAAGTAGTCGCGCAGGACCAGCACCGGTTTTTCCGCCGCGTAGTCGCTGGGCGCGGGGCCGGCGCAGGCGCTGAGCAAAGCGGCCGATGCGGCCAGCAGGAGCAGGCGTCTGGTCATGTTCATCATCCTTGTTCGCTGCGTATCCAGCGTGTGTAGAGCAGGCCGGCCGCCGCCAGCTTCAGCAGGCAGGGCAGCAGGCAATAGGCGAGGGTCAGGGCTGTCAGCGCGCTGCTGTCGCGCGCGCCGGGGCTGTAGCCGAAGGCCTCCAGAAGCGGCAGCGATATGCCTGCGGCCAGCGCCAGGTTGAGCTTGGTGGCGAAGTTCCACCAGCCGAAGTACGCGCCTTCGAGCCGGCCGCCATGGCCGGCGCGCTGGATGACGCCCGCCAGCATCGCACCGGGCAACGTGAGGTCGGCGCCCAGCGCAATGCCGCTGGCGATGCACACGGCGACGAAGGCCGCCACGTCACCGGCGCCCAGCAGCGCGGCCCAGGCGAAGGTGGCCACGGCCAGCAACATGCCGGCCAGCCAGCACCGCGACAGCCCGAAACGCGCCACGGCGCGCACCCACAGCGGCATCGACAAGGCGCCGGCGGCGAAATAACTGGCCAGGAACAGGGGCTCGAAATTCGGCGCCTGCAGGCGGTCGCGTATGAAGAACAGCACCAGCGTGGCGGGCACCGCGCTCGCCACGCCGTTGACGAGATAGATGCCGAGCAGGCGGCGGAAAGCCGGCGTGCCCAGCGCCAGGGTCAGCGACGGCAACACGCCGGCCGTCGGCGTGACAGCAGGCCTCGGCGCCAGCCAGAGCAGCGCCACGCCGAACGCGAGGATCACCGCGAAGGCGACGCTCGTCACGCCCAGCCCGGCCACCGAGGGCAGCACGCTCGCCACCAGCACGCCGAGCAGCGCCAGCCCTTCGCGCCACGACACGACGCGCGCGCGCTGGCTTTCGTCGCCCCCCAGCCGCGCGCCCCAGGCCTGGTGCAGCACGCTGAGCACGCTGAAGCTCAAATAGGTGATGGCCAGCACGGCGCCGCACCACCAGAGCAGCGCGGTCTGGCCCTGCACGGCGGGGGGCGGAAAGAACAGGGCGCGAAAGCTGATCGCCAGCAGCACCGCGGCGGCCGCGGCTGCCAGCAGCACGCGGCGCATCGAGTGCGAAAACCAGCCGTCTGCCCAGCGACCGATGAAAGGGTCGGCGACGGCATCGAGCAGCCGGGTGCCGAGCAGCAAGGCACCCAGCACGGCCAGCGGAATGCCAAACTCGCTGGCGTAGTGGCTGGGCAGCACGACGTACAGCGGCAGCGCGACGAAGGCCAGCGGCAGGCCGAGCGCGCCGTAAGGCAGGCCGTCGCGCCAGCCGCCGCGCCAGCCGGCGCGGACAGGGCTCATGGACGCGCGCTCGACGGGCCCAGCAAGGCCTCGCGCAGCGCCGGCTCCGAACTGCGCGGCGACAGCCAGACGCCGAAGAACAAGCGGGTGAACTCGGCGTCACGCACCTCGCCCTTCAACGCGCCGTTGAAGAAGAAACGCGACGCCGTCCCGGGCTGCTGCACGCCGGTCAGGCGGTCGCCTTCGCGGACATCGGGGAACAGCGCCTTCATCAGCGACAGCCAGCGCTCGGCTGTCGCCGCTGGCACTTCAGCCTGGCGGCGCATCTCGGCCAGCGAGCGTTCGGCTATCTGCCGGCCTTGGAGCGAACGCGCGTATTCGATCTCCAGCGCCAGCGGCAGGCTCGCCCATTCGCTGGCCAGCGCGCCCGCCGGCGCTGCGGCGTCCACCCACAGGTGAATGTCGTAGACGTGCAGACCGAAGTAGCGCAGCCGGCCATTGCCGGCACGGCGAGCGGCCGGCAACTCGGCGGCCAGTTCGGGTGGAAGGACACGGGTCTGCGCGGCCTGCAGGAACGTCGGCGTGGCGAGCGCCGGTATCGCCAACAGCGCCGCAAACTCCGCCAGCAGGCCGCGGCGGCTCATTCCGTCGGTTGCCCGGCGCGGCTCGCCTGTCACGGCCGGCGCAGCGTGAATTGCACGACGCCGGTGTTGCCGGTGGCGAATGCCGCCTCGCAGTAAGCCAGGTAGAACTCCCAGATGCGCATGAAGCGGGTGTCGAAACCGAGCTTGCGCACCTGCGGGTCCTGCGCCATGAACTGCTCACGCCAGCGCCGCAGCGTCTCGGCATAGTCGGCCCCGAAGGCCAGTTCGTTGACCACTTCCAGCCCGGCGCGCTGCGCTTCGGCCCTGAAGGCCTGCGGGCTGGGCAGCAGGCCGCCTGGGAAGATGTATTGCTGGATGAAGTCGGTAGAACGCACGTAGCGCTCGAAGAGGTCGTCGCGGATCGTGATGGTCTGGATGCACGCGCGACCGCCGGGTTTGAGCTTGTCGCGCAGGGTGGCGAAGAAGCCGCCCCAGTATTCGCGGCCGACGGCCTCGAACATCTCGATCGACGCGATGGCGTCGAATGGGCCGTCGCTGATGTCGCGGTAGTCCTGCAGGCGCAGTTCGCACAACTCGGCCACGCCATGGCGTGCCACGCGCTCCTGGGCGAAGGCGAGCTGCTCGGTCGACAGCGTGACGCCGGTGATGCGGGCGCCGAACTCGCGCGCCGCCGTTTCGGCCAGCGCGCCCCAGCCGCAGCCGATCTCGAGCACGCGGTCGCCGGGTCGCACCTGGCATTCACGCAGCGCGCGCCGCACCTTGGCGGCCTGCGCTTCGGCGGTCGGCCGCGTCAGGTCACCTTCGAAAAGGGCGCTCGAGTAGTTCATCGTCTCGTCGAGCCAGAGCCGGTAGAACGGGTTGCCGATGTCGTAGTGGGCGTGGATGTTCTTGCGGCTGCCCTTGCGCGAGTTGCGGTGCAGCAGGTGCTTGGCGCGGTACAGCAGGGAGCCCCACCAGCTGCCGTAGATCATCGATTCCACCGCGTCGCGGTTGGCGATGAAGAGTTCGAGCAGCGCCACGAGGTCGGGCGTGGTCCAGCGGCCGTCGATGTAGGCCTCGGCGAAGCCGATGTCGCCGCCCTTCAGCGCGGCGCCGCAGACGCTCCAGTCGAGCAGGCGGAAGGCGGCTCGCGGCCCGCCTTCGGTGACGTTGCCGAAGTGCGCCTGCGTGCCGTCGGGCAACTGCACGTCGAGCGAGCCATGGCGCAGCTGTTCGAGCAGCCGGAAGACGGCGCGCGCGGCGGCGGGCGCGGCCTGCGGCAGGGCGAATGGGGGAGGGGTGGTGGCGTGGCTGCGGGTCGTCATGGCCGGTGTATGGATGAACGGGTCAACGGGTGGTGAATGATCGGGGCGCCACGGGCTTGGCGAAAAAGGGCACACGCTTGCGCCACAGGCGCATCGCCTGCCAGTGGATGCGCGCGATGACGCCCAGCGTCATGAAGGGCGTGCCGAAGAAGGCGGCGCGCACGCTGCGCGGCGTGAGCGGGGCCAGCTCGCCCGACACGCTGGTCTGCAGCAGCGGGCCCGCGTCGTCGTCGTGGTCGATGCGCGCCACCGTGCGGCTGGCCGTGCGCATGAAGCGGAAGCGGTAGTCGCCACGCACATCGCAGAAAGGCGACACGTGGAACACCTTGCGTGCCTTCTGCTCGCGTCCGTAACCCAGGCCCGGGCCGTCGAGCAGATAGCAGTGGCGTTCGCCGAAAGTATTGTTGACCTCGACGACGACGGCCGCCAGCGAACCGTCGGCCCGGTGGCAGTACCAGAAGCTGACCGGCATGAATGCATAACCGAGCACACGCGGATAGGTGTGCAGCCAGGCCTCGCCACTGGCGTCCGTCACGCCTTCGCTGCACAGCAGCTGGTCGAGCCAGGCCAGCGCGTCGGCGCGGCCGTCGCCGTGGTCACGGTCGTGAAAGGCCAGCAGGCCGAAGCGGTTGCGGCGCAGCGCGGACACCGGCTCGGCACGCAACTGGCGCATCGGCAACATCAGAAAGTAGGTCGGGTAAGCGAATGCGTGGTCGGCCGGGCGCAGCCTGTGGTGGCGCACGACGCCCTGGCCGATCTGGGCGACGGCCTGGACGGTTGTCTCGGCCGCGACCCTGGCCGTGATCTGATCCGACACGATGTTCACGCCGCCTCTTGAAGCGGCAGGGCGCCGCGCTGCCAGCTGGCACGCAGTTGATCGCTGACCGACAGCGCCGACATCAGGCCGTCTTCATGAAAGCCATAACGCGTCCAGGCGCCGCAGAACCAGACATGCGAGCGACCCTGCAGGGCCGGCAGCCGCCGCTGCGCCTCGATCGCGGCGAGGTCGAAGACCGGGTGGCTGTATTCGTAGCTGCCGATCACCTTGGCGGGGTCGGGCTGGCGCGCCGGGTTCAAGGAGACGACCACCGGCGTGCTCCAGGGCAGCGGCTGCAGGCGGTTGATCAGGTAATGCAGGCAGACGGCGGCCTGCTCGCGGCCGGCGCTGGCGGCGCGTTCGTAGTTCCAGGATGCCCAGGCCAGCGGGCGACGCGGCAGCATGCCGACGTCGGTATGCAGCACCGCGTGGTTCGGGTGGTAGCGGATGGCGCCGAGCACCGCGCGTTCTTCGGCCGAGGCGTCGGCCAGCAAGGCCAGGCTCTGGTCGCTGTGGCAGGCCAGCACGACGTCGTCGAAACGCTCGCTGCCGAGGTCGGTGGCCACCAACACGCCGGCGCTGCCGTTGCCCGGCGGCAGCCGCCGCACCGAGCGCACGGGCGTGCGCAGACGGGCGTCGGGAATGCCCTTCAGCATGGCGTCGACGTAGTGGCGTGCGCCGCCGCGCACGGTGTGCCACTGGGGCCGGTTGGCGATCTGGATCAGGCCGTGGTTGTGGCAGAAACGAATCATCGTGGCAACCGGGAAACGCAGCATCTGGTCGGTCGGGCATGACCAGATGCAGCCCATCATCGGCAGGAAGTACCAGTCGCGAAAGACCTCGCCGAAACCGTGACGCTTCAGGAAGCTGCCTATCGGTTCGGCCAGATCGGCCTCGACGCCAGATTCGGCCAGCGACGTCGCCAGCCGGTTGAAACGCCAGATGTCGGCCAGCATGCGCAGGAAGCCCGGCCGAAGCAGATTGCGGCGCTGGGCGAACACGGTATTCAGGTTGCAGCCGCTCCATTCGAGATCCGCGCCCGGCACCTGGACTGAAAACGACATTTCGGACGCCGCGGTCTCTACGCCGAGTTCAGCGAACAAGCGCACCAGGTTCGGATACGTGCGGTGGTTGAAGACGAGGAAACCGGTGTCCACGCCGTGCGTGACGCCGTCCAGGGTGACGTCGACCGTGTGCGTATGGCCGCCGAAGTGGCGGCCTGCCTCGAACAGCGTGACATGCGCCTCGTGCGCCAGCCCGTGAGCGGTGGCCAGGCCGGAGATGCCCGAGCCGATGACTGCCAGTCTGCGCATGATCTCAGCGCCCTGCGCGGCAGCGTGCCACGCGTTGGATGCCAGTCTCAGCCGGCGAACACGGAAAAATATGGAAACAGGGCATGGGCATCATTGGGGTCGCACGAGGCCGGAGCGAAGATCTCGACGGAGTATATACCGATCAGTCATAAAGTGACCGAATGGTACTACTTTGAATCGAGAAGTCTTTCCAATTCCTTGACGAACGCGGGGTCTTGCGGGTCGACCTCGGACGCACGACTGACAACACGCTCGCCGTCGCGGCCGATGATGTACTTGTGGAAGTTCCACTTCGGCTTGTCTCCGGTGCGCGCCGCGAGCGACGCATACAGCGGGTTGATGCCGCCAGCGCGGCCGGGCAGCACCGTGGACTTGGCGAACATCGGGAAGCGCACGGCGAACTGGTTTTCGCAGAAATCGGCGATTTTGGCGTTGCTGCCCGGTTCCTGGCCGCCGAAGTCGTTGGACGGAAAGCCGAGCACGACCAGGCCGCGCGCCTTGTAGCGCTCGTTCAGCGCCTCCAGCGCCTTGTACTGCGGCGTGTAGCCGCACTGGCTGGCGGTGTTGACGACCAGCACCACGCGGCCCGCGTACTCGCACAGGTTCACCGGGCGCTCGTCCTGCAGGCGCGGCAGCGTGTGCTGCAGCACGGCAGGGCAGTCGGCCTTGGCACCGGCAGGCGCGGCGGCGGCCTTGGCGCTTGCCGGCGCAGAGGTGGCCAGGACGGCGAACAGACCAACCACCCAGACCGCGCCACGAAACTTCAGTTGTTCAAGCATGCCCGCCTCTGTCCTGTTCAAATAGGTGAATGCATCCTATATTAGGGCAATAGAAAGGCGCGCACAAACCGTTGTCCAAGACATTCAAGACCTGCAACGCAGGACAGAAGATGCAAACACACACCATCGCAGCAGCCCGCAAGTTTCCATGAACGACCGCAGCCTCTCGCTCATCACGCTGTCCATCGCCGCCGTCGAGCGCGATACCGGCCTCAGCAAGGACACCCTGCGGGTGTGGGAGCGGCGTTATGGATTCCCCACACCGGCGCGCGACGGTCTCGGCGAGCGCGCCTACCCGCTCGATCAGGTTGAAAAGCTGCGCGTCGTCAAGCGCCTGCTCGACGCCGGCCACCGGCCCGGGCGCGTGGTGGCGCTGCCGTTCGCCGAACTGCAGCAACTGAGTGACTCGACCGTCGACCAGCCATTGCGCGGCACCGAGACGGCCCTTGCTTCGGCCGACCTGCGCGCCCACCTCGAACTGATCCGCGGCCACGATGTGCCCGGACTGCGCAGCAAGCTGACACGGCAGCTGTCGCGCTTCGGCGTGGCACGTTTCGTCACCGAGGTGGTTGCGCCGCTGAACATGGCCGTAGGTGATGCCTGGATTCGCGGCCAGCTCGAGATCTTCGAGGAGCACGTGTACACCGAGACCGTGCAGGCGGTGCTGCGGCAGGCGATCACCTCGATTCCCGAGCCCGACATCGGCCCGACCAGCGGCCCGCGCGTGCTGCTCACCACCCTGCCCGGCGAACCGCATGGGCTGGGCCTGCTGATGGCCGAGGCGATGTTCGCGCTGGAGGGCTGCAATTGCATCAACCTGGGCACGCAGACGCCGGTCTGGGACACCGTGCTGGCGGTCACGGCCTACCGCGTCGACGTCGTCGCGCTGGGCTTCACCGGCTGCATGAACCCGAACCAGGTGGTCGAGAGCCTGCAGGAGTTGCGCGGCAAACTGCCGCCTGCGGTGCATGTGTGGGCGGGTGGCAGCGCGCCGGTGCTGCATCGCAGGCGTGTCGACGGCGTCGACCCGATCGCCTCGCTGGAACAGATTCCTGCCGAGTTGCGCCGCTGGCGGCTCGCCACTACATGAAACCGCGATTCGCCGCCTGCGACGGGGTACGCCGGAAGCCTGCTCGCACTGCCTAGAATCCGTCTGGCAAGCGAGGTCACCGACATGCTCTACCCTGAACTCTTCAAACAACTCGAAGCCGTGCGCTGGAGCATGGACACGGACATCCCCTGGAGCAGCTTCGAAGCCGGCAAGCTCAGCGACGAGCAGGCGCAGACGATCAAGATGAACGCCATCACCGAGTGGGCGGCGCTGCCGGCCACCGAGATGTTCCTGCGCGACAACCGCGGCGACAGCGACTTCTCCGCCTTCATGAGCGTCTGGTTCTTCGAGGAACAGAAACACTCGCTGGTGCTGATGGAGTACCTGCGGCGCTTCCGCCCCGAACTCGTGCCGACCGAGGAAGAACTGCACGCCGTGCGCTTCGAGTTCGACCCCGCGCCGGCGCTTGAAACGCTGATGCTGCATTTTTGCGGCGAGATCCGCCTCAACCATTGGTACCGGCGCGCCGCCGAATGGCATGACGAACCGGTCATCAAGGTGATCTACGAAACCCTGGCCAAGGACGAGGCGCGTCACGGCGGCGCCTACCTGCGCTACATGAAACGCGCGATGACCAATTTCGGCGACGAGGCGCGCGCCGCCTTCGCCAAGGTGGGTGTCCTGATGGCCAGCGCGCGACGCACCGCGCAGGCACTGCACCCGACCAATCTGCATGTGAACGCCGCGCTTTTCCCGCGTGACACCGTGCAGAGCCGTCTGCCCAACCCCGAATGGCTGGAGCAGTGGCTGGACAAGCAGATCCAGTTCGACGCCGTCTGGGAAACCAGGGTCGTCGAGCGCATCCTGCACAACTTGGGGCTGCTGATGGAGCGCAGCTTCGCCAGCGTGCAGGAACTCAACCGCTATCGCAAGGAACTGACCGCCTCGCTGGCCCGCGCTGCGGCGCAGACCCAGACCCAGACCCAGACCCCGGCAAAGACGCAGGCAGCGACCTGAGCAGGCTTCAGCCGGCTTTGCTGCCAATGCGCTCGGCGCGCGCTGCGGCCATCGTGGCTTCGGCCGTCTTGCGGTCGGCGGCCACGCGCTGCGCGCTGGCGCGTTCGCCCACCAGGCGGCTGTAGCTCTTCCAGTCGATCCCGGCGGCGGCCAGCAGGTCTTCGCCGAGCACGATCTTCGTGGCCAGTGCCACCAGCGGCAGGCTGACCCAGGCCGAGCAGTCGGCCAGTGTGAAACTGTCGCCCGCCATGTAGGGCGAGAACTTCGCCAGCCGCTGGAAGCCGGCGATGTTCCTCGCCAGCAGTTTGCGCACGCGCGCCTGCGCCGCCTCGCTGACCGTGCCGCCGAAAAAGGCCTGCGTGTAGAGCTCGCGCGCCACCAGTTCGAGGTGCAGGTCGATGAAGGTTGCCAGCTCGCGCACCTTGGCCGCAGCGAAGGGGTCGGCGGGCACAAGCGCCGGCTGCGGATAGGCGGCCTCCAGATAGTCGCTGATGACCTGGCTCTCGCACAAGGTGCCGGCCTCGGTGCGCAGGAACGGAATCTTGCCCAGCGGCGAGGCGTCGAGCACGGCCTCGTCGGCCGAGCCGGTGCCGACATGCACTTCGTCGAACGGGATGCCCTTTTCGAGCAGCACCAGTTTGACCTTGTTGTAGTAGTTCGAGATGGCAAAGCCGCAGAGCGTGATCATGAAGGTGGCCTCCTGTGGATGTCGCCGCAGTCTAGAACGCGAGGCGTCAGGGCGCTGCCACCGGCGCGACAGCGCGGGCACCGGCGGCCAGCATGACCAGCGCGCACAGCGCGCCGGCCAGCGCACCCGTGGCGTGGCCGATGGGCGCCAGCGCGATGTCCCAGCCCGCGCTGTGGCGCAGCGGCTCGCCCCAGGGCGCCTCCAGCCACAGCTTGACCAGCAGACCGGCGGTCACCATCGCCGCGATGACACGCTGGCGGCGCTCGCCGCGCGCCAGCAGAAACACCAACACCACGGCCACGCCCGCGTGCAGCACGCCCGACAGGCCGCCGTAGTGCAGCAGCGCCGGCTGCAGCCACAGCAGACCGTGGGTCAGCGGCCAGGCGACCAGCCAGGCCAGCGCGCAAGCCCGGGGCACTCGGCCGGCGAGGCCGAAAGCGCCCACCACGACGGCCGCACCCAGGTTGGCGGCCAGGTGGCCCGCGCTCCAGTGCACGAAGGCGGCCGTCCACCAGCGCCAGGGCTGACTGATCGCCAGTGCGGGTTGCCAGTCCAGCCTGTCCAGCCAGTAGACAGGCAACCACCAGGCCAGCAACGAGCCGGCCGCCAGCAGCAGGCTGCCGGCGAACCAGGCGGTGCCGGGTCGGGTCAGCCGAAAACGGCCTGCCACAGCGCGAGCACGGCGTCGCGCTGTGGCGCCATGCTCTCGGGGTCGAACTGCGTGGGCTGTTCGTCGAGGCGGGCGCGATGCTGGGCGCGCCGCAGTTCGCGGTAGGCGTCGGCGGCGTCGCTTCCCACGCCTGCGGCCAGCAGGCCGACGACCTCGGCGCGCTGCAGCAAGGCGATGTTGCCGACGTTGTCGAGCAGCCCGGCATGGGCCGGCCCCTGCGCGAGCACCAGGAACTGCACCGCGAACTCGACGTCCATCATGCCGCCGGCGCTGTGCTTGACGTCGAAGCGGCCGGCCGGCACCGGCCGCGCGGCGCGCACCTTCTCGCGCATGGCGCGGATCTCCTCGCGCAGCGCGGTGGCGTCGCGTGGCGTCGTCAGCACGGCGCGCCGCGTGGCCTCGAAGCGGGCGGACAAAGCCGGCGCGCCGGCCGCGAAGCGGGCGCGCGTCAGGGCCTGGTGCTCCCAGGTCCAGGCGGTGTTGCTGCCGCGGCCCAGCTGATAACGCTCGAAGGCGTCGGCCGAGGTCACGAGCAACCCCGAGTTGCCGTTCGGCCGCAGGGCGGTGTCGATGTCGAACAACTCGCCGGCCGCCGTGCGCAGCGTCAGCCAGGTGATCAGCTTGCGCACGAAGGCGGCGTAGACGACCTGCGCGCGGTCCTTGTCGGGCTCGTCGCCGTCGTCGTAGAGGAATACGACGTCGAGGTCGCTGCCGTAGCCGAGCTCCTTGCCGCCCAGCTTGCCGTAGGCAATGATGGCCAGCCCGGGTTCATCACGGTGGCGCTGTTTCAGCAACTGCCAGGCCCAGCGCACGGTGGTGGCGAGCAGGGCGTCGGCCAGCGCCGACAGGTCGTCGGCCACCTGCTCCACGCTGAGCTGTCCCTCGACGTCGCGCACCAGCGTGCGGAAGACCTCGGCGTGGTGAGCGCGGCGCAGCGTGTCGAGCAGTTTTTCCTCGTCGGCTTCGCCCGAGCGTTGCCAGGCGGCGCGTCGGTCTTCCAGCTCGGCATGAAACAGCGCGGCGTCGAAGCGCTGGTGCAGCAGCCGGTCGTCGGCCAGTTCGTCGATGACGCCCGGGTGGCGCATCAGGTACTGCATCGGCCAGCGCGCCAGGCCGAGCAGGCGCAGCAAGCGCTGCTGCACCTCGGGCCGTTCGACCAGCAGGGCCAGATAACTCTCGCGCCGCAGCAGCGGCTCGACCCAGTCGACGAAACGCAGTGCGGCCTGCGGGGTGCAGGCGCCCTCGTCCATGCACAGCGCCACCTTCTGCATCAGGTGGCCCAGTCGAAGGCGGCTCTCGTCGCGCAGGCCCAGCACACGCGGGTGTGTGGCCCAGGGGCGCAGCCGCGCGGCCAGTTCGGCGGGCAGCTTGTCGAGCAGGGTTTCGCTGTCGATGGCCAGCGGCCCGCCGCCGCAGGAGCGGCAGCCGTTGCGGCCTGAACCACCGCCACCGCCGCTGGCCGGTGCGCTGGCGCCCCGGCCCTCGCGCAGCAGGGCATCGAACTCGGTGGCCACGGACTCGCGAATCTCGCCGAGCCGGTCGATCAGCTCGCAGGCGTCGGCGCCGCAGGTCAGGCCCAGGCTGCGCGCGATCCAGCCGAGGTCGGCGTCGTCGGTGGGCAGCAGGTGCGTCTGCTGGTCGTCGAGGAACTGGATGCGGTGCTCGACACGGCGCAGGAAGGTGTAGCCGTCGGCCAGCGCGGCTGCCGTCTCAGGCTTCATCAGGCCGCGTTCCTTCAGGCAGTGCAGCGCCTTCAGCGTAGAACGGGTGCGGATCTCCGGGTACTGGCCGCCGCGCACCACCAGCATCAGCTGCACGATGAACTCGATCTCGCGGATGCCGCCTCTGGAGAGCTTGACGTCGTTGGCACGCTCGGGCCGCCCGGCCGCGCGCCGCTGCGCCTCTTCACGCACCTTGCGGTGAAGCTGGCGCAGGCCCTCGAACACGCCGTAGTCGAGATAACGCCGGTAAACGAAAGGCGTGACGAGCGAACGCAGCTGCAGCGCACGGCCGCTGGTGACTGCCGCGCGCGGCGCCACCACGCGGCTCTTCAGCCAGGCGAAACGCTCCCACTCGCGACCGCTGACCTGCAGGTAGTCTTCCAGCATCGACAGGCTCACCACCGGCGGGCCCGAGTTGCCGTGCGGCCGCAGCGCCAGGTCGACACGGAAGACGAAGCCGTCATCGGTGCTGTCGCCGATCAGCGCATACAGGCGTTTGGCCACCAGCGTGAAGTACTCGTGCGCCGAGGTGGGCCTGGGCCCGGCGGTCTGGCCGTCTTCCTCGTAGACGTAGATCAGGTCGATGTCGGACGAGACGTTGAGCTCGCGCGCGCCGAGCTTGCCCATGCCGATGATCCAGAAATCGATCGGCTGGCCCAGCGCGCCCTGCGGCGCGCCGTGGCGCTCGTCGGCGTCGGCACGGGCCTGCGTCAGCGCCAGTTCCAGCGTGGCTTCGGCCAGCGCCGTCATTGTGCCGGTGACGACGGCCAGCGGCGCGCCTTCTTCGATGTCGAGCACGGCCAGACGCTCCAGCACCAGCTGGCGCGCCACGCGCAGCGCCGCCGCCAGCCCTCGCCCGCCCGCCTGCAGGCGGAGCACGAGCGACGTGATGGTCTCGGCGTCAGGCGCGCCCGGCGGCAGCATCGGCAACTCGGCGGCGAAGCGGCGCCGGATGCGCTGCACGAAGCGGCTGTGCGCGGCACTGGCCGGCGCGGCGGCGGGAAAGAGGGAATCAGGGACGGCGACGGAACCCATCGGGGCGCTGGGGGGTCTGTGCTAGATTGAGCGGCGAAGGTGTTGCCATGCCGGCAGGTCTTCGCGGCAGCCAGGGGACGGGACGCCGGAACTCATGCCGCGTGCGCATTGAGCAACTGCGCTAGATGCGACTGCGCTCCATGCGTTTGCTGGCTGCGGCGGCAGGCCGCACAACAGGCTGGCGGCTGCTACCTTCTCACTCACTGATGTCATCCCAACCTTCTCCCAGCCCGCCGGGCCGGTACTCGTCGCGCCCCTGGCGCTGGCTGCGTGCCAGCGCCCGCACGGCCGCTGTCGCACTGTCTGCCGCCGCCGGCCTGATGCTGGCCGCCTGGCTGCTTCTGCACTGGGGAATTCTGCCGCACATCGATGAATGGCGCCCACGCATCGAGACGCAGGCCAGCCGCGTGCTCGGCCAGCGCCTGACCATCGCCCGCATCGACGCGCGCTCGGCCGGCTGGGTGCCGGCCTTCGAACTGCACGACGTGCGCATCTTCGACCGCCAGGGCCGTGAGGCGCTGCGGCTGGCGAAGGTCTCGGCCGCGCTGTCGCCGCGCTCGCTGCTGCTGCTGAAACCGCGCTTCGCACAGCTGCTGGTGGACGGTGCCAACCTCGACGTGCGGCGCGACGTCAGCGGCCGCATGCACGTGGCAGGCTTCGATGTCGACGCCGGCGACCTCAGCGACGACAGCGCCGCAGCCGACTGGATGTTCGAGCAGCAGGAATGGGTGCTGCGCGGCGGCAGCCTGCGCTGGACCGACGAGCTGCGCGGCCAGCCGCCGCTGGCACTGGCCGACGTGCAACTGGTGCTGCGCAACGGCCTGCGCCGCCACGACCTGCGCCTCGACGCCACGCCACCGCCGGACTGGGGCCGGCGCTTTTCACTGCGCGGCCGCTTCACGCAGCCGCTGCTGGCGCGCGGCGGCGACTGGCAGCGCTGGAGCGGCAGCGCCTACGCCGAGCTGCCGCAGGCCGACATCGGCGGGCTCGGCCGCCTGGTCGCGCTGCCCTTCGAGTTGATGGCCGGCCGAGGCGCGCTGCGCGCCTGGATCGACATCGACCGGGGCCGGCCGGCCGGCGTCACCGTCGATCTGGCGCTGGCCGAGGTCTCGCTGCGGCTGGCGCCTGCCCTGGAGCCGCTGACGCTGCGGCAGGTGACGGGCCGGCTGGAAGCCACGCAAGACACCATCGGCGTGCGGCTGGCCGCCACCGACTTCGGCTTTCGAACCGAAGACGGACAGGCCTGGCCGCTGGGCCGCCTGAAGCTGGGCTGGCAGCAGGCGCAAGGCGCGGAACCTGCCGCTCCGGTGACCGGCGGCGAGTTCAGCGCCGACCGCCTCGATCTCGACCTGATGGCGCGCCTCGCCAGCCGGCTGCCACTGGGCACGGCTCTGCGCGGCCTGCTCGTCGAACTGGCGCCGCGAGGCGTGCTGAACCGGCTGACAGGCTCCTGGGAAGGCGCGCCGGACGCACCGCGGCGCTACAAGCTGCAGTCTCAGCTGAGCGGGCTGACGGTGGCCGCCGCTGACCGCATCGGCGATGGCGCCGCAGCCGGCCCGGCGCGCCCGGGGCTGCGCAACGCCGACCTCGACTTCAGCGCCAGCGAGCGAGGCGGCGAGGCGGTGCTGTCGATGGCCGACGGCGCGCTGGAATTCCCAGGCGTGTTTGCCGAGCCGCGCCTGCCCTTGCAGCGCCTGTCGGCCCGGCTGGCCTGGACGTTGCAGCCGGCGGCGGGCGCGCCGGCCGGTGCGCCGCCGACCATCGAACTGACGGTGCGCAACGCGCGTTTCGCCAGCGCCGACGCCGAAGGTGAACTCGACGCGGTGTGGAAGAGCGGCCGCATGGTGGGAATCATCCCGGGAGTCACCGCCGGAGTCAGCCCGGGCCCCGATCCCGGCCATCTCGAGATGACCGGCAAGATCACCCGCGCCCGCGCCGACCGCGTGGCCCGCTACCTGCCGCTGGCGCTGCCCGCCAGCGTGCGCGACTACGTCGCCGACTCGGTGGCAGGCGGTCAGGTCGACAGCGCCAGCTTCCGCGTCAAAGGCGACGTGCAGGACTTTCCGTACATCGACGGCACGAAGGGCGAGTTCCGCATCAGCGCCAAGCTGCGCGACGTGCAGTTCGCCTACGTGCCCAGCCACCCGCCGCGCGGCGGCCAGCCCGGCTACAGCTCGGCCTGGCCGGCCTTGACACAGGTCGGCGGCGAGCTGGACTTCGAGGGCACGAGCATGCGCATCCGCGCAGCCCGTGCTTCGCTCGGCAACGTGCAACTGCGCGGCATCACAGGCGAGATCAAGGACTTCCAGCGCCCGCTGCTGCAGATCGAAGGCCAGGGCCGCGGCCCGGCCGACGAGTTCCTGCGCTTCGCCAACGGCACGCCGGTCGTCGAATTGCTGGGCGACAGCCTGCGGCAGACCAGCGCCAGCGGAAGCGCGGATCTGAAGCTGGCGCTGACCGTGCCGCTGCATGACACCACCCCCGTCGGCGTGCGCGGCGCCATCACGGTGGCCGGCAGCACGCTGCGCCTGCAGCCAGGAGCGCCGCCGCTCGAAGACACCCGAGGCCGGGTCGACTTCACGCAAAGCGGCTACACCTTGGCACCCAGCACGGCGCGCATCTTTGGCGGTGAAGCCAGCTTCGAGGGCGGCTCGGCGGCCGACGGCAGCCAACGATTCAGCGGCCGCGGCACCGCCAGCGCCGATGGCCTGCGGCGCGCCTCCGAAGCCGCAGCGCTGGCGCCGCTGACCGCCCGGCTGCGCGGCCAGGCCAGCTATGCGGTGCAGGCCACGGTGCGGCGCGGCCACCCCGAGATCACGCTGACAAGCAACCTGGTCGGCCTGGCCATCGACCTGCCCGCCCCGCTGGCCAAGACCGCCGAGGCGAGCTGGCCGCTGCGCTGGCAGAACACGCAGCTGCCCGAGGCAGCCAGCGTGCCGGTTCGGGACAGCCTGCGGTTCGACCTCGGCAGCGTGCTGCAGGCGCGTGCCGTGCGTGACCTGTCGGGCCCGTCGCCGCGCCTGGAGCGCGGCGGCATCGGCGTCTTCAGCGAGGCGCCCGCGCCGGCCAGCGGGCTGGCCGCCAGGCTCAAGCTGGGCGCCGTGGACATCGACGCCTGGCGCGCCGTCGTGGCGGCCTGGCCCGGCGCCGAAGGCAGCGACGCGCTGGCCCTGCTCGATAACGTGGAACTGCATGCCGACCGCCTGCTGGTCGGCCAGCGCCGGCTCAGCAAGGTGGCGCTGAACCTGAACCGCCAGACCGACGCCGACGCCGCCACCTGGCGCGCCCGCATCGAGGCCGACCAGGTCGACGGCCGCATCGAGCTGCGCCTGCCCGCCGGCGGCGGCGGTGGCAAGGTGACGGCGCGGCTGGCGCGCCTGTCGGTGCCGCCCTCCGAGGCGGCCGGCGTGCAGCAGTTGCTGGAAGCCGCGCCCGCCAGCGTGCCGGCGCTCGACATCGTCGTCGAGCAGCTCGAATGGCGTGGCCGCGCACTCGGCCGCGTGGAGGTGGAGGCCATCAACCGCGCCAGCCCGACGCGCTCCGGTGCGCGTGAGTGGCAGCTGGCGCGACTCAACATGACGGTGCCCGAAGCGGCATTGCGGGCCAGCGGCGTCTGGGCGCCGGGCAGCGCCGGGCCGGGGTCGACCGGGCGCCGCATGGTGCTCGACTTCAAGCTCGATCTGGCCGACAGCGGCGCATTCGCCGAGCGCTTCGGCGCGGGCCAGGCACTGCGCGGCGGCAAGGGCGAATTGCAAGGCCGTGTGTCATGGGCCGGCTCGCCGCTGGCGCTGGACCTCCCCAGCCTGAACGGCCAGTTCGCGCTGGCACTCGGCGAAGGCCACTTCCCGAACGCCGACCCCGGCGCCGCGCGCCTGCTCGGCGTGCTCAATCTGCAGGCGCTGCCGCGTCGCCTGCGGCTCGACTTCCGCGACCTCACGCAGGAAGGCTTCGCCTTCGACGCCGTCACCGGCGACTTCAACGTCGTCAGCGGCGTGGTGTCGACCAGCAACCTGCAGGTGCGCGGCCTGCAGGCCGCCGTGCTGACCGAAGGCCGCTTCGACCTGCTGCATGAAACGCAGGGCCTGCGTGTGCTGGTGGTGCCCGAGATCAGCGCCGGCACCGCCTCGTTGGCGTACGCCGCCATCAACCCGGTCATCGGCCTGGGCGCCTTCGTCACGCAGTGGCTGCTGCAGCGGCCGCTGGCGCTGGCCGGCACGCGCGAGTACCGGGTGAGCGGCGGCTGGGCGGAGCCGAAGATCGAGCGTGTGCAGCGCGGTGCGGCGGAAGCTTCAGCCGCAGCCTCCGGCCCGGCCAGCGGACAATGAGCGCATGAAAATCGCCGCCGTGCAGATGGTTTCCACCCCCGACCTGGATCGCAACCTCGATGCCGCCGCCCGGCTGGTGGCGCAGGCCGCCGCGGCGGGCGCCGGGCTGGTAGCGCTGCCCGAATACTTCTGCCTGATGGGCCGGCGCGACACCGACAAGCTGGCCATCGCCGAGCCGCCGGGCAGCGGCCCGATCCAGCGTTTTCTGGCCGACACCGCTCGCGCCCAGGGCGTCTGGCTGGTGGGCGGCACACTGCCGCTGACCACCGGCACACCGGGCCGCGCGCTCAACAGCAACGGCGTCTACGCACCCGACGGCAGCGCTGCGGCGCGTTACGACAAGATCCACCTCTTCAACTTCGACAACGGCCGCGAGCGCTACGACGAAGCCAGCGTGCTCGACGCCGGCAGCACGCCGGTGGCGCTGCAGGCCGGGCCGCTGCGCGTGGGGCTGTCGATCTGCTACGACCTGCGTTTCCCGGAGCTCTACCGCGCGCTGATGGCGCCGCCCTGCGACGTGCTCAGCGTGCCGGCCGCGTTCACCTGGACGACGGGACAGGCGCACTGGGAACTGCTGCTGCGCGCCCGCGCCGTCGAGAACCAGTGTTACGTGCTGGCCGCCGCGCAAGGCGGCACGCACGAAAACGGCCGCCGCACCTGGGGCCACAGCATGGTGGTCGACCCTTGGGGCGAGGTGCTGGCGGTGCTGCCCGAAGGCGAAGGCTTCGTGATCGCCGAAGTGGATGCCGGGCGGCTGAAGTCGGTGCGGACGCAGTTGCCGGCGCTGACGCACCGGCGGCTGTGAGCGGGGCGGCCGGGGCAGCGGTTCGGTCGTTGCCGGCGAAGCCGCAGGCATCTACCGGCTGCCGAACATGAACCGCCGCACCAGCAGCGACTTCAATGGCGGCAGCGCCTGCAGCGCCGCCAGTCCGAGCCCACGCACCGCCGCCAGCCCCGGGCCGCCCCAGGTGAAACCGCGCGCCAGCAGGTCGGTGCCGGCGATCAGCGACCAGCGGTCGGGCGCGCGCGCCCATTCCACGCGCCGCAGCGCGGCGTCCAGGTCGTCGGCGAAACGCAGCGCGGCCACCAGCTGATAGGCGTCGCGCAGGCCGAGGTTGAGGCCCTGGCCGGCCACCGGGTGCAGGGTCTGCGCGGCGTTGCCGATGCGCACCGTGCGGCCCGGCCCGCCGTGCTCGGTGCGGCCCTGCACCAGCCGGCGCTCGGCGTTCAGGCCGAGGGGAAAGTCCTTCAGCGGCGACAGCCCGGTCAGCCGCCCGGCGGCGGCCGGAAAGATGGTGGCCAGCACGGCCAGCCTCTGCTCGTCGGTCAACGCCCGCACGGGATCGTCCTCGCTCGCCACGCACCAGACCAGCGCGGCGCACTGGCTGCCGGCGGCGGCGCCAGGCTCGGGCTTCAGCGGCAGCAGCGCAGCCGGGCCATGGCGGGTGAAACGCTCGAAGGCCAGTCCCGGCGTGCCGCCTTCCAGCGTCACCGTGCCGACCCAGGCCGTCTGGTGATAGTCGCGGCGCAGCGGAGGCTGACTGGCCACGCCCAGCGCCGTGGCGGGCCGCTCGGTGTAGACGCCGCCTTCGGCCACCACCGCCAGGTCGTAGGTCTCCGCCGTGCCGGCATCGACCTCGACACCACCCGGCATGTCCTTCAGCGCCGCCACCGGCGTGCCGAAACGGCTGCGCAGGCGCCCGGCGGAGGCACGCTCTTCGGCCACCCAGGCTTGCTGCAGCGGGGACACCAGCGCGCCATAACTCAGCACCGCGCCCAGCAGCAGCACACCTTCCGCCTCTGCGCTGATATGCACGACGGGCTCGGCGCCCGGCATGGCCCAGGCGCCGCCGGCCTGCGACACCTGAATGGCGGTGATGGGCTGCGCGGCCTCGGCCGGCCAGGCGCCCAGGCGGCGCAGCAACTGCACGCTGCCCAGAGAAAGCGCCAGCGTGCGCGGGTCTGCGGACACGTCGCGCTCGACCGGGCGGCTGTCGAACAGGGTGATCTGCGCGTGCGGCAGCGTGCGCGCCGCGTGCAGCGCCAGCGCCAGCCCCACCGGGCCGGCCCCGACCACCGCGATAGACATTGCCGTTCTGCTCATCGTCAACTTCCGACACGCTTCGACCGAAGCCCCACGCGTATTATTCGCCGCACCCAGTTTTCCCTCTGCAGGAGGCACTGGATGGCGCTGATGGACTTCATCAAGAAACAGTTCATCGACATTCTCGAATGGACCGAGAGCGGCGACGGCACGCTGGTCTGGCGCTACCCGATGGCCGGCAACGAGCTCCAGTACGGCGGCTCTTTGACGGTGCGCGAGAGCCAGGTCGCCGTGTTCGTCAATGAAGGCAAGGTGGCCGATGTCTTCGGCCCCGGCATGCACAAGCTCACCACGCAGACGCTGCCCGTGCTGACCTACCTGAAGAACTGGGACAAGCTCTTCCAGAGCCCGTTCAAGAGCGACGTCTACTTCTTCAGCACACGCCAGCAACGCGACCGCCGCTGGGGCACCAGCCAGCCGGTGACGATTCGCGACAAGGACTTCGGCGCCGTGCGGCTGCGCGCCTTCGGCAACTACGCTTACCGGATCGCCGATGCCAGGCTGTTCCACACCACGGTGTCGGGCACGCGCGAGCGTTGCACGGTGGACGACATCGACGGCCAGTTGCGCGGCCTGATGCTGCAGCACATCAGCGACGCCGTGGCGACCAGCGGCGTGCCTTTCCTCGACCTCGCGGCCAACCAGGTCGAGTTCGCGAAATTGTTGCTGGACGCCACCGCGCCCGAGTTAGCCAAGCCCGGCCTGACGCTCGACTCGGTGACGCTGCACAGCGTCAGCCTGCCCGACGAGTTGCAGAAGGTGCTGGATCAGAAGATCGGCATGGGCATGGTCGGCGGCGACATGGGCAAGTTCATGCAGTACCAGACGGCGCAGGCGATTCCGAAGTTCGCCGAAGGCGCGGCCGGCGGCGTGGTCGGCGACGCGATGGGCCTGGGCGCCGGCGTCGCGCTGGGGCAGGTGATGGCGCAGCAGTTGCAACAAGGGCTGCAGGGCGCGCCGGCGGCGGCAGCAGCGGCAGCCGCGGCAGCAGCGGCAGCCGCGGCAGCGGCACCGGCACCGGCGGCCGCATCGATGCGGCCCGACAAAGAGATGGCCACGCTGAAGAAGCTCGCCGAGCTGAAGGCCAAGGGCATCCTGACCGAGGACGAGTTCTCGGCGAAAAAGGCCGAGTTGCTGAAGAAGCTGGTGTGACCGGCCTGCGCGGACGAATCCGGCCGATCTGAACCAGCCTGATCGACCTTGATCGACCCTGATCGACACTGAAGCTTGGCCACCCAGCCAACCCCGCAGTGCGCCTGGCGCGCCGCCTGCCCGAACTGCGGCGCGCCGGTCGACTTCGCCTCGGCGGCCTCGGCCAGCGCGGTGTGCAGTTTCTGCCGCAGCACGCTGCTGCGTGAAGGCGAGGCGCTGCGCCGCATCGGCAGCAGCGCCGAACTGTTCGACGACCACACGCCCCTGCAACTGGGCGCCGCCGGCAGCCTTCAGGGCCTGGCCTTCAGGCTGCTAGGCCGGCTGCAATATGGCAGCGCCGATGCCCGTTGGAACGAGTGGTTTGCGCTGTTCGACAACCGGCGTACCGGCTGGCTGAGCGAAGACAACGGCGCCTACGTCTTCGCCTTCGACGCCGCACTGCCGACCGACGTGCCACCCCTGGCCAGCCTGCGCGCGGGCCAGTCACTGAACGTCGGCGGCCGGGCCTGGAGCGTGGCTTCGGTGGTGCGCGCACGCCTGATTGCCGCCGAAGGTGAACTGCCGTCACCGCCCCGGCAAAGCGGCGAGTTCACGGTGGCCGACTTGCGAAATGCGCAGGGTGATGTAGCCACGCTGGACGACGCGCAAGCCGACGCCGAACCACACTGGTCCACGGGCCGCGCGGTGGCCATGTCGGCACTGGCGCTCAGCGGCCTGCGCGACCTGGGCTCGGCCGCTGAAAAAACGCTGGGCGCGCGCAGCCTGGAGTGCCCCGGTTGTGGCGCCGCGCTCGTCGTCACGCTGGCCAGCACGCAGGCCATCAGCTGCCTTCAATGCCAGGCGGTGGTGGATGTGTCGCAGGGTGCGGGCGCCGACCTCGCGTTTCACGCGCAGAACAATTCCGGCGCCGGTGGGCTGGAGCCGCAGATCGCGCTGGGCAGCACCGGCACGCTGGCGCTGGGCGGCGCCGAACTGCCCTGGCAGGTGTTCGGCTACCAGGAACGCTGCGACCTGCCCGGCAACGACGGTGACGGCGACGAGCAGACCTACTGGCGCGAATACCTGTTCTACAGCCAGATGGAAGGCTTCGCCTTCCTGGTCGATGCCGAAGACGGCTGGAGTTGGGTCAAGCCCATCAACGGCGTGCCGGTGTTGCGGGGCGACGCCGCCACCTGGGCCGGCGCCAGCTATCACAAGAGGTACAGCTACCGCGCCAAGGTCACCTGGGTGCTTGGCGAGTTCTACTGGCGTGTGCGGCGCGAAGAAATGGCTCAGGTCACCGACTTCGACGGTGCGGGCGCGGCGCGCGCGCTGCGCTTGTCCTGCGAAAAGACGCCCGCTGAAGTGACGTGGTCGGCCGGCGAGACGCTGGCCGCCACGCAGATGGTCGATGCCTTTCGCATCGCGCCCGGCCTGCGCGCCGCCCTGCAGCGTGATGCCGCGCCGCTGTCGGCCGGCAGCCTGGCGGCCACCGGCGGCAACGTGCGCAAGGGCCTGCTGCTTTTTGTCGGCGCGCTCTTCCTGATGGCGATTCTGGCGCGCTGCGGCAGCGGCGAATGCGACGAACAACGCAGCACCTTCGGCGAGGCCAGCGCCGAGTACCAGCAATGCCTGCGCAGCCGGGGTTCGGGCGGCGCCGTGCCGGGCATCGGCGGCGGGTCTTACGGCGGATATTCCAGCAGCGGCGGTCACAAGTGACGCGCAGCGTTCTTCACTTGAATAGGGGTACGACATGATGGGATTGGAGTGGCTCAGGCCCGGCGTCTTCTTCGGCTCGATGCTGTTCGCGCTGCTCGGCGTGGCGGTGTTCTGGCTGTGTTTCGTCATCGTCGACAAACTCACGCCCTACGACCTGTGGGGTGAGATCGTCGAGAAGCAGAACCTCGCGCTGGCCATCGTGGTGGGCGCGATGTGCATCGCCATCGGGCTGATCGTGGCGGCGGCGGTGCAGGGCTGAAGTCGACCGGAAGTCGGCCTGAGTGCAGCCGATAGCCGGCTGAAAGGCGCCGTTTCACACTGCATTCGCGTACACTGAAATGGTGTAATCTATCGCAGGAATGTCGGCAATGAAGAACGTCACCTTGAGCGCAGAAGAACATCTGATTGAATCGGCGCGGCAGCGCGCGCGCGTCGAGCACTCCACCCTGAACGAGCAGTTCCGCCTTTGGCTGGCCGACTACGCTCACAGCCGAGGGCGCCTGTCTCGCTACGACGAAGTCATGACCTCGCTGCGCGGCAAGTTGCAAGTGGGGCGCAAGCTGACGCGGGACGAGATGAATGAGCGCTGAGGTATTCATCGACACCAACGTCTTCATCTATCACCTGGACGCTACCGACGCCCGCAAGCAAGCGATTGCCGAAGCCATCGTTCGTGAGGCGCTGGCCGGCGGCAAGGCCTGCATCAGCTTCCAGGTGATTCAGGAATGCCTGAACACCGTGCTGCGCAAGGCGGCCGTGACCTTGAGCCCCGAAGCGGCGCGAAGCTATCTCGACGCCGTGCTTGCCCCTTTGCTGCAGGTGCCGGCCAGTGTCGCGCTGTACCAGCGTGCGCTGGACGTGCAGGGCCGCTGGCGCTTCAGCTTCTACGATTCGTTGATCGTGGCAGCCGCGCTCGACACCGGCTGCCGGCAATTGCTGAGCGAAGACCTGCAGCACGGCCAGCGCATCGAGACGCTGACCGTCCACAACCCCTTTCTCGCCTGACGGGCGCGCGGGCCGACCGTCGGCCTGCGCTACCCTCGGTGCATGGAACCCGCCTTGCCCCAGTCTGAAGCAGCGGGTGCGTCCATGACCACAACGGCGTCGCCAGCATCGCGCATCGCCCCGGCCGAGTTGCTGCTGCTGGCATCGGTCTTCGTCATTGCCGCCTGAGGCCTGGTCTACGAACTGGCGGCCGGCGCGCTGGCCAGCTACCTGCTGGGCGACTCGGTGCTGCAGTTCAGCACCATCATCGGCACCTACCTGTTCGCGATGGGCATCGGCTCCTGGCTCAGCCGGTTCTTCGACCGGCAACTGGTGGCGGTCTTCCTGCGCATCGAACTGCTGGTGGGCCTGGTCGGCGGCCTGATGCCGGCGTTGCTCTTCGTCGCCCATGGCAGCCTGCCGGCCGGCGGCATGACGGCGTTTCGGGTGCTGCTCTACGGGCTGGTGGGTTTGATCGGCGTGCTGGTGGGGCTGGAAATCCCGCTCGTCATGCGCATCCTGAAGCGCCAGTTCAGCGAGCGTTATGCGCTGAAGGATCTGGTGTCGCGAGTGCTCACCTTCGACTACCTGGGCGCGCTGGCGGTGGCGCTGGCCTTCCCGCTGCTCTTCGTGCCGCACCTGGGCCTGATCCGCACGGGCCTTTTCTTCGGCCTGCTGAACGCGGCCGTGGCGGTGTGGGCGCTGTTTCTGTTTCGCAGCCAGCTGCGGCGCTGGCGCGCCCATGCGCTGGCCTGCGCGGCCGTGGTGGCGGTGCTCGGCGCGGCCATGCTCGGCGCCGATCACCTCACCACCTGGGCCGAAGACCGCTTTTACGGCGACGCCATCGTGCTGCGGGAAAACAGTGACTACCAGCGCATCGTTGTCACCGCCGGGCCGGCCGGTGTGCGTCTCTACCTGAACGGCAACCTGCAGTTCCACTCGCGCGACGAATACCGCTATCACGAGGCCCTGGTGCACCCGGCCATGGCCGCGCACGGCGCGCCCAGACAAGTGCTGGTGCTCGGCGGTGGCGACGGCACGGCGGTGCGCGAGGTACTGAAGTACCCGTCGGTCGAACAGGTGACGCTGGTCGAGCTCGACCCGCACATGACCCGGCTCTTCTCTACCCAGCCCGCGCCGGCGGCACTGAACGGTGGCGCGCTGCAGAGCCCGAAGCTGCGCACCGTCAACGCCGACGCCTTCGGCTGGCTGGCCCAGCAGGGCGAGGTGTTCGACGTCATCGTGGTCGACTTCCCCGACCCCAGCAACTTCGCCCTGGGCAAGCTCTACACCACCAGCTTCTATCAGCTGCTCGACCAGCATCTCTCCGCCGGCGGTTACGCCGTCGTGCAGACCACCTCGCCGCTGATCGCACGCCGCAGCTTCTGGACCGTGGCGGCCACGCTGGAATCCGTCGGCCTGGCCACCACGCGCCACCACGCCCATGTGCCGAGCTTCGGTGAATGGGGTTTCATCATTGCCAGCCGGCGGCCTTTCCGGCTGGCCAACGAACTGCCTGCGGGCCTGCGTTTCCTCACGCTCGACGGCCTGCCGGCGCTGCTGCAGTTTCTGCCCGACATGGCGCGGCTGCCGGCCGAGCCGAACCGGCTGTCGAACCAGATCCTGGGCCACACCTTCGAGAAAGAATGGGGCCGGGTGAACCGTTGAAGCCGACCTTCAGCCGGCGCGGCCTGCTCGGCGGCGGCTGGGTGGGCGCGGCGCATGCGCGCGGGCACCGGCCGCGCGGCGGCAAGTCGGGCGCTTTGCCAGCACCGGCCGTGCAGCGGCGCGCCCGGCTGCAGATCATCGGCGCGGGCATTGCCGGGTTGGCGGCAGCGCGCGCCTTCGGCCGTGCCGGCGTGGCCGACGTGCACCTGCTCGAACTGGAAAATCGGCCCGGCGGCAACAGCCGCAGCCACAGCATCGCCGGCATCACCTGCCCGCAGGGCGCGCACTGCCTGCCACTGCCCGGGCCGGCGGCGCACGAGGTCAGCGAATGGCTGTTCGAACTCGGCCTGCTGAAGAGTGAACTCGGCCGCACGGTGGCTGATGAACGCCACCTCTGCCACAGCCCGCAGGAACGGCTGTTCATCGACGGTGCCTGGGCCGAAGGCCTGCTGCCGCCGGCCGACCCGGGCTCGGCCACGATGGCGGCCTACCGCCAGTTCGCGCGACGGGTGGCCGATGTGCAGAAGCTGGGCTTCGCCCTGCCCAGCCAGCGCGCGCCCTGGACGCCCGGGCACGCCGCGCTCGACGCCGTCACCTTTGATCGATGGCTGGCCCGGGAAGGCCTGGTCGACGCCCGCCTGCGCTGGTATCTGGACTGCTGCTGTCGTGACGACTACGGCGCCGGCAGCGCCGTGGTGTCGGCCTGGGCGGGCCTGCATTACTTCGCCAGCCGCCACGGCTTTCACGCCCCGGGAGACGAAGAGAGCGAACGCGAGCCGGTCTTCACCTGGCCCGAAGGCAACGCCTGGCTGGCCGAGCGCCTGACCGCGCCCTTTGCTGCAAACTCGGCCGGGCGGCTGCACACCGGCCGCACGGTGCTGCGCGTGGCCGAGGCACGCCACGATGTCGGCGTGCTGGCCTGGGACGAGGCGGCCACACAGGCCGAGTTGTGGACGGCCGACACGGTGGTGCTGGCGCTGCCGCTGTTCATCGCCGCCCGCCTGGTCGAGATCCCGTCCGACGCGCTGAAGAGCGCCGCCGCGCTGCTGCCGCAGGCGCCCTGGCTGGTGGCCAACCTGCACATCGACCGCCCGCTGCTGCCGCGTGTGGGCGCACCGGCGTCGTGGGGCAACGTGATCCACGGCAGCCACGGCCTGGGTTATGTCGACGCCGGACACCAGAGCCTGCAACCGATCGCCGGGGCCACGGTGCTGACGGCCTATCGACCGCTGCCGCCGGCCGATCGCTCCAGCCTGCTGGCGGAAGACTGGCAGGTCTGGGCCGGCCGCGTGCTGGCCGACTTGGGCACCGTGCACCCCGACCTGCCCCGGCGGCTGCAGCGCGTCGACCTGAAGCGTTACGGCCACGCGACGGCGGTGCCGGCGCCCGCCGTGCGCGGCAGCCCCGCGCTGGCCGCGCTGCGCGCCCAGCGCGGACGGCTGCGCTTTGCACACGCCGACCTGGCCGGCTACTCGGTGTTCGAAGAGGCGTTCACGCTGGGCATGGCGGTTGGTTGACGGCCAGGAGCGGGTGCGGGTGCTGGTGCTGGTGCTGGTGCTGGTGACTGGCAGCCTCCTGGCAAGCGGCACTGTTGTGGGTGTCGCCAGGCGCAGCCTGGTTGAAGGCTGAAACTTCCAGAGTCTGTTCGTCTTGGATGATGTCGAGCAACTGACGCAACGCCACAGTGATGGCCTGCAGGGCCGGTCAGTACCTCCCCCAGCCTCTCGGTGATTGGTTGATCGCCACTGTTGAAAAGGCGAATGCGGTTTGACCGGCTGAGAAAAGCCCGGGTCTTGGCGCCTCAGCCGGGAGTCGTGTCGAAGACGACCGTGTTTCGCCCGGCCTGTTTGGCACGGTACATCGCAACATCGGCGCGGCGCAGCAGGTCTTCACGCACCGCTTGCGGCTGCTGGCCCACGAACAGGCACACGCCAATGCTCGCCGAGCAGCGGTATTCGAGCATGCGCGTGACGGCCCCGGGCACGTCCATCGGGCCCAGCGTGTAGGGCATCGCGAGCAGACTGCGGATCTTCTCCGCCACGCTGCCGGCATGCTCGGCCGAGGTCAGTTCGTCCGCAGCCAGTTCGGCCAGCACCACGACAAACTCGTCGCCTCCGAAACGCGCCACGGTGTCGATCTCGCGCACGCTCGACAGCAGCCTCTGGGCGACCTGGATCAGCAACAGGTCGCCGAGCTCATGGCCATGAACGTCGTTGAGAGGCTTGAGCCCGTCGATATCGATGAACAGCACGGCCCCGTGCAGCGCGTGCCGTTTGCTGGCCGCCAGCGCCTGCTCAAGCCTGTCGTTCAGCAGCCGCCGGTTGGGCAACTGGGTCAGCGGATCATTGAACGCCAGGCGGATGACCTGTTGCTCGATTTCCTTGCGCCGGGTCACATCGCGCGTGATGCCGACGAAGTGCGTCAGTCGGCCTTGCGCATCGTGCAGCGGCGACATCAGCAGGTCGTTCCAGAACGTCGTGCCGTCCTTGCGATAGTTCAGGATCTCGCACGCGAAGCCGCCACCCGCAGCCAGTGCCTGGCGCATTGCCGTCACGGTGGCGGAGTCGGTCAGCGGCCCCTGCAGCAAGCGCAGGTTATGACCGATCAACTCGTCCTGCCTGTAACCGGTGATGGTCTGGTGCGCCTGGTTGGCCGACAGAATCGCCTGGTCGGGCCCGGTGATGACCACGGCCTCGGTGATCGCCTGAAGCGCCTGGGCGTTCAGCCGGAGTTCGTCCTCTCGCCGGGCCAGTACCGCGATCGCGCTGTTGAAAGCGTCGATCAGCGTGCCGACTTCGTCGGCTTGCCGAACCGGCAGCGGCAGCAGCCGTGGCGCATCGAGTTCGCGCGCCTGCAAGGCCAGCAACTCGGCCGCGGCCACGGCAGGCGCCAGTTCACGTCGCAGCAGCCACCAGATCAACGCGCCAAGAACCAGTGTCAACAGCGCGGCTGCGGCCAGAATACGCCGACGAAGCTGGTGCACCGGGGCAAGCGCCTCTTCCAGGGGAAGGGAGGCCACTACATCCCAGTCTGCCCGCCGCAGATGTCTGCCCGAGCTCAGCACTGCAATGCCCTGCGCATTGGTCAACAGCGCCGTTCCCTCATAGCCAGCCAGCAGACGGTCGATGTTGGCATTGACGCCGGGCGGCGGAAGATTTTCCATGATGCGGCCGGCGTTGCTGCTGGTCACGATCAATCGCTGCCGAGGCGCCACCAGGAAGAGGTGGCCTGTCTCACCATAGCGGTGTTGGATGATCGCATCGAGAAAGCTCGGGTTGGCCAGGTCGATGACACCTGCCATCGCTCCGACAACCCGCCCCGCATCGTCGCGCAGCGGCACCGCCATCACCAACTCGGCTTGCCGCGCTGGCTGCCTCGGGATGGGCGAGCCGACCACCGGCTCGCCGGTATCAAGCACCGCCGCGAGCACATCGCGGTAGCTGCGACCCTCGCGGTTGGTTGCAGCCGGGCTCGACGCCCGCACCACGCCCGCCGCGTCGGCGAAGAAAGTGCCGCCGTTGAAAAGCCTTGTCCCGAGGCGGTCCTGCGCCAGCAACGTTCGCAGGTCGCGGGGGTCCGGCAGCGTTGCCCCTGTGCCGACCTGCGTTGACAGTTCGTGCAGCGCTGCCAAGCGCACTTCGACCTCGTCGGCGATACGTTCGGAGATGACTGCCACGGTCGACAACTGCTGTCGGCCGACCAGCTCCAGCAGATCGGCGCGCAGCGTATAGCTGGCGTAGTAGGCCACCGTCCACAGCCCGAAAACGAGCACAAGCAAGGTCATCGAGACGATGCGTGTCTTCAACGATTTCGATGGACGAAAGGGCAAGGGTATGAAATCAGCTGGGTCGGGCCTGGCCAGGGAAAGAAAGCATCGAGCAGAGGCAGTGATGGCACAACGTCTTGTGGGTTCCACGACCTCCGGCCGACCCACAGGGCCTAACCCAAAATCGATTGGAAAACTGGACTGCAGCGATGTTCAGGATAGCCTGAAATGGGGCCACGAGACCGACCTGTTTCCGCCTCCAGTCTGGTGCGGCGGTGAATAACGCGGCAAGTGTTCAATCGCACCAGGTTGACGGCCGGAACTCGATCAGCGGGCAGCCGGATTCCCGCCACGCGTCAGCCGTTCCTCAAGCTTTTTTGTTGGCATTCGTGGACTGTCGTTTCAACATGTCGCGCAGGCAAGCCCAGGGCTCGTGCCCGTTGCGCCCGGCTGACAATTGGGCTCGTCACCATCCCTGCGCGCTGCCCGGCGAGATCGTCGCATCCGGGCCGGCAGTGCCGGTTCGAACCTGAGACGCCTCCTCGTTTCGGGTCCAGTGTGCGCAAGCGCACCGATAGTCGCCTGCGCCACGCCTACGCTGCAGCAGCGCCCATGTCGATACCGACCCGGAGCAGTTTCCCCACGCAGAGATGTTCAAGCAAGCGCGCCATGAGCTCAAGATCGCGGCTTTGAAGGCCGCGCGGCTGGCTGCGCGTTCAGCCGGCGCCGTCCTCATCGCGCTGGCGACGTCGTCTTGCAGCGCCTTGCCGCAGATCGTGCCGGACATGGCGAGCAGCGCCCCCCGACCGGTGCTCGCCGGGGCACAGGGGCCGCTGTCGGCGGCGCGCAGTCGCGAGATCCTTGCCAGGCTCGAAGGCGCTGCCGGGCCCACACACATCTTCGACCGCCATCTCGCGCTCGAACAGACCGTCGCCGGCGGGCCGCTGATCGCCGGCAACCGGGTGCGACTGTTGCAGAACGGGCCGCAGACCTACCGTGCGATGTTCGCCGCGATCGACGCTGCGCGCGATTCGATCAACCTCGAGACCTACATCCTCGAAGACGACGAGGTGGGCCGCCGCTTCGTCGATGCCTTGATCGCAAAACAGCTCGCGGGCGTGCAGGTGAACCTGATCTACGACAGCGTCGGCGCGATCAGCACGCCCGACACGCTGTTTCAGCGCCTGCGTGACAACGGCGTGCTCACGCTCGAATTCAACCCGGTCAACCCGCTCGTCGCCAAGGCCGGCTGGGACGTCAACCAGCGCGACCACCGCAAGCTGCTGATCGTCGACGGCCGCACGGTGTTCCTGGGCGGCATCAACGTCAGCAGTGTCTACTCGGGCGGCTCGCTCGGCCGCCGCAAGCCGGCCCGCGCCAGCGACAAGGTGCCCTGGCGCGACACCGACCTGCAGATCGAAGGGCCGGTGGTGGCCGAGTTCCAGAAGCTCTTCCTCGCGACCTGGGCCAAGCAGCATGGTGAGCCGCTGGCGGCACGCACGTACTTCCCGCCACTGTCGCGCCAGGGCGACGAGGTGATGCGCGCCATAGGCACCTCGCCCGACGACGCGCAGAGCCTGATCTACGTCACGCTGATGTCGGCGTTCAACAGCGCCGAGACCGAGATTCTGCTCACCAACGCCTACTTCGTACCTGACCGGCAACTGGTCGCCGCGCTCATCGCGGCCGCTGCGCGCGGCGTCGATGTGCACATCGTGCTGCCGGGCCACTCCGACTCGGCGCTGGTCTTCCATGCCGGACGCTCGAACTACGACGAGTTGCTGCGCGGTGGCGTGAAAATCCACGAACGCCTCGAGGCACTGATGCACGCAAAGACGGCCGTGATCGACGGCGTGTGGTCGACCGTCGGCTCGACCAACCTCGACTGGCGCAGCTTCCTGCACAACGACGAGGTCGACGCGGTCGTGCTCGGCAGCGGTTTCGGGGACCTGATGCGCGCGGCCTTCAAGGCCGATGTCGCCAAGTCGAAGGAGGTCACGCTCGAAAACTGGCGGCAAAGACCGCTGAGCGACCGTACGAAAGAGTTTCTTTCCCGGCTCTGGCAGTACTGGCTGTGAAGGGCCATCACCACGTGACGAACAGCCGCCCCGCCCGCCTGCGCGCGGGGCTCGCGGCCGTCGCCTCGGCAGTCATCGTCACGATGGCTTGCGCGCTGCCGGCGCTCGCGCAGGACGCCGCCGCCCTGCTGGGCCGCCACCCGGCACTGCGCGAGGGACTGGCCCACAACGCCTTCGGGCGGCCGCTGATGCTCGACTCGTCCGAGGCTTCGGGGCTGTTTCGTGGCGAGATCTGCGCCGCGGTGGCCCAGCCGCTCGCCGTCGTCGGGCCGGCGTTGCAGGGCATGGAACAGTGGTGCGACGTGCTGATGCTGCACCTCAATGTCGAAACCTGCCGCAGCCATGGCAGCGGCGACGCGAACAGACTGAGTCTGGCGGTCGGCCGCAAGTTCGATCAGCCGCTGGGCGAGGCGTTTCAGATTGACTTCGCCTACCGAGTCGTGACGAGCCGCGCCGACTACGTGCATGTCACGCTCGGCGCTGCAGCCGGGCCGCTTGACACGAAGGATTACCGCATCGGCTTCGAGGCCACGCCCCTCGATGCGACCACCACCTTCGTGCACATGCCGTACGCATACGCCTACGGCATGGCTGCGCGCATTGCGATGACTGCCTATCTCGCCACGATCGGCCACGACAAGGTCGGCTTCAGCATCGTCGGGCGTGGCAGCGACGGCGCGCCGGTCTACCTCGCCGACATGCGCGGCGCCGTGGAACGCAACACGATGCGCGATTACCTCGCCATCGAGGCTTAGGGCTCGGCGCACTGGCGCTGCCGGTGGCGCAGCGGCCCGAGCAGCGCCTGCAAGACTGGTTCGACGCGATCGAACGTCACCCGCGCCAGTTGCATGAACTGACGCGTGAAGACTGCATGGCGATGAAGCGCCGCGAGTTCGCGCAGCGCAAGGCACTGGCCGAGAAACCCTGAGCGGGGCGTAGTCCAGACAACATACCCAGC
>Ga0105046_10001873_pt1 | contig 32779 bp, 25 predicted proteins | sample MAT03_FD_78385 | JGI IMG/M metagenome (GOLD analysis project Ga0105046, IMG submission 78385) | Freshwater microbial communities from Lake Fryxell liftoff mats and glacier meltwater in Antarctica - MAT-03 (megahit assembly) | ecosystem: Environmental > Aquatic > Freshwater > Ice > Liftoff...
TAGGACTATATCCAGCGGGCGGTGGCGGCGTGACACTGGCAACTGATCCGCTGATTGCTGGAACCCAGCTGGCGCCGCTATCACTGATGCAGCGCAGCGGCTGTGCACGATTCAGCGCCCATGCGATCGTTGCGGGCGTACCAGATCACGTCGCGGAGCGCGAATTGGCTTGGCTGCGTGAGAACTATTCTGCTGGCAAAGCTAAGCACGCTTTGCCGATAGCGTCGTTACGCAGTACGCAGGCACACCATACCGGCCCAGGCAACGTTTTATGCGCAGGCATTAGCTTCGACAACGTATGCGAGCAAGTAACACAATTTGGCTCGCGTGGAACCAGCGCGGAAGACGTTGCGAAGGCCGCACGCGACGGCTTAGCGCGCTATTTGCGCTCGGGTGCTGTCGTTGGTGAGCACTTAGCTGATCAACTTTTGTTGCCAATGCTGATCGCGGGTGGCGGTGAATTTATTTGCGCAGAGCCCAGTCTACATTTGCGCACCAATGCCAATGTTATAGAGGCTTTTGGCGTAGCAAAGATCAATATTGAGCGCATTGAAAATCCTCAAGCGACTGCGCCTGTGCTTTGGCGGGTAGCCGTTCATGTCTAGACTTCACGGCTTGTTGAGCATCAGGGCCGAACTATAAATCCGGCCCTCTGGCCTAGGCCGGAAACAGGGTGCATTCGTGTAAAACTCATTGTCCTGCTCAGGCCACCAACCCGGAATACCTGACAACGGCAAAGTGGATAGCAATTTCGGATCGGCACCTACGGTGTTAGAAGCCAGCGCCGCAGCGACAATGGTGTCTAAGGCCGCATCTTTTTCAGCATTAGAAAGCAAAAAATAGCTTGCGTCCGCCACGATCCAAACCACTTTTGCGGCCACTAGCTTATGCGGGGCGTGCATCAACTCGAAAATTGCATGACCGAAAACCCGTGCTTCTATCGCTGGGCGAGTCGCTGAGCCAAAAGCAGGGCCAGCGCTATTTTGCCAGTGCTGCGCGGTGCGCCATGCGAAGTTATTGTCAAAAAAAAGCGATTGCCAAGCGTGTGCATCAATTAGAGCGAGCAAATCGGAGTGCGTAGCAACCACCCAGGCACCCGCTTCGTCCAAATGCGTAACGGCCTGCTGATGGCGCGAGCGCACTTTCGTTCCGTGTTGGGCGATGCCGTGCAAATGGATCGCATTAATCGCAAGTTTCACTTTTGGGAAACGCAACCACATCAGCGCCGAATAGAAATCATGCAAACTTGCTACACGGGTAGCGATCTCACCTCGATCCGCAATACGCTGCTCAAAACTCAGGCCATCGCTCAGCAATTCCTTATCTTGTTCAACAAATGTCAGCGCCTTGCTACCGCTCGGCTTCAATACCTTTAGCAGCGCCGCATTTAGCACCGCCAGTTCAGTCCAATTTGCCCCTAAAGCTAGGCGCAAGTGCGCAATCTGATCGAATGGTGCGCAGCTAAAATCGACTTCCGACATCACTGGATATAGCTCGTAGCAGGATTATTGATTGAACAATTACAGTCAAAATTCAAAGATTCTAAACTCGCGGGCATTGGCAGCTCCAAATTCTGACGTTTGAACCCAGACGCGATCACTGGGCGCAGAAGTCTATCGCACGCGGCACGAACACTACATTAAGTGAATTATGTCTTATATCGCCACATAATGCGCGCATCCGCCACTTTCAGCGCGGTGGATTTGGGCGCAACCTTCACTGGCAGTCTGCTTTGACTGCGAACCGGAGAATTCAAATGCGTATTTCCCAACTATTAGCGTCAGCCGCCCTGGCATCTTTCACATGTCTAAGCCTCGCACAAAATGACATGGACACCGTGATTGATGACGGCCCAAGCTGGACCGCCGGTGGACACTACACTGCGGAATTAGATATAAGTGCAAACACATTAACGTTGCTTCCGCTTAACGGGGCCGATCAAGTAATTGGTTTAGCAACCTCCAGCACACCGATTGATTTAAGTCCTGGCATCTACATAATTGATGAAAGTGCGGCAGGGTTCAATCTGATCAGCACCCACCCGGAGGGCGTTGCCTCTGATGCCTTCGAGAGCCGGCAAATTATTGCTGGCAGCGAGACTAATTCATCGGCTTTAAGCCTTAGCGCGCAAGCGTATGCGGTACTGAGCGATGCTGATGCAGGTGCAATTTATATTCATTAGAAGTTGAAACATTTTATTGGACTGGAACAACTGCGGCGGAATTTGCGGCGTCAGCGCTGCGCCGCTGCAGAATCCGTCGAATTTTGAAACGTTTTCTTTTTGACCTTAACCCCATTTGCCAATTACGTCCGTTTTTAGACTTTGAAGCCGCCCAATCGGGTGGCCTGATCAAAGGAAAATAAATGAACGTCAAAACTCCTAGCGCCGTTAAAACTCCTAGCGCCGTCAAAACCCCTAGCGCCGTTAAAACTTTTTGCGCAGCACTTGCGCTGGTCGCAACCAGCGCCGCACAAGCCGGAACAGTCCTAGATATCGAGGTTCTTGCCCGTCCTGGCTATGGCTCGGCGCTTCTACCGAGCTATTGGTTCCAGGGTCAGAACTATGTTGAAGGGCGTCAAAACCAAGAATTTCGCGTACGTCTGCGAAATAAGAGCGCACAACGCGTTCTAGCAGTGCTGAGCGTTGATGGCGTGAACGCTATTTCAGGTGAAACGGCGGGTTTGAACCAAGCCGGATACGTGCTTGCACCGTATCAAACCCTTGACGTCGATGGCTGGCGCAAATCAAATGCTAAAACTGCAGCGTTTTATTTCACCCATATTTCAGACGCCTATGCTGCACGTACCGGTCGACCGTATAACGTAGGCGTGATTGGCGCAGCCGTATTTCGGGAGATGCGCTATCAATATGGATATTCACAAGACCAGGAATATGATGAATATTCACGCAGCGATGGCGAATCGCGTCAAAAATCAACTGGAGCAGCGCCTGCACCGGGGCGCGCGCCTGCTGCGGGTGAACTTGCACGTTCCGAAAGCAAATCATACGGTCAGGCGGATTCCGCCAGCGCACCGATGGGAACTGGACACGGTAGGCAAGAGTATCGACCAAGCGTCAATGTTGCATTTGAACGCGAAGCCAGTGTCTTTGAAGTGCTCAACGTACGCTACGACAGCCGCGCCAACTTAATTGCCCAGGGCGTGATTCCGCAGCGCGGATACTATCAACCAACGGTGCCGCAAGCGTTCCCACAGGGCGGCTTTGTACCGGATCCAGGCTACGCAATGCCATACCGTGGTGGGCGTAGATACTAATCAAGTACGTTTTCAGGGATAAAAAAACGCCGGGTTACCGGCGTTTTTTATCTTGGGTTGACGAATATCGCTTACGCGATTCGCTGCAAGAGTTCCTTCGCTTCATTGCGCTGCATGTCAGAACCCTCGCCTAGCACTTCTTCTAACATGCTGCGCGCACCGTCTGGGTCGCCCATATCCAGATAAGCGCGTGCCAAATCTAATTTTGTGCCCACTGCGTCATCACCAATCATGAAATCATCTGAGCCCATATCAGCCGAATTATCAAGAGGTGCGGGGATTACATCGCCTAGAGAAATATCACCGACGTTGAATGCAGGTGCCGCAGCCGATGCAACATCAACCTCAGGAGCTTTTACCGGCGCGTCGAAGCTGAAATCAAAGTTGAAATCATCTTTTGGCGATTCAACTTGCGCGGTCGCAGACTGGGCCGAAAAATCTGACCTGATTGGATCAATCACTTTTGTGGGGCTGTCTAGATCCAGATCGAAACTAAAATCTGCAGGCGCCTCAGAAACAAACGGTTTCGCAACAATCGTGGCACCTAAGTCCGCATTCGGTGTGCTGCTGTCTTCAAATGCGCCCAAGTCAAGCGAACCTAAAGGTTCATCGTGGAAAGCGGGCGTGCTATCAAACTCGGATACATTGTTGTAAGCGGGCGTCGAATCAAAAGCTGGAGCTGCATCAAAAGCCTGCGCGCCGTTATAAGCGTGGGACGATGGCAAGTCTAGCGAACCTGAATTTACTGGAAAAAGGGTGCTGCCAGGAACCAGCTGCAGCCCCATGGTTCGGGCTTCTTGCCACTGCGGTGCCTCTTGATCGAGGACAAAACCAAACATAGTAGATGCTGCCTCCTCAAAGTTTGCAACATCTTGGCGGCTGTAATAGAGGCGTAGTAAATCCAAATGCGCCCACAAATCTTGTGGGTCAGACGCTATCGCGGCGCGGATACGCGCTTCATCTTCGTCATGCAAAGCGAAATCCGTCGACGTGGCTGCTGCCATGCTTGGAATGCCGAAGTTAACGTCAGCATCGCCAAACGCAGGCGCTGCTTGCTTGATCTGCGCTGGCTTTTTCTTCCGGCCTAACAACAAAGCCAAACCACCCAATACTCCGGCACCCGCGACACCCCAGGTAATCGGATTCATGTACCAAGGCTTGTCGGCTATAACCGGCTCGATCGCAGCTTCAGACACCGGCTCAGACGCTGGTTCTGTAGCTGGCACTGAGCTAGTATCTTCTGTTGCGGCGACCGGGGTTGGATCTATAGGTGTCACCGTAGTGCCATCTGCAGGGGCAGCATTTGGATCTGAATTAACTTCGCCAGAAGCCATATCTGGGGATGTTGTCGAAGTTGTATCAGTCGGCGTATCACCCCAAATATCGGCCGCATCCCCTGATTTAATATTGGTACCATCGGCCCCTGCATCAGGTGTATTGGCCGCTACAGCGGAGTCCGTTGCCGAAGGTTCTGTCACCGCCGCCGCTACTACAGGCGTCGTTACTACAGGCGTCGTTTCTAAAGGGGTCGTAACCACCGGCACAGCTTCAACTTGTGCCGCTGCAGCAACCGCTGCCGCCGCAGCTACGTCAGCAGCGGTTTTGCGCGCAGCTTCTAACTGCTTGGTTATTTGCGCGAGCTCTTGATTTTTCAGAGTGACCACGCGTTCGTTGTCCGCTGCCAGCTTTTCTAATTCTGTAACGCGCGCGCGCAAGTCACTGGCTTCGCGCTCACGACTAACCAACTCCTCGCGTACGCGCGCCGTCTCCGCATTTGCGGCGCTAATTGCTTTGCCATTGTCGCCAGATTTTGGTGGCACGAGCTCAAGGCGTGCGCCATTATTTGGTGTGGAATAACTCGTTGAAGCGGAGGTGCTTACACCTGGGTCGGCGACAACTGCAGATTGTTGTGCGCTGCTCGTTTGATAGCTGCGCCAAAGCGAATTTTGGTCAGCGACAGCTTTACTCGCTTCTGCCATGGAGACTTTGTTTACGTCAGATGCGCTCGGCATGCGCAAAATCTGTCCTTTTTTCAGTGCGTTTACATTGTCCTGGTAAAACGCCTGAGGATTCATCCGCAAAATAGCCACCATCATCTGATCAAGGCTAGTGCTGGCACTGGGCTTATTAGCATTCGCGATGACATACAAGGAGTCACCTGCTTTGGTGGTTACAGAACCAGGCGCTGCCGCTGGCTTTGCTTCAACCATAGGCTTTGCTTCAACCATAGGCTTAGGCTCGACTGGTTTTGCTTGCGCCATAGGTTTTGCGATGACAGGCGCGGGGACAGGCTTTGCTTGTGCTATCGGCTCCATGCTGGGCTTTGCAACCGGCATAGACTCACTAGTCATCACCGGCGCAGGTTCTTTTATCGGCGTCGACATGACTTGCGAACCGCGTAGCGCGGGCGCCATAACCGGCGGGTCTATTAATAAGCTGTATTCACGCAATAATTTTCCGCTACTCCAATTTACCTGCAGCAATAGCTGGAGAAACGGCTCGCGAATTGCGTCTTTAGTGGTGACGCGGATAATCGTTTCACCCCGGCTATCTTTCGCCACAGCAAATTCAATTGGAACGCTTAAGCGGGTAGCATCGATGCCGACGCGCGCATAATCATCAGCATTGGCAAGCATGACGCTTAGTGATTCGCGCTCTGCGGCGGAGTTCACGGTCACCGGAATCTCAGCTTCAAGGGGTTGGTTCAAACCACTTTTGACGTTGATTCCGCCAAGACCTAAAGCGCTTGCAAATACAGGCGCTGCAAGCAGTGCGGCGGCGATCAAATTCTTTTTCGGTGCTTTCATTGGGGCTCCCCGGAAGCGGGCGATGAGTGCGCAAAACAGATGAAAATGGGAAATGAGTGTTTCAATCAAGCAAAATCTGGCGTTTATCTAAACCAAGTGCGGTACTTACGAATTTAAAGATGCACCCATATTCCTACGCTGCGGACAAATTCGACGATCAAAACTACGCCACAAGCTAGAAACTACTTCACAAGACACGCCTAACTATAGATCACAAATAGGATTTTACCAATAGCTCAGCGATCTGAACGGCATTTAAAGCTGCACCTTTTCGAATATTATCGGCTACGACCCACAGATTGAGCCCAAATGGGTGTGACAAATCTTCCCGAACACGTCCGACAAATACGGGGTCTTTGCCCGCGCCATGCGTGATTGGCGTCGGAAACAGCCCGGCGGACGCGTCGTCAACCAGTTCAACGCCCGGCGCATGCCTTAACAATTCGCGGGCTTCACTGGCGGTGATTTTTCGCTCGGTTTCAATATGCACGGCTTCCGAATGCCCGTAAAAAACGGGTACGCGCACGCAAGTTGGGTTGACCACAATCTTTGCGCCCAAAATCTTTTGCGTTTCCCACACCATTTTCATCTCTTCTTTGGTGTAGCCGTTTTCGGTAAACACGTCAATCTGAGGAATCAAATTGAAAGCGATTTGCACCGGGAATTTTTTTGGCTTGATCTTGCGAAACGCCAATAAATCAGCCGTTTGCTTGCCCAGTTCATCCATGCCAGAGCGCCCTGCCCCACTGACGGACTGATAGGTTGCGACGTTAATCCGCGTAATTGTCGCAGCCCGGTGAATTGGCGCAAGCGCGACCAACATCTGCATTGTCGAGCAATTCGGGTTGGCAATGATTCCACGTGTTTTATACCCCGCAATGGCCTCAGGATTAACTTCCGATACCACCAGTGGAATTTCAGGCACGTAGCGAAACTCGCTGGTGTTATCGATTACCACGGCACCCGCCGCAACCGCGCGCGGTGCGTGCTCAGCCGAAACACTGCCACCAGCGGAAAACAATGCAATGTCCACATCTTTGAAATCAAAGTCAGCAAGATTGCGAGCGACGATGGATTCTGAGCCGAATTTGACACGCGTTCCGGCGCTTTTCGCGCTCGCCAACGGAATTAAGTTATCGATCGGGAATTTACGGCTCTTCAAGATTTCAAGTATCGTTTCCCCTACCGCACCCGTGGCGCCGACAACGGCAACGTCAAATTTTCTACTCATGTTTCAAATTCCTTAAATACAGTCAAATAATTTTTTTGGCGTCTCTTAATGCGACATAAGTGAAAGCAGGAATTACGCGGAAATCGCATGGGCGCGTGGAATTCCAAAGTTTTGCGCGCGGTCACGCAATACATGATCCATTAACACCAGGGCTACCATTGCTTCAACGATGGCAGGCGCACGAATAGCGACGCAAGGGTCGTGTCGGCCTTTGGTGACCAGCTCAGTTGCAGCAAATGTATCCGTTAATTCGACACGTTGCACGCTTAAACCGGGCACCAAAATACTGCTGGTTGGTTTAATTGAGACATGCGCAAGCAAAGATTGCCCGGTACTAATGCCGCCTAAAATGCCGCCCGAATGATTGCTTAAAAAACCCGTCGGTGTCATTTCATCACGGTGCTCGCTACCGCGCTGGCTACAAACGGCGACGCCATCGCCAATTTCGACCGCTTTGACGGCATTGATTCCCATCAACGCTGCGGCTAAATCTCCGTCTAGCTTGCCATAGAGCGGTTCGCCCAGCCCGACCGGCACGTTCTCCGCCACGACACTGACGCGCCCGCCAACCGAATCACCGGATTTGCGTAACCCATCTAGGTACGCCTCAAGTTCTGGCAACTGCGAACTATTGGGCCAAAACAGCGGAGTGGATTCGACTGCTGCCCAGTCCAAATCTGCATAGTCAGCCGCTACGCGACTCAAATCCGCCTTAAGCGCACCGCATTGACTTAAAAATGCGCGAACTTTGATATTAAAAAAATCACTCAAATAGCGCTTGGCAATCACGGCTGCGGCCACACGCGCCGTAGTTTCGCGGGCGCTGGAACGTCCACCTCCGCGATGATCGCGGTGGCCATATTTCATTTGATAGGTGTAATCGGCGTGGCCCGGGCGAAAGCTGGTAGCGATATCGCCGTAATCTTTACTTTTTGCGTCTGTGTTGCGAATCAATAAGGTAATCGGTGTGCCGGTGGTTTTACCCTCGAATACGCCGGAAATTAATTCAACTTGATCGGCCTCGGAACGTTGACTGGTATGGCGCGTGCGGCCGGTGGCGCGTCGCTCTAAATCATGCTCGAAATCATTTGCGGCAATCGCAATTCTCGGTGGGCAGCCATCAATGACGCAGCCGATGCCGACGCCATGGCTTTCCCCAAAGGTGGTGACTGCGAACATTTTCCCAAAAGTGTTCACAACTCGCCCGAACGCTCAGCAACTGCACGTTTTAGCTGTGGTTGATATGCCGCCAAATCGCGCGCCGATATCACCACCACGCCGGATCCCCCGCGCGCAAATTCCGCCCATTCGCCCGGCAAATCCGGCAATAGGGCCAATAATGTCGATTCAGACGCGCCAACTTCTAAAACCAGCACGCCATTCGCCGTCAAATGCTGACTTGCTTCGCTCAAAATCGACAGCGGCGCATCCAGTCCGTCGGTGCCGCTGACCAAGCCCAGCGCCGGTTCGTGCGCGAACTCTGCCGCTAATGCATGCATTTCCACTTCGCTGACATAGGGCGGATTAGTGACGATCAAATCGTATTTCCGGCCTTTGAGTGCAGCGAATAAATCAGATTGAATCACCTCAATACGGCTTTCAACGCCATGCTGGCCCGCGTTAAATTCCGCGATTCTTAGCGCTGCATCGCTTAAGTCCACCAAATCCACATGCGCGTCCGTAAAATGCGCCGCACAGGCAATGCCAATGCAGCCAGAACCGGTGCATAGATCTAAAATACGGTTTGGAATAGCCTGTAACCAAGGCTCAAAGCTCTGCTCGATCAATTCGGCTATCGGGGAACGCGGAATCAAGACCGACTCGTCCACTTTAAACGCTAAGCCGCCAAACCATGCTTCGCCGGTTATGTAAGCCAGCGGTTTGCGCGCAATTCGCGCCTCAATTCGCGCTAAGACCGATGCGCGCTCGTCTTTTAACAACGTCGCCGCACCGTAAGCGGGCGGCATATCGTGTGGCAAATGCAATGTATGCAAAACCAAATAGCTTGCTTCATCGAGCGCAGACTCAAAGCCGTGCGTAAAACTCAAACTTGCAGCGTTAAAACGTGTGGTGGCGTAGCGAATAAAATCGCAAATCGTGCTGAGCACGTTGGTGGGTGTATCGGTCATTAGTGCGGCAGTCGTCGGGTTTGGTGTCATGAGCTGGAGGCTACCGTGCTAATGCAGATGGCACAAACTGAAATTACTTAAACTTTGACTTTAATTCGCTGCAGGTATGCGTGTGGCTGCATGGAATGATGTGGCATCTCGAAAGCCTTGGGCGCATGCACTGCGCCCCTACAAATGCAATTCGGCTGTTCAACAACAAATCTAGGAGCGCAACGCGACCTGCGGCAGCACCGCTAGCGCTCTACGCGTTGGCATAATGCTGGCGAGCACAGAAATGAGCAGCAAACACGCTGCGGCGTTGAACATCGCTGGCCCAATGGCTACTTCGCCTCTGAATATCTCATGCAGCGTTTTAGCCACCGGCACACCCACCGCAAAGCCAAGTGCCATGCCTACAATAATTTGCAGACTGGTATGACTAAGCAATGCGCGCATGACCGCTAAAGTTTGCGCACCCAACGCCCGCCGCACGCCAAATTCGCGCGTCCGTTGATTCGCTAAAAACGCCACCAAACCATATAAGCCGGCGGCACTAAGTAATAAAGCCACCAAACCCATTCCTGCAAAAATTGTGCTGAGCACGCGTTCTGAGGCCATCGTATCCTGACGAATTTCGGGATAAGTCCGCAACCAATAGACCGGCATATCTGAGTCTGCCTGTGCCACGGCTTGCTGCATCGCCGATTTCAAACTTGCAGGGTTCGTGCCCGCCTGCGCACGCAAGACGATTGAGAAAAACCGCTCATCTTTTTGGCTCATCGGCGCTAATACAGTCATATCGCGCTGATCATCTACTTCGTCCAGGCGCAGCGTATTTACCACACCAACGACGACGCTTTTTTGATTACCCTCACTGTCCCCCTCACTGACCCGCACAATCGTTTGCCCAAGCGCTTTACTTGCGCCGCCCAGTTTCGCGGCAGCGTGCTCGTCGATGACTACCACGGACTGCGTGTCCCTGCGATCGCTGGCATCAAAAAAACGCCCGGCCAATAGTTTGACGCCGTAAGCGTTGGAAAAATGCGTATCAACGGCCCCGGCAAATACATCAACCACTTGAGTTGGGTCAGCGCCCGAAAATAAAACCTGTTCTGAGTCGCCGAAATCCCCTGGCAATACCGAATTGATCGACGCTGCCGCAACGCCAGGAATGGCTTGCAATTGACGCTGTAGCGCTTGGGCGAAATTATTGACGGCATCCTGAGTCGGATACGTTGTTTCAAAAAGCGCAATGCGCCCGGTTAACAAGGGCGCTTCATCAATGCCCAAGCTGGTATTTTCCAGTGATTGCACAATGCTTACGACGACAAAAGTGTTGACTAAAACCGCGCACGAAAACGCCACCTGTAAACCAATAAGCCATTGCCCGGCGCTGCGCCCCACAACTCCACGTTCCGATTGATGCAAAACGCCATCTTGAATAGCCAAATTTAATCTACGCAGCGGCAATATCAGCGTAATAACCGCCGCAATAAGGCAAAGCGCAACGCTCAAACCGACCGTAACTGCCACCCCACCAAATTGCATATATGCAGGCAAAATATCTGGGCCCAATTGCGCCATTAAAAAACGCCCGCCAAAAATTGCCAGTACCGCTGCAATGCCCGAACTAAGCAGCGCCAAAATAAGCGTTTGCAGCACAATATTCATCGCCAAACGCCAAAAGCCCGACCCTAAAGCCAACTGCACGGTTTGCTGAGCACTTTGCGATAGCACGCGCACCAGCATGACAGAAGCACAATTTGCGCAGGCAACCAGCAGCAGCAGGAACACGCCTGCCAGCATAATGCCCAGCAATTTTTTGGTATCCGCATCCGCAAAAGTAAGGTCGGTCGTATAAACCGAAAGCTGGGTTTTGCGCAGCAGCTGGGTCTTATCATCGACTGCGGCGCGCCGCGCATTTTGCAGCCACGCATTTAGGCGCGCCAGCGCAGACGCCATATCGGCCTTTGAATGCGCTAAGAAAAAGCTGTCGTAATTGGGCTCTAAATCGGCCGACTGACTACTTAAACCACGCGCAAGCCAAACCTGCTCGGACTTCGGGAACGTAAACTCGTCCGGCATCACACCAATAATTTGCACCGGCTTGCCATTCGCACGCGCCGCGCGCCCCATAATCTGAGGATTAGACGCGTATCGATTTTGCCAAAGGGTATGGCTAATCATCATCACTGGTGGCGCACCCGGCGCAAAATCAGTCTGCGTGAAACTTCGACCCAGCACTGGCGAAACGCCGAGCAAGCCAAATAAGTCAGCCGTTACGAACGCGCCGTCAAAACGTTCAGGGCGCACACCGTCGCTCAAATTGACGGTCGCACCGCTGATGCCGACTAACTTACCCAGCGGCGCAAGCTCACGCTGCCACTCCAGTAAATCCGCGCCGCTTGGCGCTTGCAAGTCTTTACTCATCTGCATCGAAAAGCCAATTTTTACCGCCTGCGCTGCGTTTGCAAACGGCGGCGTGTCCATCACCATCGCCTTTACAAAGCTAAATATGATCAGGACGCTGGCAATGCCGACACTTAATACCGCCACTACCAATAGGTTGGCACCAAGATCGCGGCGTAACCCGCGCAGCGCTTGCATCAATACAAAATTCATCGCGTGCTCCAATGGCTAGGCAAGTAGCGCACTATGCAAATAGTGCGCCATGTGATGAGGCTTAGCAAAAGAGGTGAAAAAGCAAGAAAACGTTGTGCGATAATTTTACGCCGCGCTCAGAATTCGTCCCAAATTTGGAAAGTTAGGCAGATATTTGTCGGGTTTTGGGACGTGGTCGGGCGCATGGAGTTAGGCATTGCTCGTTCGTCTAGTTCGACCGAGCTGAACTTATCGGGGAACGAATGATTTCATTGAAGCTCCACGCAACAGGGCAGTTTCGATTTGGATTATCTGCAAGGTTCTACACGCGCACTGCCGATTGAAAAACTAATCTAAATTAACGCCAATCCGGTAAATTTCTAAAAAACGGGCGCTTGAGATACGACATACAGCGAGTCGAAATAATCGAGCGTCAGATTCATTTTTAAAAGGTCACGCAATGCCGGCAGCCGCGCCAAGAAGAGCATTAAATATACCCGTTTCAATGCAATGGCTCTTAATTTATGCACTGATATCCGTAATAATAGTGATGCCTATCTTTGGAGAAGGCGTTTATTTTTTAAGCCACGAGTTTCTACAAGTACCGCTGCGCATTATTGAGACCAAAAATGCTTTTCAGAGTGGTCAATGGCCGCCGGCTGTACTTCCTGACGTGGTCGGGGGCTTAGGCTCAGGCTGGTACATTTTTTATCCTCCGCTGGCGTATTGGGTCGCTTATGCATTGTTTGCGCTGGGTTTCTCAGTTCTGAGTGCGATCAAAATATCGTATTTTTTGATGTTCTTTTTTTCTGGGGTAAGCATGTACGCCTGCTTATCGAGGATGGGTTACACCACCGGGGCCGCTGGCATCGGTGGTGCCCTGTATTTATCGGCGCCCTACCATTTGATTGATTTGTATGTTCGGAACGCCTATGCAGAAACATTCTCATTTATTTGGGTACCGCTTATTTTTCTTGGGCTATGGGACATTTTTCGGGGTGATGGACGCAAGGGCTGGGTATTGGCACTTGGCTTTTCTGGCGTTGCGCTTTCACACCTGATAACGGTTTTTTACAGCTTAATTTTCGCATTATTATTTTCGATCTTAATGTTAGTAAAATACCCACGTATATTAAAAATGCGAACCTTTTGGCGAAGTGTTGGTTTATCGACAGGTATTACAATTTTACTTATTGCATTTTTCGCTCTGCCATTTGTCGAGCACGCGCAGTTGGGCATTTATGCAGCATTCGACCCCTCACTCAAGGCAGAATTTGCAATTTTGCCCGATATTGTGCACGGGTTCGCTATACCGCTAAAAAGCATTTTCCGATTGGACTTGACACTCGCGCACGACACCCTCGGTGCACTCGGGTATCAACATCAAGGCCCACAGATGCCATACAACTTGGGGATCCATCTGTTGGTGTTTGCGCTAATGGGGCTTTACCTCGGGCGTTATCGTTTCGAAGTTTGGTTATTTGCAGCTTTACTTTTGCTATCGATCTTCGCCACGACCCAATGGATGCCTTGGCAAAGTCTACCGGGCGTTTTTTCAGTCATCCAGTTTCCGTGGCGGTTGTTGTTGTTCGCAAGTTTTTTCTGCGTTGTGCTTGCCACCCATTTTTTTGACGGAATAATTCGCTTGTGGCCAGCGCGGTCAAACTTAATTGTTTTCACAAGCGCAGTTGGACTCTGTTTTTATTTATATAGCGCGCTTGTAACTGTTACACCGACGCAGATTGCACCAGATGCTTGGCTCAGCAAAGACCAATTCTATCAACGCGGTGCCAATGGTGGTGCGGAACATTTACCCAGTCGCTTCAGGAGAATGCTTGCACCCAACACATCTGAAATTGATGTAAATCTGCAACGCGCAAAAATATTGCATGGGGACGGCAGCTTTACCAACTATCAACGGAGCGGTACAAATCACGCTTTCGAGCTTCAAGGCAAACTTGCCAACCAAGTCATACGAATTCAATTGCCAGCTGTTTATTATTTGGGATACAGCTTAAATGACGTGAACTTAAAAAAGCAGAATTTATTCCCATGCGATAACGGTTTAATTTGTGCAGACGTCACGCCCGGAAAATACATGATGACTTATGGTGCCACATTACTGGCAAAGATCGGCAATACATTAAGCATTATGGGTCTAGTGTCGTTGTTGGTTTTTGGATGGCGATCACGCAACATAGGCACAGCTAAAATTTAATTGAATATTGTGAAATTTAGCGTGATATAAAAAGCCTGTCTATACCAAGAGATTTCGCGGCCGAAACTCGGGCTCAATTCGCGACAATTGCGGATTGACCCAGCGCTACACCAGCCAACGCCAAAACTTCAACAACAAACTGTTTTGTCGCCGCATCTGCGAACAAACGATGCGAATTCCCTTTGATCTGCTGGCGCAAGCGCAATTGCTGATCGGGATCGCGCATGATTGCCAAGGCCTTTGCGACAAAATCGTCTTTATTCGAAGCCACCAGCTCGCTTAAGCCCAAAATTTGCAGCATTGCGCCTGTTTGCCGCCCACGCGCGAAACGGCTTTCCCAGGCCAAAATAGGGGTTCCAGCGCTGAGCGTATCGATACTGCTGGCGCCACCGGAAAACCACGGGCTGTCTAACACTAAATCGGCATCGGCCAATTGCTGCATAAATTCGCTGTAGGCGCAGGCAGGCAGTAGCTTAATACGCTCAAACGCCACGCCGTGCGCCAACAAAACGCTTTGCAAACGCGCCAAATAGCGTGCGCTCACTACGGGTTGGCGGTCTATAAACGTCAGCGTTGCGTTTGATTTTGCTAAGATTTCAGCAACGGCTAAGTCGAACTCCGGTGTCAGTTTCGCCAAATTTTGTACGCACAGCAATCTCGCGGGTGCAACGCTGTCAGCTGAAATCGTGCTGCGCGCGGGCACTGGTTTCGGTGCAATTAGCGCCGCCCCAAGGCCTGGCAAGCGCACTAAACGTTCGCTGTAATCGCTTTGCGCTTGATCCGGCTCTAACGCCTCGGCGCTGAAATAAACGTCCATTTGAGGTAAACCGGTGCTGACCGGGTGCCCGTAAAGCGCCACTTGCACAGCAGCCAATCGCCATGCCGCCAATACCTGCTGCTGGGAATCCATCCCGACATCCGGAAAAATCATCAGGTCTAAATCGACGCTAAGAATTTCTGAGATAGTCGCTTGCACGCCGGTTTTCACGTGCTCAAAGCGATGTGCCGCCGTTTTTAGCGCTTCGCTTTGCGCGTCCAACGTAGCACCCGTGTACCAAATCCAAACGTCGACATCATCATGGGCGCAAAGTGCAGTGATAAAGCCTGCGAAATAGCGCATCACCGTGTGCTCGCGCAAATAGCTGCTAATCACGCCAATCCTGCGCTTTCGGGGTGCCAGCGTTTCCGGTCGTGGTTGATCTGCGTTAACCTCGGAGCGCGGGCGAATATGCGTATTGACGACAAAGCTCACAAGCCGCGCGAATCGCTGTTGCAGCGCTAACGTTTCACCCGGCAAATACGCTAAATCGAAATTTGACGTGGTTAACGCCGCCTCCAGCAGCGCATCTGCAGCAATTTTATGCCAATCGGTACGCGCCTCAAACTCACCTAGTGCCGCCTCAAAATGCTGCAAAGCTTGCACGGTGGCATCCGTGTCTTGCATCAGCGCGGGCAATAGAAACGCCGCATTCCAACGCAACCGCTCATTTTTTGGCGCTAGTTTTCGTGCATCAACCAGCAATCCGCGCGCCTTCGCATAATCGCCGCCCGCGTTTTCAGCGATTGCAAGCTCTAGCAAGGCATCGCTTGCACTGGGCAAACGCGCCGCTACAGTCTGTCCGGCAACGTGGCGCAAAGCTGGCAAAGCAGCGGCTAAATCACCGCCCAGCCGCGCCGCCGTGCCATAGCTAGCGCGCGCGTCCAGCAGCTCAGGTTCCAGCGTGAACGCGCGCTGTGCATCGTGCATCGCGCCTTTGTAATCCGCCAGATCAAGCTTCACCAAAGCCAAATTTAACGCAGTCGTTGCGTTTGCAGCCAGCGCGTCAGCTTTAGCAAGCAGCGGTAGTGCGCCATCACACTGACCCTGTTTACGCAGCAAATTGCCAAAATTGGTCAACGAATCAACTGCCCGCGGGCGCCAGCTTAACGCCGTGCCGTAAGCCGAATGCGCAGCCGCATAGTCACCGCGCGCCTCCAGCAAAATGCCTAAATTGTGTGCGGCCTCAACATACATGGTGCGCAGGGTCATTGCCTGGGTAAATGCCGCTTGAGCCGTGTCAAACTCGGCTTTAACAGCTGCAGGACTGGCACTAGCCGCTCGCATCTGTAACGCCTTGGATTTGAGCGTAATGCCTAAATTATTCCAAGCCTCCGCGAATTCCGGCCGCACCTGCACCGCCTTACGGATGTGCTTAACCGCTTTTGCAAACACACCCAGCTGAAACGCGGCAAGCCCTAACAAATGCCACGCATCCGCATTTTGTGGGTCCAGCTTGACCGCACGTTCATAGTGGCTTTGCGCCAATCCAAACTGATTCGCACGGTGCAAAGCCGCCCCGCGCTCCATCTGCGCGCGCGCTAATTCGATAGACATAACCAACCTACTTCAGCATTTTTCGCGAAGTGTACGGACAAAGGCAGGAGGCGACAAAGGTGCAGCGGTTTTCACATCACTGCGCGTTGGCACACACGGCGACGACCATGATCTACTGGCGTAGAATTCGACAGATCGAGAGAAAAATAATAATCCCTGGTGGCGGATCTAGCCGCACGTGATGATTTTCCGAAAGCTGTATGTAGTGGAGCAAAAATGCCGTTGACGAATCAAGTAGCGTTTGATTTACATGTTTTGCCAAAGCAAAACAGAACCGTCTACCAAGGTGGCGCAAGCATCCAGGGTGCGGTGTTTCTATCCCGTGCGAACTACGGCGATGGCGTATTTGAAACAATGCGCAGTCATCTGGGACGCGTTCCGCTTGTACATTTGCACTTATCGCGCTTGGCGCGCGGGCTGGCGGCAATTGGATTGGCCGAAGTTGATCTTGAAAAAGTTCGTTTGGAGCTGCAACACCTATCGTCCATGCACCCGAACGCGCTGATCAAGCTGATCGCCATCAGCGCCGCCCCATGTGGCAGCTATCAACGTCAACATAATGGCGTTGAACACGCGTTCGTGGTGTCTGCATTGCCACCTTCCGACAGTTTTGAGCATCCAGACGGGATTGTCGTTCGCGTCTGTAAAACCCGATTGGCCCAGCATTCGAGCTTAAGCGGCATTAAGCACCTCAACCGGGGCGAGCAAATACTTGCGGCGAATGAAGCTGGCGCGCGCGAGGCGCAGGAAGGCTTAATGCTGGATACCGCCGGGCGCGTCACTTGCGCCATTTCTGGCAATGTTTTTGCGGTGCTGAACGGCCAGCTGTGCACGCCGATCATCGACGGTGCGGGTGTGGATGGCGTCATGCGCGCGTGCATCATGCAAATTTGTGCGGGAATTGGGCTTGACTTGGCGCTGCGGGCGCTGAATCTGGCCGATATTCGTCGCGCGTCGGAGCTATTTGTGTGCAACGCGGTGCGCGCAGTGCGACCCGTTTCACATCTTATTGATGTTTGTGGGACGAAGGTCGTATTTGTTAAGCAGCGTCCTGTCACGCAACGAATTATCGCTGAGCTAAATCGGATACATTTCGCCCATGATGAAATTAAATCAAAGCCACATTTTTCCGGTGCAATTGGCACTTAACAGACAGTGCGGCCGCGTGCGTTTGGGCTTTTTGCTGTTGCTATTGGCATTTTCACTCAGTGCCGCTGGCATCTATTTATGGCGCGAATATCAGCAATTTAGCAATACGCCGCTGCTGACCGGCAGCAGCAACGTCACGATCATCTTTGCGAAAGGCAGCACTGCGGACGCGCTGTTAGAAACGCTGGATAAGGCCGGTGCACAGCGCGGAGAACGCTGGCAGTGGCGCATGCTGATGCGCCAACTCAAACTTGCCAACACGCTCAAAGCCGGCGAGTATTTAATTCGCCCGCTGGACACGCCGCGCACCCTGCTCTACGCCATGGCGACGGGCGACGTGGTGCAGCACAGCATCACTTTCATTGAAGGCACGCGCTTTCAAGATATGCGCAAGCTCTTAACCGCGCATGACGCAGTTGAGAAAACGATCGGTGGCCTGAGCGACACAGACGTGATGCAAAAAATTGGCGCGCCTGAGACCGAACCCGAAGGTTTATTTCTTGCCGAAACCTATCGCTTCCCGCGTGGGTTTACCGACATTGAAATTCTGCGCAAATCTTATTGGGATTTGCAGCGCGTGCTCAAAACCGAATGGGCTGCGCGTGCGCCTGAGCTGCCGCTAGCAAGCCCTTATGAGGCGCTGATTTTGGCCTCAATTGTGGAAAAAGAGACTGGACGCGCGGTTGAGCGCCCACAAATCGCCGGTGTATTTACGCGCCGCCTTAAACTCAATATGCGCTTACAAACCGATCCAACCGTCATTTATGGCATGGGCGCTAGCTATGACGGCAATATTCGCCGAAAAGATTTAACCACCGACACGCCCTACAACACCTACACTCGCGCCGGTTTGCCGCCTACGCCGATCGCTATGCCCGGCAAGGCAGCCATTCACGCCGCACTGAATCCAGATGGCGGCAAGACGCTGTATTTTGTTTCAAAGGGCAATGGCACACACCAATTTAGTGATACCTACGAGGAGCATGATGCCGCCGTTGACCGCTACCAGCGATGAGTGAATCAACAACAATGCATGAGGCTAAACACGCCCTGCCTGATTGGCAAAACGACGCCTGGTCGAACTTTGCCGCGCGTCGGCTAGGCGGACAAATGCCGCACGCGCTGATGCTAACCGCCAGCCCGGGCTTGGGTTTGCATCAATTCGCCGAACAGGCACGTGCGTCCCTGTTGTGCATCACGCCCCTTGCCAACGCACATGCCTGTGAAACTTGCCGCAGCTGTATCGCGCGGCATGCGGGCAGCCACCCAGACGATTGCGCTATCCGCCCGGAAGAGGGCAAAGTCAGCATCGGTATCGATTTGATTCGTTGGGCGGCCGAAAAGCTTGCTAAAACGCCCCAGGCCGGCGGCTTTCAGGTGGCACTGATCGAACCTGCGCATGCGATGACGGTTGCGGCCGCAAATGCATTGTTAAAAACCTTGGAAGAACCCGCGCGTGACACCGTGCTTATCTTAGTCAGCGAACAACCTGGCAAACTGTTGCCGACAGTATTGAGCCGCTGTCAACGCTTGCATTTGTCGCGCCCCAGCAAAGTTCAGGCGCTGGCTTGGCTTGCGGCCTCTGGTGTTGCGCAAAGTGCAAATATGGATCTTGCGCTCGCCATCGCTGCGGACGCGCCTATTTTGGCCGCGCAATTATTGGAAAGCGGCGCGGTACAAAGCTATCGCGACTTAAGCGATGCACTTGATTCTGGCGTTCGCAACGGCCGGTTTGATGCACTCGCGATTGGCAAACAGTGGATGCAACGTTTACCTGAGTTTGCGCGGCTGTATGAATACTATCTACTCACCCAGCAGCGGAAAAATGTCAGCATGCTCGAAAAACTAAACCGCGATGAACGCAGTTTAGAAATTCTTGGCATTGCCAAGCAGCATCAAAATCTTGCAAAAATTCGCGAGTGGGGCGGAACAGGGGTAAGAATTGATCTTGCTATCGCCGCACTGCTTGACCAACATATAGCATCAGGCGTCTGATAGGCGCTGAGTTTTTTATAGGCTCAACTCTTCCGGGCCAGTTTCGTCGGGGGCCAGTTTCGTCGGGGCCAGTTTCTTACGGCAAAGTTCTACCAAAGGATAATCTATGTTTAATGCAGGCGGTGGCGCAGCACGCCAAGGGATTTTGTCCCTGCAGATCAAAGACAAGGCAGCGCTCTATTTGGCCTATATGCCGTTCGTGCGCGGTGGCGGGTTGTTTGTACCAACGGCGCGAAAATATGCGCTTGGGGATGATGTTTTTATTTTGCTTTCCCTGATCGAAGACAAAGATCGCTTACCCGTCGCTGGGCGCGTAGTTTGGATAACGCCAGCCGGTGCGCAAGGCAATCGCCCGGCAGGAATTGGCGTGCAATTTAACGAAGGGCCTGATGGCGACGTCATTCGAGGAAAAATCGAAGCCAACTTAGCCGGCATGCTCAACTCAGACAAGCCCACTCAGACCATGTAGTCCAGCCGTTTAAGCTGAGCAAAGCTCGAGCTACGCGTGTAATTGCGCGCACCGTGTCAGCGCCAGCATGCATCGTTGGAATTTATCCCTGTAAAGCATCATGCACTCTAGCGCATCGCCAGAATTCATAACAAATTTGGGCGTAAGCTTGGAAAACGTGAAAAGCGCTTATCCTCATAGAACGCGAGTACGGTATTGCCTCAAATGACTAACGGGCCATCGATCATCACCCCTTCGACACCAGCGAGCGCGACTAACGGCAGCTTGCCCAGAATCGGCGCGCCGGTTGCAACTGGCATTCAAGCTGTGAGCGTTGAATCGAGTATTCAAGGTGTTTCTCCTGTGGGTGTTTCTCCTGTGGGTGTTTCTCCTGTGGGTGTTTCGGATATCGCCAACACCACTCAGTCTGGGCACTATCGGGTTTATGCGGCTGACATGACGGAGGCTGAATTTCCGGAAACGCTACATCAATATATCGAGAACGCGCCCAGCACCATCGTTGCGATTTACTGTCGGGGTGCGGCCGAGATCGTCAAGGCACTTGAAGGCTTTGCGCGCCGACGCGGCACCACCATTTATGCCTGGACGGTTGATCGTGGACTGATCAGTTTGCGCGAACAGGGTATTGTGGTTCCCGCAAGTAGACGCCTTGGAGAGGCCCTGCGCTACGTACAACAAAGCGCGCACTTTGGCATTTATCTGATACCCGTTGCTGGCGCACAGCTGACACCACCCATTATTGCGCAATTGCGCCAAATTTCGCGCGTCAGCGATGGCGCGCTCAAGCGCATCGTCTTACTCAATGAAACCGGTGATCTACCCACGTCAATTTTGGAATATTGCGCGCATTTGCAGATGCAGCCGCGATCCAGTGCAAAATTGCGGATGCGTGATGGGCGGTGGGTTCGATAATGCCTACATCTGCTGAACATCCCCAGATTGACGATGGTGCAAACTATCGCGCTGTTTTACTTGTATCCGGGCATCGTGATGACCGTCGCGTCTTATTCAATACCTTTGACGCCCTAGGCTACGACGCAGTTTATACCGCGCGGGAGACTGAGCACGCGCGCGCACTTTTGCATGAAGACCCGAAAATCGCGCTGATTGTGCTTGATTTCAGTGACGCGGCCGCCGCCTACAGTTGGTGTGACGCGCTCTACAACCCAGCCATTGCCAGAGTGGTGTTAGGCGTTTTACCGGCAGGTTCAGATTTCGATATTAGCCGCGCACCGCGTGGTGTCGTTGAATGGCTGCGTAGCCCGATATTGGCGCAAGAACTCAAATATCGACTCAAACAAATTGAGGCACATCAGAAAGCCATTTCCGATGCAAGCCTACTAGATCAAGCGCACAGCAAAAATGATCCTGTATCCGGCTGGAACGACGCACTGGTCGCGAGTTTAGACTCAAGTATTGCCACACCCGCCATGTGGGATTGGACCGATCAAACAATTGCAGCGCTTGAGCTTGATCTGTTGATGGTTTTAGGCGAAAGCAATAACGAGGAACCGGCTTTGCTTGCGGCTCAAACACGGCTGGATATGAAGGCCACGTTTCCGCCAGTTTGGGAGCAAGATGTTTTCCGCCGCATTATGGCCGGTGAAGTGATCGCAATTGAACATGGCGCCTCAGAACATATGAGCTCGCCCGTAGTTCAGCGCCTGCGGCTTTCCAGCTTTATCGGCATACCGTTGATTGGTGATGCCAAATTACCGATGGGTGCGCTGCTACTGGGCGCGCAAAAGCCGATTGCGGCATTTGCGCAAGCGCAAAAGGCGGCGCGCGCATTGGCGCAGCGCTTTGCCTTGGAACATCTAGTCACACGCTATCGTTATGACAGCCGTTTTCACGGGCTGCACGACGGCCTAACGCGCTTACCCAACCGAATTTTATTCAATGATCGCTTAGAAAACGCGCTTGCTGAAGCGGCGCGCGCGAGTGAACGATTGGCCGTGGTATTCGTCGATTTGGATCGCTTTAAGACGATCAACGATAGTTTGGGCCACCACGTGGGCGATCAAGTTTTAACCAGCGTGGCAAAGCGTCTGCGCTCGGCGGTGCGCGCCAGTGACACGATCGGGCGCCATGCGGGCGACGAATTTACGCTGCTATTGCGCCATGTCGTGTCAAACGAGGACGTTGGGCGCGTCGCCGAAAAGCTCTTGCACCTGTTAGAAGCCGCGTTAACGCTTGACGACGGTCGCGAGCTGCACTTAACCGCAAGTGTCGGCATCGCATTTTTCCCGGAAGATGGGCAAACACCGGAGGTGTTGATTCGCCATGCCGACACCGCAATGTATTTCGCGAAAAACCAAGGGCGCAACCGCTTTCATTTCTTCCAAGCCGGCGCGGAAGAATCACAACACCAGCGCATCGCCCTGGAATCAAAACTTCGTCAAGCCGAAAAAAATCAGGAACTGCGGTCGTTTTATCAGCCCAAAGTCAATACGCTGACCGAAGATATTATCGGTATGGAAGCTTTAATTCGTTGGGAACACCCAGAATTGGGACTGATTAGCCCGGGATTTTTCATTCCGCTGGCTGAAGAAACCGGCCTAATTGTGTCTATGGGCGAGTGGATTTTACGCACCGCATGCGTCGATGCAAAAATCTGGCAGGAACGCTTTGGCCTGAATTTGAAAGTTAGCGTCAACTTGTCGGCGTTACAGCTCAAGCAGCCGAATTTGGTGAAAGTTATCGTGCGTGCGCTCAATGACGCACAGTTGCCAGCGAACCTTTTGGATTTAGAGGTGACGGAAAGCATCAACGTCAAAGACATCCCCAATTTGATTGAGCTGCTCAGCAATATTCGAGCCCTGGGCTGCACCATATCGATTGACGATTTTGGCACTGGTCAATCCTCGCTTGAGTATCTGAAAAAATTCCCGGCCGACTACATCAAAATCGATCAAACCTTCGTCCGCAATATCGGCATTGACCCAGGCGACGAGGCAATTATCCGCGCCACCATTGATATGGCGCACAATCTTGGCTTGAAAGTTATCGCTGAGGGCGTAGAGACCGAAGACCATCTGAAATTTCTGCGCGCGCATCAGTGCGAACAATTGCAAGGCTTCCTGTTTTCCCGCCCCTTGCCTGCAGGCAATTTTGAAAAATTGCTGAGTGAGCGGGAACGGCTGCTGGTGGCGATTTAGCCGTCAAGGATATTTACGAACCGCCCGCAAAAGCGCCTTCGTCGACGCATCCCAATCACCCGCAACTGCGCCAGTACCCTGAAGTGCGGGTAATAGCTCATTGGCTAGACTTTTGCCCAGCTCCACACCCCATTGATCGAAGGCATTAACCTGCCAAAGCACGCTTTGAGCATGCACTTTGTTTTCCAACATGGCCAAAAATTGCCCGAGCGATTCTGGCGTCAGGCGGTCAAGTAAGAACGTGGTGCTTGGCCGGTCGCCTGGAAACACGCGCTGTGCTGCCAATGCGTTACGCGCGGCATCGGTTAGGTTTGAGGGTGATTCCCTTAGCGCTTGAGCCAAGTCTTTACCGCGTAACAGCGCGGCACTTTGCGCCAACATATTGGCCAGCAAGGCTTGATGGTGCTCAGTGTATGGGTGATCGGGTTGCAAAATGCCTATGAAATCAACCGGTATCACCTGCGTGCCTTGATGAATCGCCTGGAAAAAAGCGTGTTGAACGTTGGTACCGATGCCGCCCCACACCACTGGACAGGTTTCGTGATTGATGGCCGCACCATCAGCACCGACGCGCTTCCCGTTTGATTCCATTTCTAACTGCTGGAGAAACTCCGGCAAACGCGCTAAGCGGTCGTCATAGGGTACAACTGCCCGGCTTGCGTAACCCAAACCGTTACGATTCCAAATTTCCGTCAGCGCTAAGTTAATCGTCAAATTCTGCGTGATCGGCAGCGTTTGATAGCTGAGATCAGCGGCGCGAGCACCCGCAAGAAATGCCTCGAACTTCTCGAAACCGATCGCTAATGCCGCGCTTAAGCCCACCGCGCTCCAGACCGAATAGCGCCCACCCACAGTATCGGACATGGGCAAAATATGGGTTGGTGCCATACCAAAATCAATTGCGGCTTTGACATTGGAGCTAACCGCTAAGAAATGCGCACTCAAGCTGTCCGCTGATAGCCCGGCATCGGTTAAATAGCGCTGCACCCAAGCGCGCGCAAAGAGGGCATTTAAGCGCGTTTCTTGCGTGCTGAAAGTTTTGCTAACCACAATAAAAAGCGTCGTGGCCGGGTTCAAACTTGTAAGTAGCCGCGCACTGCCGTGGGCATCAACGTTGGTCATAAAATGCACGCGTAAATTTGGCACGTGATCGCCAATCAACGCTTCCGTCACCAAGCGCGGCCCTAAATCTGAGCCGCCAATGCCAATGTTGACAATATCGGTAGGTTGCAATACGCCAACATCGCGCGCCCTGCCCTGGTGAATGGCATCGCAAATTCGACGCATTTGAGCGTGCGCAGTGCGCATGCATCCCGCCAAGCTGCGCAAATCCGACGGCTGCATCAACGCAGGCACATCACACTCGGGGGTGCGCAATAATCCGTGTAACACCGCGCGGTGCTCAGATGCATTGACAATCTGGCCGTCAAACATTGCCCGAATTGCGCCCGCAAGATCGAGCGCTTCAGCGCGTTGCTGCAGAAATGCGAGGTTTGCAGGGTTCATGCGTTGCTTGGAAAGATCGACTTGGATCGCGCCGATACGCCCAGAAAACTTTTCAACACGCGAGTCGTCTGCGGCAAATAAAGCTGAAATCGATGCGGCGTTTGTGGCGCGCGTACCAAGTTCAGTCCAAAATGTTTGATTCAAAGCAGTGCTCAAGCGACACATCCTTTCAAGTTAATGGTTTTTCCAATTAAATATTTAGCGATATTTTAGTGAATGAACGACAGTGATTAAACGACAGCCAAGAGGCTCCCAGAAGAAAAACGCCATTTTATGAGCAAGCTGCAACTAATCGTGATTTTTACATCAAGCAGTCTGCTCTCCCCCCTAGTATTACGCTTTACTGCTATTTTTGCGTCTCCAAACGGCGACTAGAGGAAGTGAAAACATGAAAGTTTCTATATTTCGAGTGATCGGGCTGGCGGCATTACTTTACGGCCCTTGTGCTTACGCAGAAAAGACAGACTGTGAGAGTTTAGTTCAGCTCGGCTCGGCGCTTGATGACATTCGTAATGGACTGAATGCGGGCGAGGAAGTAGACGATGCAACCTACAAAGACTTAGAAGAGGTCATGGGTTTGCTGCGCACAGTGGCTGATGAGGAAGAAAACAACAATCTAAATACCGCACTCGATAATTTAGAACAAGCGCACACTGACAATGATCGTGATGGCTTTGTTGCCGCGTTAGAGCGGGTTGATACCGTTTTTGGTGCGTTTTACAACGCTGACTGCGGTCAATAGCCCGCACGCATGACTCGATCACCGCTTTGACCGGTTCACTGGGTGAAATTGGCGGCTTCGAGCTTATTGAAGAACTCGGGCGGGGTGGCATGGGCGTGGTTTACCGCGCCCGTGACCACGCGCTCAAGCGCGATTTAGCCGTCAAGCTGCAAAGCGGCGAATGGCCCGCTGATTCAATAACGCTGCAGCGCTTCCTACGCGAGGCGCAAATCCTAGCCAGCATCAATCACCCACATGTGATTTCGATTTTTGCGGTTGGCGAACATTTGGGCGCACCGTATTTCGCCATGGAGCTTTTGGAACACTCCATCAGCGATGCCTGCAAACTCAAAGCACCGACACTAACGCAACTAAAGCGCTGGATGCTCGAAGCCGCACGTGGCCTAGGCGCACTGCACGAACAAGGGATTATTCACCGGGATATCAAACCGGGCAATTTGCTGCTGACTAAAGCCAACAGCGTTGAGCCAGAACGGGTAAAAGTTGCCGACTTAGGAATCGCAAGCTCGGGTGAGTTATTTGGCCCACGGCTAACGCAATTGGGCAATGTTTTGGGCACCACAGGCTATCTAGCACCAGAAGCGATGCAGCCCAACCTGAGCTTGGATTCCCGCGCCGACCAATATTCGCTGGGAGTCGTTTTTTTTGAATTACTTGCGCGCCGAGCGCCGTTTACTGAACTAGAACGCGCCACTGCAATTCGCAGCGGCAATGCGGTGCCGTTGAATACACCTGATATTCGTCTGGTGCGGCCCGAACTTGATCTTGCAACCGCGCAACTAATCACCCGCATGCTTGAGTTTGATCGAAATGCCCGTTTTCCAGACACGCTAAGCCTGATCGCTGAACTGTTAAACCTGCAAGAAGGCGGGGTTGGCATGCCTCGGTTGCAGATCCCTATTTTGCCAACAAATTCGCCGGTGCCGCCCCGCAAAGTCGAAACGCAGCACGCAACAGATCGAGATGCAAATAGCCACGATGCAAGTAGCCATGCGTCAACAAAATCGAAGCGAATCCTTTTCGCGCTTACCGCTTTTGCAGTTTTAGGGTTTGCCGCGTTTATGTGGTTCGACTCTACACCAGTGCGCTCAGTCGCTAAGCCAATTGCCGGGCGGCCAGTGACTATCATCACTCGCGACGAAGATGGTGTTCACGTGCTCGGTGCTGTCAAAGGCCAGGGTGAAGCTCCAAGTGAAGGTCGTGGTGGGGTACGCGTCCAGCATGCGGGGCTAGTTCCAGATACCGACGCGGCCGCGGGCCCAAGCGATCCTGAGCGTTGGGCCAACGCACTGTTGGCGCGCTATTTGTTGAGTAGTCAAGGTGAAGGCAAGACCGAATGGGCCTTGGTGCTGATTGACCAGCAGGCGGGCGTGATCGCCGCGCAGCTAAGCGGGCCGGAAAGCGAATCGCAGCATTTCAGCGGCAGCGTAAACAGTCACCGCGTTGAGATTTTCGACGAAGTTCCATGGGATATTTATCAGTTGAGCTTTAAAAATGACTCGGGCCAAAGTATTGAAATGCGGATCGAATGCACCGACACCCTAGTCAGCGGTGGCGGTGATTATATCAATGGCGAAGACCGCCGCAGTTTTGCAATTGAAAGTAGCGAGTAGCGCTGCTCGCTCAAAATCGCACGGATTGGAGCTATGAAATCGCAACGCAGCCATTTCAGGTTTGATTGACCATCATGCGCTTAAGCCACAAACTCATCCGCATCTGCACTGACCGTTCGCGTTTTTGCCCACGCACGAAGCGCAGCGATTGGCTCCGCCATCACCACCGACAGTGGTCGGGTTTGTTTTAGCTCACTGACAATCGTTTCAGTTGCAACCGCTTCGCCAACGGCGTGCGCAGAAAAGCGCGCTGAGGCAATCGCTTGTTCAATTTCGGCACCTGAGAAGCCGCTACTGTTTTGCGCCAAGATGTCTAAATCAAAATCAACCACATCTAGCTTGCGTTTTGCTAAGTGAATCGCAAAAGCGCGACGACGTGCCGATGCGCGCGGCAAGTCAACAAAAAATATCTCATCAAAACGGCCCTTGCGCAACAGCTCAGGCGGCAACATATCGATTTGATTCGCGGTTGCCACTACGAATACGGGCGCTTTGCGTTCGTTGAGCCAAGTTAGAAAATAGCCCAGTACGCGACGCGATACGCCATCGTCAGAACCGCCTTGCGACATCCCTTTTTCGATTTCATCCAACCACAGCACGCAGGGCGACATACGCGCCGCTTGTTCTAGCGATTCGCGCAGCTTGCGTTCGCTTTCGCCGTGAAATTTGTCGTAAATGCTGCCCATATCAAGGCGCAACAGCGGCACCCTAAACCCAGCCGCGACCGCCTTGGCGGCCATACTTTTGCCACAACCCTGCACGCCCAGCAGCAACACGCCGCGCGGTGGATCAAGCCCAGCGGTATTTTCGCCCAAAAACACCGGTCGGCGGATTTGAATCCAGCGTTTCAGGTTATCAAGACCGGCAATGTCGTCCAATGACACCTGTTCGGGCTCAAAACTGAGCACGCCACTTTGATCGATCAACTCGAACTTTGCCCTCGCAATTTCTGGCAAGTCTGCGTCACTAATACAACCATCGTTCGCAATCACCCGCTGTGCAATGCGACGCGCGTCGGCCATCGGCATGCCGTGCAGCATGCTGACCATGGTGTTGACGCTGCTTAAAATCAGCTGCACGCGCTTGCCGCCTTGCTCTTTAGAAAACGCGCTCGCCTCAACTTTAATCATGGCAAGCAGCTGCGCCTGCGATGGCACCGGCATCGGCGCACGCACCGCTAGCGCATTTATCGATGCCGGCAAATCAAACTTTGGGCTCACTAAAATGATGGTGTGATCCGGGCAGTCGTGGCGCAGCACCAGCTCACGGAACTTGCGCTGATTCACGGCATAGCCTAAAAAAGTGTCGAACTCAAACAGCACATATACCGAGCGATCGCGGGCGCGCTGCATTACATCTAATACGTCATTGCTGCTCGGCGCAAATTCGGGCGGGCGTTCGGATTGCTCGACCAAATCTAAGCGGCGTAAACCTCGTGTAATCGACCAGCTATAAAGTGGGCGCAAAAATTCGCGCAGTAGTTCCCGAAGGCGCTCAATCACCGCATGTTCCTCATGCGTTTCAATCAGCACCAACGCGGCACGTTGACGCAGCAAAACCGCTAAAGGATCGTCCGAGCGCGCTGGCGTGATAGGTGGGGGGCTAAAGTCCATATTTGCGCTAGAAAATCCAGGAGGGCAACGGTAGCACGGGGGCTAGTCGAGATTTAAAGTTCTATCATCGACGTGCGCCACCGTAGCCGGGCATTCTGTGCTGATGCCTGACAACAATGGTTCAGATGCCGGAATCGAGACTTCTATACACGAGCGAATACGGAAATACACGCATTGGAAACACTCTGCGGCCTTTCGTGATCGGTGCGCCGAAGTGAGGATTCTCTACCAAAAGTGCCGCGACTCGCTCGAACTCACTGAGAAACCGAGACGCAACAGGGACTCCCGCATGCATAGCGTAAAAATCCAAGGCATTAGCGATATCTAGTTCGGCCCCTGCGTGCAGGAAATATGTTACCCCGCGAACCTAGATCGAAGGCGATCTATTGCCTCGGCCCCACTGACCAAAGAAATGTCTGCAGAATCCAAAAGCGCTTCTCGTCGATCTGCCTCTTGCTCCCATGCCGCCTCAATTTCTGGATTGGGATCGAGGCTAGCGATAATTCGCGCAAGGAGGCGTGAGCGATCCGACGGGGCTAGCATCAAAGCCTGCGCTTCTAAAATTCAAGATTAGTGCTCATCGCCCTCTCTCAAGCAATCATGTTTAACAGAGCATAGCTTGCCCTTAGCCAGCGAATTCAGTGCTCACACGCCCAGCCATACCCCTAAGCGCCCCGCTTAGCCGCAATCCAACGATCAATTTTTGCCTCCAGCACATCCAATGGCACCGCTCCATCTTTAAGCATTTCTGCGTGAAACTCGCGGATATCAAAGCGTGCGCCCAATGCGGCTTCGGCTTTGGCACGCACTTCCAAGATTTTCAGCTCGCCAATTTTATAGGCCAAGGCTTGACCCGGAATCGCCATGTAGCGTTCCGCTTCTGCTGTGGCTTGGGTCAGGCTTTCTGCCGAATTGTCGAGCATGTATTTGATCACTTGCTCGCGCGTCCAGCCTTTGCTGTGGATTCCAGTATCAACCACCAAGCGAATCGCGCGCCAGAGTTCGTTCTGGGCGTAGCCAAAGTAATCATACGGGTCGGTGTAGACGCCCAAATCTTTACCTAAGGATTCCGCGTACAAGCCCCAGCCTTCGGAAAATGCGGTTTCACCCCCAAAGCGACGAAATTTAGGCAAATCGGTCAGCTCTTGCTGTAGTGCAATTTGAAAATGATGCCCGGGCACCGCTTCATGCAGATATAAGTCTTGCGCGTCCCAGGTTTTACGGGTCGGCAAATCATAGGTATTCACATAAAAAATGCCAGCGCGCGTGCCGTCTTCGCTTGGACGCTGGTATTGCCCGCCGGCGGCCGATTGCGCGCGATAGGACTCAACCGGTCGAATTTCAAACGGCGCTTTGGGAATAAGTGAAAACTGCTCAGGAATTTTTTGATTTATTTTCGCCTCCAGCCCACGGTAATATTTAAGTAGCTCGGCCTCATCTTTAAAGTTAAAGCGCGGATCGTTCTGCATGAATTTAAAGAAATCCTGCAGGGATCCGGTGAATTTAACCTCCTGCATGATTTTTCGGATCTCGCCGTGGATACGCGTGACTTCGCTTAAACCAAGCTGATGGATCGCATCCGGCGTCATATCGGTGGTGGTACTTTGCCGCGCATTGAACGCATACCAAGCACCACCATTTGGCAGTGAATCAAGACCGGAAGTCGCGCGCGTCTTTGGCATGTAGTCGGTTGCAATAAATTCGCGCAAACGCCGATAGGCCGGCATCAATTGCTGATCGATCATGACTGCGTAAGCCGCAGTCAAGCGCATCTGCTCGGCGCTGCTGAACTCTGTCGGCATGTTCTTTATCGGCCCCCAAAACAGCGTGTCTTTCGGGTCTGCCTTAATCAGTGCGTCCAACTGCGGCAGCACTTTGACCATTAACGCCTTAGGTTGCACCACGCCATTATTCACGCCGATGCGCATATTCGCGATCGCTTGATCCATCAGTACCGGCAGTTTGTTGCCGCGCGCCAACCAATTATCATAATCACGCACGGTTTTGAAAGGCTGCGCGCCGGTGCCAGAGCCCAACTGCACTGCGAAACTGGCCACATTTCGAAATTGATTAATCGGCTGCTGCCAATCTGGAAATTGCTCCTGCTCCAAATTGTCTTTGGCCTTGCGCACGAAAATTTGATAGCTCATTAAGTCTTGACCATCAAGGCCATCCGTACCCACTGCCTGCACGCGATCTAACCAGCGCTGGGTAAAAGCTTTGGATTCCGCGCGCGATTGGGCCGATAAAGTATTCGGCAGCAAGTCGTTGTAGCGGTTATCGCCCTGGCTAGTCGCGCGCAGCGGGTTCATTTTAAGCGTCTCTTCCCAAAATTCTTCATAAAGTTTGGAAAGTTGTGCGGCCTTGCCCACTACTGGCAGGGACGCGCTTGCGGCAACCTGCCCCGTTGCAGCATTTGCGTTCGTTTTTTGAGAAACATTTGCGCAACCCGAAATCGCAACGCTCAGCGCGAGTGCGAGCAATAGTGGTTTGGTTGTAGCCATATCAAACACCTTCTAAGTAGACTTTTTGACGCCGCTGCGTTTGCGCGTCGCGATTAATACGACGTGCGCGGCAAAATTAGCCCCCGAGGCTGGCCTGATTAAACGCCCTAGGCATGAGCCAAAAGTCACATGCAGAGCGATTTTCTGCACTAACCACCGTGTCCAATCATTTTATAGACCTGAACTGCGGTGGCGGAAACAAAACCGCTTAAAAAGAATAAGTAGGCAAATCGTAAATATCGATATTTATGGCGTGCCAAATATAGCCCGAGACTGTAAAGGTCGTTCGCTAATACTTCGTAAATACACGCATCGTGGCGTAACGTCTTTCCTAGCAGATCAAAAAACTGTTCGCGTGGCAGCTCTGAAAAATGCGCAAAAAAGATCGGATTGAAAAAACTAGGTAGTTTTGTTGTGTCAGTTAGTTTTAGTGGACGATATTTCGGCAGCACCGCCAAAATCGCCATTAGCAAGGCGGCCAACGTGAAGCTGGTCAGAATGATGATGCTTGAACGCAACTCAGGGTCATTCAAACGGCTGATCGAGATAGTCAGCACAAGCGAGCTAACCGTGATCAACATACTCGCCTTGTTATCCGCCATCTGCGAAAGCTGAATATGGTGGCGTTGCGCGCTTTGCATCAAATAATCCGAAACGTTTCTGCCCTGAATTCCGGCAAACGAATCTCTACCGCCTATGTGTGACTCTGGTGGGTATTCGCTAGGTTGATACAATTTCGGGCGTCTCATTTCAACTTCTGAAGCTGACGCCGAAGCGATAGTCATGGCATCGAGCGTGGAATCCGACACGTTGACGTCTGGAACTGGGGATTCGGGCTTGAATGTGTCAGGCATTAAAACACTTCTTGTAGAGAGCTTTTCCTAAGCTTACATTTTACCTGGCTTTAGCGGGACTGGAACTTTGACAACTTGGGTAAAAACTATGCAATTGAAACGACTGATTTGCACGCGCTGTCAGCGTGCTCAATCCGGATGTATTTGCCAATGGATACACCCGACCGCATGTGCCACAGAAGTTTTAATTTTGCAGCACCCAATGGAAGTCGACCAAGTTAAAGGCAGCGCAAGCTTGTTGAGCTTGAGCCTAGTAAACAGCCGGATCGAAGTCGGCGAGACATTCGCATCGACGCGTTTGCAAGCGCTGTTGACCGACCCTTGGTCAGCGACAATTTCTACGCAATTCAAGGTGCAGGCGATTTTGCTATATCCCGAACCGCCGCCCGACACCACCTGCGCGACTCAGACTAAGCTTTTGCCCGAACAATTAGCCGAACCGGCGCAATTGCGTCTAGTTGTTATTGACGCCACTTGGCGCAAAAGCCGAAAAATGCTGTATTTGAACCCCTTATTACAAGGCTTGCTGCGCCTGCGTCTGGATGCTGTGCCGATATCAAA
>Ga0105046_10001875_pt1 | contig 32752 bp, 25 predicted proteins | sample MAT03_FD_78385 | JGI IMG/M metagenome (GOLD analysis project Ga0105046, IMG submission 78385) | Freshwater microbial communities from Lake Fryxell liftoff mats and glacier meltwater in Antarctica - MAT-03 (megahit assembly) | ecosystem: Environmental > Aquatic > Freshwater > Ice > Liftoff...
CTCCTTCTCAATTCCCGTTTTCGTACAGAGGACTGGCTGACCTGCGGTCAGCTTCACCCCACAAGTTCACGCCCATGTTGGGCGTACCGCTGCACCCGAGCGGCACTAGCTCAGTTTCTGGCAATTGCTCGTCAAATCCTGCCGCCGGGTGATCGCGGTCGTTCGTCCAACAGACAGGATGTGCTCATGAAACCAACAATCACTTTCACCGTTTTCGAGATTACGCTAGCGCTAGTACTGATTTTCGGAGCACCGAGCAGTCGGGGCGACGACAGCAAGAGCTCAAAGTCAGTACCTGTGTCCGACCGGGTGTCTGCTAAGCTAGAGGCACTTTTTCAGGAGTACTACCCTAAGGCGACTTTTGACAATCGACGTATCAATGGCGTTCACTTCGAACATCTGGATGAGTGGATCCGCGGATGCAGACAAGTCTTCGAACCTCAAACGCAATTCAGACAATCTTCGCTACACGGTAGCGATGGAAAAAGTCAGCAACGGCATCAAGTTTCAACTGCTCAATGGACGTTCACGCACGTGGGGCAGATTCGCGCAGACTCCGGTATCAGTCGTTGTCAATGTGGAGGAACCGTCGCTGGAAGAGTACTCGCCCGAGTTTTCGGTCGCCAACACGAATGTCAATCTGAGTGCTCATCGCGTCGAACTTCTCTATCTGACCGCGACGCGATTCAGGTACAGCGATGATGAGACAGTAACGGACAATACAGACCGAGTGCTCCATCGATATCAACTGAACGTTGACGATGTTCCCCTGGCCGAGTACGCACTAAACCCTGACGATTACAACACCGATATCACAGAGTAAAACCCGGTTGAATGCCTGATGTTCTGGTCCATTCAAAAGTGCATTGAACGAATTTCCCGTGTCACTGAATTTTCAGCAACTTCCTAATGCTGGAGAGTAACGATGAAAACTATGAAACCAGCGGTCTCAGCAAGGAGCCGACGCGAATGCGAATCAGATCGACGTGGCACAGTGATTGTGCTTGCGGTCGCGATGATGATTGTAGTCTTTGGAATCGCCGCATTTACAGTCGATTTCGGAATGATCAATGTCACAAAGGGCCAGATTCAGAATGCGGCCGATTCAGGAGCCCATGCCGCCATGCAGGAGCTTTTGAAAGGAATTGGCCCTGGCGCTACGGTGACGTCGCAGGTCGCCTCTGCGAATGCCGGGGGAAAAGCACAAAGCATGGTGGCGACTTTTCGATCAGGCGATGTCGCATCGACTCAACTTTCCGTGGAACGAGACGTGCAATTCGGACGGCGATCGTGGAATTGAACGACCAACCAGTGGGTGAAAGAATGGGGGAGTGACACCTTAGAATATGGTTGAAGTCTCAGTCCGACGAACCCAGGCCTCCGGTGCTCCGGTGGGAGCAATTTTCAGCAAAGTGCGGGGTTTCAGTTCCTTCAACGCGGAAGCCAAATCCGTCGCTTCGGTAACGCCTGCCGTTGGGTTCAAACTTCCGCAAGGTTCCAGTTCCACGATCGACCTGCTCCCGATTGCTCTCGATCTGACGACCTGGAATAATCTGGTGCAACAGATCTCCACAGGCACGTCTTATGGGTTTCAGGATCAGCATCGTTACAATCCAGCGTTCGGAACCGTCACATCGGCGTCTGACGCTGTCCCCGAAGTCAACATTTATCCTGATGCAAACAGCAGCCTGCCTCCCGGTAATCGCGGGACTGTCGATATCGGAGCTGCAGGTAACAGCACAAACGACCTCAAGCGGCAGATTCAGCACGGGATCAACGCCAATGATCTTTCCTACTTTCCGAACGGGGAATTGAAGTTCAACAATCAGGGAATCCTGTATCTCAACGGCGATACAGGGATCAGTGCCGGGATTGAAACCGCTCTGCAATCGATCATCGGGCAGGTCCGGGCGATTCCGATTTTCATTTCTGTCTCCGGGCCTGGTAACAACGCTGAATACACGATTATCAGATTTGTCGGAGTGCGCGTGATGGCTGTCAAATTAACCGGCGGCCCGACGCAGAGATACGTTCGGGTTCAGCCAGCTCCGTATTCAAGCAGGTTCACCAATCGAGGTAACGTTGTCGTGAATGTGGACAGTATCCTTAGCCAGCCAATCCTGATTGAATGACCCGGACACACTTGAGCGGCCATCAGCTCAGTGTCAAAGTGAGACAGCACACAACACAAACAGGGTACTGCTGTTAGCAGTCCCCTGTTGCCGTTTTAAAGTCGTAAACGAATTCGGGCTGATTCTTGCAGACAATGCTGAAAATCAACAGGTCTCACTCTTTGAAGCGGACGACGAACAATTTAAACTAAGTTGAGTGACAAAAGTATACGAGTCCCTTCAGATCCAGGATGCGTACAGCTGCCAACGATGGGTTGATACTGACAAAAACTCGCAGTAATTCAGCGCATGTGGTGGTGGTCAACAACAGGCATACAGCAAATTAGGAAAACCAGTAGGAAAACCAGTGCCAACCACCTTTAAGTTTTGGCATGACACATCTCTCATGCATCGCCGCAACAGGCAGAGTTGTTTCGCCGCTGCATTTGGGTTCGTCAATACAAGCAATATCCTGGGTGCTGACCTCGCAATTTGTTAGCATCATCCGCATCATGCGTTCCAGTCACGATGACAGATCCTGAAACGCAGAATTGCCTAAGGAACTGTCAGATTGTCAGCGAGAGCGTTACAACGGGAGCGTTACATGGTTGGGCATCGTCGAGATTTCCTTTCCGCACTGGGGGCCGCGAGCGCCCTGAATATTGTGCAGCCATTACTGGCGACTTCTCCTCCGCTGGACTTGGAGCAGGACGCTCCGGCGAACGCAGATCTGGGTTCCCAATGGGATGAGATCCAGCAGCTGGTGCCGGATGGTGAGTTCAGCAGCTCGTTTCTGCAGCCGAAGTTTAAATCGATTGACGAACATCGTGAGCACGCCAGAGCTCTGGTACTCGACGCGCTGGCCTGCGTGCGTTCGACGGCAGAGTTTCAGGCGGAAGTCATCGATCGTGCGGATATGGGTGAGTACTTTCGCGAGAAGATCGTCTTTTCGACATCACCCGCTTTTCGAGTTCCAGCCTACGTGCTGATTCCAAAAGGAATCAAAAAGCCGGCTCCCGCGATTGTTGATCTGCATTCGCATGGCGGAATGTTTCTCTTCGGCAAAGAGAAGGTGATTGATCTGGGTGAAAATTCGCCCACGATGACCCAGTACCATTCGAAAAACTACGACGGTCGTCCGACAGCCACGGAGCTTGTGCGACACGGGTATGTTGTGATGACCATTGATGCCCTGATGTTTGGAGAGCGTCGAATCGTACAACAGCGGGATGTGGAGCCGGGGTTCGAGCGTTCCAGGTACTCGTCTGACGAAGTGCTGCGGCTGAATCAGCAATGTCGTCTGCGAGAAGCTACCATCGTCAAAGGGTTGACACTGGCTGGACTCACCTGGCCCGGACTGGTGACCTCAGACGATATGCGAACAGTCGATTATCTGATCACACGGCCTGAAGTTGATCCCGAACGCATCGGGTGCGTCGGCGTATCTTTTGGCGGGCATCGTTCCCTGTTTCTGGGAGGCCTGGACAGTCGCATTAAAGCGGCCTGCGTCACGGGCTTCATGTCTACCGTGCGTCCCATGATTCGACACCATCTGGACACTCATTCGTTTGTTCATTTCGTGCCGCACCTGCATCGGCACCTGGACCTGCCGGATGTTGTCGGGCTCAGAGCGCCATTGCCGTTGCTGGTGCAGCAGTGTTCGCAGGACGAACTTTTTCCATTGCCCGGGATGCAGGCTGCTGTTGAAAAACTGAAGGCCATCTACGCGAAAGCGGGAGCTTCCGACAATTTCACGGGCTCCTTTTATGATGTTCCTCATCGTTTCAGCCTTCCCATGCAGGAAGACGCCATAGCGTTCTTTGACAGGCATTTGAAGGTGTGAGGCTGTAGAGCGTTGCTCATGTCTATGGTGGGTGGCACCATCGTTTCCATGTTGAATGCGATTTCACGAACTTCAGGCTGTGGCTGACTGCACTCCATATTATGGACAGAACGTTTTCAGGTTGGCGAAGTCCTGCGAGTCGCATCCCAGGACGCAATGTTGCCCGAAGTCGGTACGGATTGCTCCGGTGAACTTGCTGTTATACTGAAAGTCACGACTATACATCGGGTAAAAAATGACAATCTATAAACGCCGTTCAAAAATGAAACTCGTGCCTGGGTATTTTCAGATTCCGGTGGACCGTCATGCGAACTGAAGAGTTATTAATCATTCTGCTTGTCGCCGCAGTCGTCATCTTCGTGCCACTGATTGCCATCATTCTGTCGATCGTTGCAATCATGAAGTCGCGCCGCGTTCGCGATCTGCAAATGCGTGTGGAAAATCTCGAATCGTATGTACGGCGGGCGGCAGGCGGACAGCAACTCGCACAGGTCGATACACCTGCAGCGACACTTGATTCCGCACCAATGTCGGCCGCGAAGACTTCACAACCTACGGCAGAACAGCAGAGCGTATCGCAAGTTGTTTCTGAAACAACAAGTGCGCGACGAAACGTGTCAGGCGCGCCGTCACTGCGAACTGTTGATGACGCTGCAAAACCGACAGAAGCTGAACGCGGGGAAACTGAGCCGATCGGCTGGGAGACATTCATTGGTCAAAAGGCGTTTGGCTGGATTGCGGTCTTGCTCTTCATTCTTGCCACGACGTTCTTTCTGCGATACGCATATCAAAACAATTGGGTCGGCCCAATGGGTCGAGTTGCCATCGGCGAACTGCTTGGAGCGGCTTTAGTTGTTGCCGGGTGGCGGTATCTGTTGAAAGGCTGGACTCGATTTTCATCCATGCTCATGTCTGTCGGAATTGTCGTAATTTATCTTGCGACATACTCAGCGTTTGGTCTTTATCAGTTGTTGCCTCAACAGCATGCAGGGATCTTCCTGACGATCTTGATTCTGGAATCAATGATTGCAGCAGTGTATTGTCGTTCCACTGTGATCGGTATGGTCTCGGTTCTTGGCGGATTGGTCACGCCTGTGCTGTTGCAGGCTGAGTACGATTCCTACTCGTCATTCTTCACGTACTTGATCATTCTGAACTTTGGCGTCGTCGTCGCACTTTGTCTGCAGCGATGGAAGGCTGTCGGCTCGGTGGCCTTCATCGGGACGCAGATTTTGTTCTGGTCGTGGTATGACGGAAATTACCATCCTGATAAGTTTGCGTGGGCTCTTACTTTCCAGATGACCATCTTTGCCCTGTACCTTGTGCAGACTTTGGTAATCGCAGGATTTTATGCCCGAACAACGGACTGGGAAGATCTCGCTCGGTTTGTTGTCAACGCGGTTCTTGGATTCATCTCGTTCCGCGCGCTGACACTGGAATGGTATGGAGACTGGATTGGCACAGCTGCACTCGTCACAGCAACGTTGTATGCGTGCGTTGGCAGAATCGTGCTTGCATGGCGTCCGTCAGACAATCGACTGCTGCTGACATCGCTGGCGATTTCCGTTGGCTTTGTCGCGTGGACAATCCCCGTTCAGGCGGATGCTCGCTGGATCGCTCTGGGATGGGCCGCCATGGGTTTAGCGTTGTGGACCTTCGGGTTGCGTATCGCGTCGCGTGTGCTGCGTTTGATGGCATTGGTGTTGGCTTGCTGTGCTGTCGGACGATTATTGATGTTCGATCTGCCGCTCTATGTGCGAGATCCATTCATTCCGGTGTTGAATCGGGTCGCCTTTCCGTCGCTGTCGGTATCCGGGTTGATATTAGCCGCTGTCTGGATTTCCGATCGATACCTGCCACAGCTTAAACGCCAGGAACGGTTCCTCGTAGGAGTTGCAGGTATCGTGGGAATGCTGCTCTTGTGGCTACTGCTGTCGCTGGAATGTCACGGTTATGTTGTTTCAAGATCGATGCTCGGCGATGACGTGGAACTATGGCGATGGCGAGCACAGCTGGCACTAACAGTTTTCTGGACGCTGTTCGCCACAATCACGCTGCTGGTTGGATTTAAATTTCACAGGTCGCGTTTGCGTTGGCTGGCCATGGGACTATTCGGCATCACCGTGCTGAAGCTGTTCATTCTGGACATGTCGAACGTGCACCAGATCTATCGCATCATCGCATTTTTTGTACTCGCCGTTGTGCTGGGACTTGTCGCTCGAGCTTATCAAAGATTCAAGTAATTGAAGGATCACCAAAATGTCTGGACACCTGTTCTTGACGATGCCAGCGGCGTCATACTGTCTGTTATCCGGAATATTGATTGCCGCAGCGGGGCCGCAGGCATCGTCGATCGATGCAACGTCGGCGGATGAATCTGTATCTGCACAGTCGGCCGACGACGGTACAACATTACCGGACGCTGAGTCATCGGAAACCGGCACCCCTGAAGATCTGTCGCGATGGGAATATTCCACAGAGATTGATTTGCCCGCCGCTGATACTGCATCGCAAACAGATGGTCCTGGAAAAGATCTGATTGATTTCTTTCTGGTTTCTGATGTTTTTGCTCATGCCACACCGGATCTTGCCGACTTGAGAATTCACAGTGCCAGTGGTCTGGCGATTCCCTACGCATTGCGAATCCTTGAACCCAAATCCGTACGCGACGTCGTCCCGGCCATCGAATTCAATCGAAACGAGCCAGAAAACGATGTTCATGAATTGACACTCGATCTGCAGCGCGACGACATCGATCACAACGAAGTGACGATCGACACAACTGGAGCCAGCTTTCGGCGACCGGTGGTGATCGAAGGCAGTAACGATGCGAAGGACTGGAAGCCTCTGGCTTCCGGTAATATCGTACGATTTCCGGCTGAAAAGGAACCATTTCAGATTCAATCCTTTTCTTACAGCAACAGCCGGCATCGTTACGTGCGAATTCAAATTAATCCAGATCCGCTTGCTGGCGACATCGTGAACGGCATTGATAACTTCTCCATCACCAGCGCTGAAGTCATTCAGCATCTTGAATTGCCTGGTGAATCCGTCACCATGAACACGGTGCTCGGAACGCGGGAACCTACGAGGCAATTCGGGGTGCCGGCATCACGCTGGATCGTAAATTTGGAAGGCGACAATATTCCTTGCAACCGCTTCGAAGTTGATGTGAAGGATGCTGAATTCGCTCGCGATGTCAGTCTCGAATCGGAATACGTGAATTCACAGGGGCAAAGTCGATTTGGCTCCATGGGAGTCTACGGCACATGGCAGCGTCTTCGTGGCGATGCTGTGGAACCTATGTTCCTTGAGTTTTCAGAAGCACGCGCGAAACGACTGCGAATCACAGTGGCCGACTATCGCAACAAACCGCTGTCATTGACTGCTGTGCGCGTTACATCGCCGGCACGTCAGATCATTTTTGAACGTCCGCCGCAGTCTGAACTTCCGCTCAGGTTGTACTTGGGAAATCCAGAAGCCGAACCTGCGAACTATGACTTCGCGAGGAATCTACCGGAAAAGCTGACCGCAAAGCCAGTGCGTGCAACTTTGAAAGCCGCAGAGATCAATCCCGAATTTATCCCGACGCCAAAAGCATTTACCGAACGATTCCCATGGCTCGTCTATGTGACACTCAGTGCTGTGAGTATTGTGTTGGGGACAGTTGTCGTCGGCCTTTCGCGAACCGCAATTCTAAATCACGATTCGTCCATTGCGGAACAAAGTGAGAAGCTGATCGCTTAGCGTCGATCGGAGAATTGCTGTTCTATTTTCACCGGCCGGGGCCGCATATGTCATAGACGTTAGCCAATTTTGCGGGCAAAACCTGGTAATCTTTGCCTTTTGTTAAGTAGTTAGTTACCCTGTCGATGGATCGCGGTGGTTGAGGACGAACTCCATGAACGTCGCGATTGAATTTTCCACTGCTCGCACCCGCCATAAAATCTTCCTTCCCATCGTATACTGGATAATCAGCATGCATTTGAGCCTGCTTCAACCCCTTGCGTTGTGCCTTTCATTAGGAATCTCTGCGACCTGTTTTCAAGGCGCTCAGGCAGATGAAACACCGCCAGAGAAAGTTGTCAGCTACTATCGATCGGTACGTCCGATTTTGCAGCGCCAATGTTCAGGATGTCATTTTCCTGGAAAGCTCGAAGGCAGTCTCTCCGTGCTTGGTGTCGCTGAACTCCTGAAAGGCGGAGAGGCCGGAGCATCGATTGTTCCGATGAAGCCCGACGAAAGCAAACTCGTCGCGTACATCTCCGGAGATGATCCGGAAATGCCGCTGAACGGAGAACCTCTTTCGGCCGAAGCTGTACACACAATTCGCACATGGATTGCGCAGGGAGCGAACGACGATTCCCCACCAGCGGTCGGAGCCAGGATCACACCGGAGAGTCCTCCCGTGTATTCATCGCCACCAGTTGTGACGTCGATGGATTATTCGCCGGACGGAAAATTGCTGGCAGTCTCTGGATATCACGAAGTCCTGATTCATACGCTCGACGACAGTGCGCCTCCAAAGCGTCTGGTCGGTCGATCGCAACGGATCGAATCGCTGGCATTTTCTCCGGACGGCACGATTCTGGCTATTGCTGGAGGCACGCCGGCATTGTTCGGTGAATTGCAGTTATGGAATATTGCGGAAGGTAAGTTGCTGCATTCCGTCACACTCGCTGTGGATACATTATTTGGCGTCTCATTCAATGCTGATGGGACTCAAGTGGCAGTTGGCGCGGCGGACAATCGTTTGCGAGTCGTCAAGGTGGAAACGGCTGAAGTCGTGATGCGAATGGATGCACATTCGGACTGGGTTCTTGGTTCGACATTTTCGTTAAAGAACGACCATGTCATCAGCGTCAGTCGCGATATGTCCATGAAGCTGACAATCGTGGCCAGTGGCCAGTTCGTGGACAATATTACCAGCATTACGCCTGGTGCTTTGAAAGGTGGACTGGTTGATGTGATTCGTCATCCTGCTCGCGAGGAAGTTCTGGCGGTCGGTTCCGACGGAGAACCTCGGCTGTACAAAATTTTCCGCGAGCAAGCTCGTCAGATTGGCGACGATTTCAATCTCATCCGAGCTTACTCAATTCTTCCCGGCCGGCTTTGCGATTTGGATCTGACGCCTTCAGGAAACAAGTTCGTCGTTGGCTCCAGCACGGCGATTTCCGGTGCGGCACGGATTTACCTGACTGAGGACGCGGCAAAGTTTGTGGATATTCCGGATGTGACTTCGCCTGTCTTCGCTGTCAGTTTTCGCCCGGATGAATTACAGGTTGCAGTCTCCGGATTTGATGGCATGATTAAACTGTGCAACGCAGAAACCGGGGTGGTCGAAAAGACTTTTCCGGCCGCTCCTTTGACTCCAAATGCTCCGTCCGTAGCGACGGTGGAATAAAGTACGACAGGCTTTCCAGCCTGTCCCAGATTAACGAACGACAGGCTTCCAACCTGTCCCCAAAGACATGCCAGGCCAGAAACCTGTCCTGCTGCTATTCACTACCTCTGTCTCAACGAGACCATTTATGATAACCATCGTCAAACAAACTTGCAGATTTGCAACGCTGCTGGCTTCCAGTCTACTACTGACTTCGTTCGCAGACGCCGACGAATCGGTTCCAACAACAGCCAATTCCGTGGTGCGAAATTACGTCTCGCTGGAAATCTACCCAGCCGAAGTCACATTGTCGTCGATCCGCGATTCACGTCGTGTGATCGTGACTGGCGTGACAGACGACGGTCAGAAGATCGATGTGAGCAGCAAGGCAACCATATCAACATCGTCGCCAGTGTGCAGCGTTGGCGATGACGGCTATATCGCTCCGATACTGGCCGGCGACGGGGTGATCTTTGTAGAAGCTGTGGGTCTGAAAGTCGAAGTGCCGATTCATGTCACCGCCGTCGATGCTGTGGAAGTGGATTTTATCCGCGAAGTTAATCCGATCCTCAGCAAAGTCGGCTGCAATCAGGGAACTTGCCACGGATCACAGGCAGGCAAGAACGGATTCAAACTGTCGTTGCGCGGATACGATTCGGTCTACGACTATCGAGCCCTGGTGGATGATATCTCTGGTCGTCGCTTCAATCGCTCCGAGCCAGCTCAGAGTCTGATGCTGTTGAAGCCGACTCAGGGTGTGCCACACGAAGGTGGTTTTCTGTTTGACGAACAGTCACGCTACTACAAAGTCCTCGAACAATGGATCGCGGAAGGTTGCCAATACAAACCCGAAGCTGCCCGAGTGACCAGTATCGCCATCTATCCGCCAACACCGACGCTGCAGCTCCGTCATGATCAGCAACAATTGATCGTAATCGCGACGTTCGCCGATGGCGCGACACGCGATGTAACCCGAGAAGCTGTTTTCGAAACGAATAACTTTGAAGTTGCGACCGTTTCCAAGCAAGGTCTGATCAAAGCTGTTCAACGAGGTGAAGCGGCGGCTCTGGTGCGTTTCGAAGGCAACTACGCGGCCGCTCCGATTTCGATTCTGGGTAATCGAGATGGATTCGAATGGATGCCGTCGCCGGAACACAATTTTATCGACACGCTCGTGAATGCCAAACTGCAGCGGATGAAGATTCTACCATCCGGTCCGGCTGAAGACGCAGAATTTCTGCGCCGTGCGTCGCTTGACATTGCAGGAGTCCCTCCCACGATCGAACAAGTCAATGCCTTCGTGGCCGACACAACTGAACCTGTGGCGAAGCGAGCGGCAATGGTTGAACAACTGTTGTCTCGGCCTGAATATGTCGAACACTGGACTTTGAAATGGAGCGATTTGCTTCTCAATCGACGCAAGACTGTAACCGAACGTGGCGTTTGGGCGTTTCGGAACTGGATTCGTCAGGGCATCACGACCAATAAGCCGTACGATCAATTCGCATCTGAACTGATGACAGCAGGCGGAAGCACGCTTGAAAATCCAGCAGCCAACTATTTCCGCATCGCCCGTGAGCCGAAACTCGTCATGGAAAACATGACTCAGGTCTTCCTTGGGACTCGCTTCAGTTGCAATCAATGTCACGACCATCCTTTCGAACGGTGGACTCAGAACCAATACTATGAACTGTCTGCGTACTTCGCCGACGTCGGTCGCCGCGCGCTGCCGGATGGGGATGAGTTTGTATTTACCAATGCCGCACCGATTGCTGTGATCAATCCTTCAACGAATCAACCCGCCGCTCCCAAGTTCCCGTTTTCACACTCCGGTGCCGTTGATGCCAACGCGCATCGTCGGGAGCAGCTGTCTCAATGGCTGATCGCCAAGGAAAATCCGTACTTCGCTCGCAGCATTGTGAATCGGTATTGGAGCTATTTTCTCGGACGCGGTATCATCGATCCAGTAGACGATATTCGAGCCAGCAATCCGGCTTCCAACCCTGAACTGCTTGATGCTTTGACGAAGGATTTTATAGACAACGGGCATGATCTGAAACGATTGATTCGTCTGATCTGCACGTCGGCAACGTATCAGCGAAGCTTGGAAACCAGCCAGTGGAACGAAGATGATTCCATGAACTATTCGCACGCAGTTCCTCGTCGCTTGTCGGCTGAACAATTGTATGACTCCATCATTCAGGCCACCGGAGCACCTCGCGCTTTGCCGGGTGTTCCCGTGGGATTTCGAGCGTCCGAATTACCGGATTCTCAAGTCGATGTGGCGTTTCTGGATATGTTCGGTCGTCCGCCGCGCGAATCGCCATGCGAATGTGAACGTACTAGCGACGTTAGTCTCGGTCAGACGCTGAACATGGTCAACGGCCCAACAATCGGAGATGCGATCGCTCATCCGCAAGGCATCATCGCAAAAACGATTGCAGCAGGAGCCACGAACGAGCAGTTGATCACGACTGTTTATCTGTCAACTTTGGCGCGAAAACCTTCGACCGAAGAAATGACGCGCATGACGGAATATTTCGGGACAATCGCAACGCAAAAAGAAGCCGCTGAAGATCTCGCATGGGCGCTGATTAACAGCCCGGGTTTCTTGTTCAATCGCTGATGACAGAGGTTGCGTCAGGCGAATCATCAGCAGGACGGACTTCTCAGTCCGTCCTGCTTTTTCTTTACCGGTGTTCGCAGCTTCAACTCATCCTCGACAATTGAGCTGGATGTGCGGAGTTGGACAGAGCAAATGAAGGAAGTCCCGTGTCTCGAGTTAAGGCTCGCCAACCCCGGCCACCTGTCGCCGATTTTTTTGCTGTAGGACGGGACTCCAGTCCCGTCCTGATATGTCCGGACAGGACTGGAGTCCCGTCCTACGTCGTTTCGCACACAGTATTTCATTCCGAATGCTTTGCCGTGTGACAGTTCATTTCCAACCGATCGCGCTGACCTAAACCATGTCTATCAGAATAGCAGTCATGATAAAAAACGTGGTGCGGTCCCAAACGATAGTCGTTGCATGCCTGCTGCTAACGACGTTCGCATCAACGTCGTTTTGTTACGCTCAACAGTCGCCCACGCGCGATGACGCGGGGCTGGTGTCGGAAGATACATACCATAAATCAATTCAACCGCTGCTGGTTTCCAAATGCATCAAGTGCCACGGTCCGGAAAAGCAAAAAGGTGGCCTTCGTCTGGATCAAAAGGCTGCGGTGTTCAAAGGCGGAGACTCTGGCGAAGCAGCCATCGTACCCGGCAAGTCGATGGACAGTCGGCTGCTGAAACTGGTCATTGCAAAAGACGAAAACGAACGCATGCCGCCGGAAGGCGAACCGTTGACTGGCCCGCAGATTGAACTGCTGAAAAAATGGATCGATGCCGGGGCGGAGTGGCCGGAAACAGAAGCCCCAACCAGCAAACCCACCCGACTGGAAATGGTCGTCACGGACGAGGATCGAAATCACTGGTCGTTTCGTCCATTGCAGACGGTCACGCCGCCCGTTGTTGTGGATCAGGCGTGGATTCGAAATTCCGTGGACCAATTCGTTAGACACACGCAGGAAGCCAAAGGCCTGACGCCCGCGGCAATCGCCAATGCAAGAACATTGATTCGCCGAGTCTATTTCGACGTCATTGGCCTGCCGCCAATGCTGATCGACAATGGCGGAATGCTTCACGAACAGACGCTTGGCATTGACATCGATCCAGTGGCGATCCTCACTCAGCCGGCAGCCTATTCCGCTCTCATCAATCAGCTTTTGGCATCCCCGCACTACGGCGAACGCTGGGCACGGCATTGGCTGGATGTGGCTCGTTACGCAGATAGCAACGGGCAGGAAGGGGACGCCGATCGTCCCAATGCGTATCGCTTTCGCGACTTCGTGATTCGCTCGTTCAACGATGACCTGCCCTATGACACGTTTGTACGTTGGCAACTGGCAGGTGACGAAATCGCTCCGGACAATCCGCAGGCGATCGCGGCCACTGGCTTCATCGTGGCTGGCAACAGCACAATGCTCAACGTCCCGATGGAAGAAGAAAAGCTTCGCAATCGAGCCAACGAACTGGACGACATGGTCTCCACGACATCTCAGGCATTTCTTGGTCTGACGCTCGCCTGCGCGCGATGCCATGACCACAAGTACGATCCGCTGCCGACTCGCGATTATTACCGCATGATGTGCGCCTTTAACAGCGGCGATCGCGTTGATGTCCCGTTGGCGTCTCCAGCTGTGGTCAAGGACCGCCGCGACGCAACCGATGCGTGGCAAAAGCAAATGAATGCAGCACGAAAGAAACGCGATGAATGGCTGCAGACGGCAAGGCAGCCGATTGCTCGGCAGGTGCTTGCTGAAAAAGTCGCAAAGCTGCAAATCTCAGACGATGAAAAAAAGCTGCTGCTCGACAACTCCGATGATCCAGCGGCAAAGAAGCTGGCTGACAAATATAAGAAGGAACTGAAGATCGACGACACCGAATACGTGGCAGCACTGTCATCAGAGCAACAGGCGAACTGGAAAGAACTTGACACTGCCGTCAAACAAATCGCCTATCAAAAACCTGCCAGCTTGCCAACGGGCTTTGCGTTTGCTGATTTTTCTTCTGAGCCTCGCGAAACATGGCTATTTGAACGCGGCGACTTTATGGCTCGCAACGAACGACTGAGCCTTGGGTTCCTGACCGTAATGCAGCGAGACAAATCCGCTGACGATTACTGGAACGCCGCTCGCGCATCAAAAGGTCGCGACGATTCCACGCAACAGCGCTATGCGATGGCAGACTGGATGACAGACACCGAGCATGGTGCGGGTGTACTTCTCGCCCGCGTGATCACCAATCGTGTTTGACAACATCATTTTGGCGATGGCATTGTTCGGACGGTCAGCGACTTTGGCACTCGCGGCGATGCGCCAACACATCCTGAATTGCTGGAATGGCTCACCGCGGAATTCATCAATCATGGTTGGAGCGTCAAGCATCTGCATCGCCTGATCCTCAACAGCCACACGTATCGTCAGGGAGTCGCCCCGAACGCAGCGAACAACGCCATCGATCCAGAAAACAAGTTTCTCTGGCGTCGTCGTCCGCAGCGATTGGAATCGGAGATTTTGCGGGATTCCATGCTGACGGTCGCTGGTTCAGTCAATTCGGAAATATTCGGACCCAGCGTGAAGCCTCCGATTCCAGGCGAAGCGATGCAGGCACGAAACGTGAAGAACCCTTATCCTCAGAACGTGTCGGAGACAGTGGAGACTCGGCGTCGATCGATTTACATGTTTCATAAGCGAGTCGTGCAGTATCCGTTAATGCAGGCGTTTGATGCGCCGGACGCTCAGGTAAGCTGCGGTCAGCGAGTCAACACAACGGTTGCTCCACAAGCTCTGGCAATGTTGAACGATCCGTTTGTGCGATTGCGTTCTGAAGAATTTGCTCAGCGTTTGTCACGTGAAGCCGGCAACGATGGCGCAACGCAGATCCGTTTGGCGTTTCAAGTTGCACTCGCACGCCAGCCCGATAACGATGAATTGTCGGTTGCTCAAACGTTTCTAGCTGAGCAGTCAGCCGCTCGAAGAGTCCACGATCAGAAATTGACCGATGATGCAGCAAAGACGCTGGCTCTGACGGATTTTTGTCAGATGCTGTTTTCCTTCAATGAATTCATTTACGTCGATTGAGTTCTATAACGCTACGGGAAAGCAGCTTTATCGTGTTGAGAAGTAGTGGCCAAGCACGAAGGGTTGACTGGCGGCAGGCAGGCCACCAGGATGAACGTCATTCCTCGAACATTCCTCTTGAATGAATGACACTGACATTACGAAAGGCATCGTCCTGCAGTTTTCCGGCACAGGTGTTGGCGATCAGGTGGCATTAACGCTTGAAGCCCGGTCCATGGAAACGGGTGGAAGCATCAAACGGGTCAGGTCTCTTTGATGCAGACGTCAAGGAATGTGGCATAATTTCGTCCTGAAAGTATCAGCGAAACACATCTCCAGGTAGCTCTACTATTCTGTTGAAGTTGGCCAAGTCCTGATATTGAAGGTCTTCCAGGTGAAGGCTGCTTTTCAGAGTCGTAAAAAGAACTTCAATATTCCAGCGAATTTTGCAGGCAGCCACGATTGCAGCAACTTGTTCATCCGTATGAATCGGAAGAGTGGTCACCAGAATCCAGTGAATGGCAACTTCACCTGCTGGAGGATTCGGTTCGCGAACCTCCACAACATTCAGTGTGATGACAGACGGGACCAACCGATCTGTCACATCACTGGTGGCGGCCGGATTCACAGTGGTGACCGGACTGGTTTTGGCGCGTTGTTGGACACATTTCATGGCGTCGGGCGAGCTTTTCCCAATCGTTCCAAACTGCGTGGCGATGGTGACCACTCGTGTGTTGAGTCTTTTATCATTCAGATCAATACCCGCAAACTCATTGACCGCCCACTGTGCCTGAAATCCTGCCATGTTTGTCGCCTCCATAAAAAAAAACGCCTTCCGCAGGTCACAAATTCACTCCGGCAAACGATTCGCAAGACACACCAGAAAAACAAGCGGAAACTTATGACCTTTAACGAGGGCAACGCCCCAGTTTTCAAGAGCACCAACCGATTTTGCCCTGAAAGGGCAACGCAGACCTGCATTGCGGAACCGTGTCAGGGTTCGTCTTCAGACGGAACATCAACCTGGGGCGGCGTTCATCCGCATTCGCGGATTCTCTTGCCCCAGGCTGATATGCCCGAGCCTTTCAGGCTCCATCGAAGCGCCAGGTTCGTCGATCAACGCAAATGCATTTTCTGCGCAAGTGTCACCTCGCACTTTATTTCGCGCAGAACCGAACTAAGTCCGTCGCGGCGCTAATGACTGCAAACTGCGTTACCTGGGCGACAATAGAACTTCTGCCAAAATAATCGCACCAGTCATTGCAACAACGACCCATGCTGTGCGAGCTGTGATGGTGTCCGGGCTGGCAAGAAACTGCTTCAGAGAACCAAGGCGATGCCATAAAAACAACCCTGATGGAATCGTGAGAACTCCGAAGGTAATCATAAGCCACAATGGCGTCCCGGTTCGCAGCATTTCGCCGCAGTCGCCAACGCGGTCAAATGAACCTACCGCAACGTAGGCACCATTCGTCAACAGGCAGAAACCGGCAAAGAAAGTCGCCGAGTTCCGCAGGATCTTCATGCGAGCCGGAATCAATAACTGAAGTCCGAGGGGCAACAGGCAACCCAAAATCGGCCCCAGCCAGACGACAACGGCTGGATTGGGATTCGGATGCACATCAGTCCTTGAAATCGCCATGGGATGCAGCACGACACCTGTCACATGACCGCGAGTAATCACGGCTCCGATGACATGTCCGAGTTCATGCACTGCCATCATGCCAAACCAGCTCATCGCAAGCATTGATGCAACAAACAGAATCTGATTGTGACGTTGCATTCAGATCTCCGACCATATTGCTCGAAGACTATTCGGCAAATTCCCACGCCGTTCGATATCGTCCCGACTCCTCAATCCATGCCAGCAAGGATTGAAAGAACGGGGAGGATGCCAGTGTCGCACTGTCTCCCACGATAATCAATTTGCGTTTGGCCCGCGTCAATGCAACATTCATACGTCTGGCATCGGAAAGAAATCCGATTTCTCCAATAGAATTCGAACGCACCAGCGAAATGACAACCGCTTCCTTTTCGCGTCCCTGAAAACCATCGACCGTGTCTATCTCCAGGTGATCGTAGATCGCATTTTCGCGAAGCCAGCGAACCTGCGCTGCGTACGGCGCGATAACCGCGATATCAGACGGCGACACACCGGCCTCACAGAGCGCATTGACCTGTTTCAGAACCAGACGACCTTCTTCGGGATTACGTTTGCTCAAACCTTCAGGCTCAAGTTCTTCCTGCCAGCCGGTTCCAGCAGTGTCGATAAATGTGACTGGGTCGTCGGAAACCAATTCGCTCTGAATGCGCGGCAGATCAGACAGAATATGTACACGCACAGAATCGTCTGCGATCAGAGTGTTGTGGTAGAAATGCTTCGACGAAAATCCCATGATCGACTCGTGCATGCGATACTGCACAGTCAACTGCCGTGTAGTCAAGTCACCATAGTGATTGATAAGTCGTTCCATCATGCTGATGGCATAACCTTCTTTCTTTGCCGCGTCAGACAGAATTGTCGGCGGCAGTTGCAGGTGATCGCCCGCCAGAATCAATCGATCAGCACGATGCAAAGGCACCCAGCATCCAGGTTCAACGCTCTGACACGCTTCATCAATCACCAGCACATCAAATCGCAGATCATCAAGGACCGAATCATCAAATGTCGTCGTCGCGCAGATCACGCGCGCATCTTTCAGTAGGTCGCTGATGGCCTGTTTTTCAAGAATTCGGGCGTGCCGCTTGAGTTCCCTTGCTTCCTGGCGCTGCTGGCCGCGTTGCCCCGGAGCAGGTCTGCCGCGAGTGTAGCGTTCTGCTTTTCGTTCGATCTGTTCGGCTTCACGCATCATCTGATGGACAACCATCATGGATTCGTGGCGGCCAACGAGTGCGTCGAGCGAATGTTGCCGCAGATCTTCTGACACGCGAGCAGGATGTCCCAGCCTGATTGCCGGTTCACCAACGGCGAGCAATCGTTCCAGCAGATTGTCCACAGCCGTGTTGCTTGGTGCGCAGGCCAGAATTCGCTGGCCGCGAGCGACAAGCAAACGAATGACTTCAACAACCGTCGTCGTTTTTCCTGTTCCCGGTGGGCCGTGAATGATCGCCAGATCATTGGCAGCCAGGGCGTGTCGGATGGCATCATGCTGCGACGCATTCAGTCGCTGCGAAATGTCCATGGGAGGTTTCATGTTTGTATGAAACGTCGGCTCGCGTTCGCCCAGCAGAATGTCTCGCAATTGTGCGTGACGGCCCTTAGCTTTCGCGGCGGACTGCATTGCTCCCGCCTGCCGTTTACGAGTCACCTCGTCGGGTGACAGGTCCAGGCGAAAGCGATCACTGGACGGCCAGTCATCGACAGCAACTTCCAGCGAATCCATGCGACGAGCGCTCACGACACCCTGCAGTGATTCGGCATCTTCGTCCCGATTGTCCGACAGTAGAATCGGGCTGCCGACTTTAAAGCGATTCCACGGCAGACGATCCGGAGACCGTCGCTTGGCCAATGTAATCAAATATCGCCCGCCGAGACCGGTGGTGTGCGTGCGGATGACCAAATCCAGCAGTGTCTCACCGGAACGTTCGGCACTGTCTGACGATTGAGCCTTCCGGCGCTGGGCCAAACGCTCGCGTTCCGCTTCACCTTCCATCTCAAGCCAGCGATGCATGTTTGCGAAATGTTTATCAGCGAGCAGCGGTCGCCTGGCGGAAGACTTCATTCAGGAACCAGAACATGTAGGAGTTAAAATTGCTTTTTTGGCAAATTCTAGCCCGAGCAACAACGAATAACGTCCGCTGATCCTCTGAAACGCTGATTTTCCCAGTGCAAACCCATTTTGACATAAAAGTACCAGGCACACTCCGTGTGCCGTCCGCCAATGCGCGAGTTTTCAGGGGCTACGGCACTTGGAAAGTACCTGCTACTTTCTAAATCGTGTACCGGCGGGCTCCCGCCACACCGCTCGCCGAATTCCCACGCAGCACCTCAGATCCTGAGTGACGTTTACTTCCAGTACGTCAACTTAAGAATTCCCGCCACGATCGCTCCCACGACACCGGCAATGAGCATTTGAACGACAATTCCCAGATCTGATTTCGTGAAGTAGAACACCGCGACCGTTCCGATCGTGGCCCAGCAAATTGCGATGAGACTCAACTGCATCCGCTGCTTACGCTCTTCGTCAGACAATGGAGCAGACTTGGCCGTCGGCTCAGCCTTAGTTTTTTCGCCCTTGGACTTAGGAGCTTTGCCAGTCTTTGCAGAACTCTTTGTCTCCGGTTCTTCCTGTGCCGCAGCTTCATCTCGCAGACCCGGCGCATAATACTTTGCGATCGCCTGATTCACCGCACGAGGAACCGCCAGCACCGCGCGCATCGGAAAGCCGGAACGCATTCGTATTTCGTCTTCAAGAGCCGGACTCGGCTCATCAATACAAGCGACAAGCAACCGTCCGCGATCTTCAAACAGTGGCAGGCAGGAATGCTTCTTCACGACTCGGCGAGGAATCATGTCCAGTACGCTGTCTTCCGGAAGCATATCTTCCAGATCAACAAACGGCAGACGATGTTCTATGGCCAGCGCGCGGGTTGCTTCGACAGGTTCGACGAGCTTCATCTGAACCACGGCATCGCGATGATTCAGTCCTCTGGCTTCGGCGAAATGTTCGATTTCGGAAACCTGTGATCGCTTCACAAGTCCTTTTGAAACGAGATATTCCAGGACCGTCTTCGGTTCTTCGTCCGTCGTCGCTGAGGGCGCACGGCCGAGACTTAGATCGTATTCATGTTTGCCGTCAGGGTCTGTCAGGCACAACATGGCCTTAGCCATTTCGTTCAGCAGTTCCTGAGATCGAAGCAGATACTGCCCAGAGGAATACTTGCGCACGTGGGCGTTAAGTTTGCGATAATTTCCACGGATTTTTTCCATGTCGTCTTCAAACTGCACCAGACGCAGCAGAGTATAATGATCCGGCGGGCGAGTCCCTGCCGGAATGCCCAGCCACTCTTTGTAGACGTCGATTTCAGCCACAAATTCACTCCCGATCTTTCAAGTTCCATCAATCTCATCGGTGTGCGGTATAGCACGTCAAACATTGACCGACAAGCGTCCCCGCTGAAGTCAAAACGGGAATTGCCCGTCGAGATCCGATTCGGCAAGATCGACCAAAAACGCTGAAAGACGTTCGACCATGATCTCCATGAGGCGTTGACCTTTTTCGGCAGTTGCCGCATGAGGATTTCCGGCTCCCGTGTTGGTCGTCAGTAGGTGCCACGGTCGCGTAATCGACACCCAGCCGTGATTGACGCCGTCAAATCGAGTCAACGCGGTTTCGCCATTGTCAGCCATCAGCGAACCGTCTGCGTTCTTGTTGACAAGGTGCCCAAAGAACGCCAATGCCAGCGATGTTTCAACTTCGCCAGCGTGATCGTCGAGTTCTTGAAATATTGACTTCTTAACATCAGCGGTCAGCCCGCGAAACCAGTCGCACAGAAAGAGTTGCACGTCGGTCGTGCCATGCAGTTCACGCAACAATGGTTTAAATTCGTTGCCGCCATGACTGTTCAGGATCAGCAGCTTATGAATCCCGTGGCCTTCCAGCGATTCCACCAGATCCTGAATCACCATTCCCAAAGTTGAAGGATTCAGATTCATCGACAGCCGAAACTCAGATTGATTTGTTTCCGTCCCGTACGGAATCGTTGGCAGCAGGACAACCTTGGCTCCTTTGTGCCATGCCGCCTCGCAAATCCGCGAGCCGATTGCTTCCGCTTCAAACGTATCCGTGCCGTACGGCAGATGCAGATTATGCGGTTCCGTCGCACCCATCGGCAGCACCGCGACTTCATATTCGCAGTCTTTCACATGAGCAAAATTCGTTTCCGCTAGTATCCATGGACGCATCAGAATTTTTCCTTGTTTCAGCATGTCCGCCGGTTGCTAAATTCGAAATCGAAGCACACCGATCTTCAATCGCAGTGCGCGACGAGTGTAAGACAGATGCCGTTCTGAAGCCATTGAGTGCCTATGTACTCCGACCTGTCCCAGGTCGGATTCCCTCTTCGTCGCGACATCAACCCAAGTCGCTGGAAATGTTTGACAGAATGAGACAGTTGGCTAACCTGTGTCCAGTAGTTGTCGCACAAGCATGTGTTTGAGCGACAACTTGTCAGAAACAACCATGATGGATGTCCGCAGTTTGGCTGAGAATCCATACGAACCGCCGGTCTCTACTGGCAACACGACTCGACGTCGATCGTCAAAACCGTATGTGTGGGTCACTCTCGCAGTCACTGCCATCTTGACCGCCACGTTCGCGACTCTCGCTTGGTACGGACAGATTTCATTCAAAGATGGTCAGGTCAACCTGTCCTTCGACGGTCCGCCCGACCCAGGTTCGCCGTATGCCGACCTCACCGCTTCGACTTACTACAACATCTATGCCGACACTGCGGCAGTCGGTGCAATGGTCTGCATTGTTTACGTTCTGTCAATTGCAATTGCAAATGGGCTTGTAGCTTTCTGGCGGCGTTAGCGGAGGTGCAACAATTCAGGATTTGACGCCGGCGGCGAGACGCGTGGATCTGTGAGTGGACGTAATTCCGCCCGGCCTCAAATCCCTCTTCAACGGAGACGCGAGGCAAGTGGTGCAGGTTGAACAGAGTTTTTTCGCTATGATCTGCGACATACCTTCTTTGGTTTGCTTACCGTTTCCTGTTGGTACAATGCATCGTGCCGCGTGCAATTGGTGCGTCCAAAGTCCCTTAATTGACTGCTCAAACAACAAACAGCTATGAATTCCATTCCTGCAGATCTCCGCAAGCATCTTGATGATGCGTCGCAAGTTCACATTCTAAAATTCTGGAATACAATCTCAGACGCCGAAAAGCAATCTCTGCTCAGTCAGATCTCCAGTACTGACCTGACGATGCTGAGGGCGATCTGGCAGTCTTCAATAGGCGATGATTCGCCGCTCGATGCCACGACTCGCATTGAATCTGCACAGAAGCCTGACAGAGTCATTCAACAGCCTCAAACTGCGGCTGACTTTGAAGCCTGGAAGCAGGCCGCTACTGCTGGCGAACGTGAATTGCAGAATGGCCACGTGGCTGTGATCACAGTTGCTGGCGGTCAGGGAAGTCGGCTGGGCTTTGAACATCCCAAAGGCATGTTTCCAATCGGGCCGAAATCAGAACGCACGCTGTTTCAGATTTTTGCTGAACAGATTCTCGCGAGGCGCCAGCGACATAACGCCGCTATTCCGTGGTTGATCATGACGAGCGATGCGACTCATGCGGAGACGTTGCAGTTTCTGGAACAGCACAATTATTTTCAGCTCGGCAAAGAGACCGTACATCTGTTTCAACAGGGAAGTCTGCCTGCACTTGACGCAGTCTCTGGTCGAATTCTGATGACCAGCCAAAGCGACCTGGCATTGTCGCCGGATGGTCATGGTGGTCTGGTTTCAGCACTGGCAAAAGCCGGGCTGCTTGACATGCTGGCGAGCTGCGGCATTCGACATTTGTTTTATCATCAGGTCGATAATCCGACAGCGATTCTGTGCGATCCGGCGTTCGTCGGATTTCATTTCCTGAAAAAATCGCAGTTGTCAACGAACGTCGTTAGAAAGGTCAGTCCAACGGAACGCATGGGCGTACTGGCAGACATTAACGGGCGCACAGAGATCGTTGAATACAGTGAATTGACTCCGGAACAAGCCGCTCGGTCTGACGGCAGCGGCGATTGGATTTTCTGGGCAGGCAATACGGCAATTCACATTTTCGATCGGGAATTTGTCGAGCAACTTGCCGTAGATGACGGCAAATTACCGCTGCACGTTGCCAAAAAGAATGTCGCGTTCATCAACGAAGACGGAGACACCATTAAGCCTGATGATCCCGCCAAACCCAATGCTATCAAGCTCGAAAGATTCATCTTTGACGCACTGCCAATTGCAGAGCGGACGCTGATCGTCGAAGGCAATCGCGAGCGAGAATTTAACCCGGTCAAAAATCGTGATGGTGCAGATTCTCCGGCTACGTCACGGGCGGCGTTGTCACGAATTGGACGCGAATGGCTGGCGACGGCTGGCCATTCGGTCACTGAAGGAATCGACGTAGAAATCAGCCCGTTGATCGCACTTGATGCAGAAGAATTGGCCGCGAAGATCGCATGTCTATCGATACGTGTTTCGGATCTCTTATGAAAGGCTGCTGCGGGATGCGATGGTTACTGCTGACTTCCGTCATTGCTATCTCCTGCCTGATCAATGGATGCAGTGAAACGAAGGCCCCGCAGACTTTGTCGTCAAAAGACGAAGGTCAGACGCAGATCGTCGTTACGAATCAGCCGTTATTCGAGATGACTCAAACGCTCGTCGGCGATCATGCATCGACATTGCAGGTGGTTCCGGATGGCACTTCCTCGCCGGACTGGTCACCGACTGCAGCCGACGCAAGAACAATGCAACAAGCTAGCTTGGTTTTGCTAAGCGGTGCCGGTTACGAACCGTGGAAAGATCGCGTGTCACTGCCACGTTCGCGGGTGCGGGATACGGCGGCTGGCTACTACGATCAGCTGATTCGTATTCCGGATGCCGTGACGCATCAACATGGTCCGGCAGGATCGCATAGTCATCCGGGCACTGTCTGGGCGACATGGCTGGACCCGAACTTGTGTGCGGCTCAACTACACCAGATCAGTCTCAACTGCATCCGGCTGATGCCCGATCAAAAGCAGGCCATCGAAACGGCCGAAGCAAAGCTCGCCGCTGAATTAAATTCGCTCAACGCCATGATTCTTTCAATCCAGGCCGCAGCAAAAGACGACCCGTTAGTTGTGTTTTCTGACGCACCGCACTACCAGTATCTGACGCAACGGCTGGGATGGGAACTGCGTTATCTGCATTGGACTTTTTCAGGCCCGCTGACTGATGCCGATCGCACGGAATTGCAGGGCCTCCTCAAGTCCGAATCCGACACCGTTGCAGCGGTAACCAACCGGCGATGGTTCCTGCTGGATTCACGTCAATCAGTAGAAACAGAAACATATGTTCGAGACTCAGGGTTTACAGTGATTCGTATTGATCTCTGCGAAACAGCGAGTTCCGAATCAATGCCCTTTCCTGGTCGTTTGAAACGAAACCTGCAACGAATTCTGGATGCATTGAGTAGATCAGAATAAGGGAAATTGAACCTTCGTTGTCTCCAGAAGCGACTACATGCTGGCCTAAAAGTGCCATTCACATGAAATGCTCAACCTGCTCAAAAAAGCACTGACTATGCCAATGCCATCAACTCCCTTGTTTCGCGACGAGCCCGATAGCGGCGTGAGATATTTTTTTTCGAAGAACGATGATCGTCGATCATCGGCGGCTGACCGGCCACCACGCTGAACAGCCTTCCAAAATTCTTCACCAGACGGCACCACACTTCAGCAGAAATCCCCAGCCGATCAAACAGCGGAGCGATATGTTTTGGCGTTGAACCCCGCTTGTCCGGTCGATCCTGCCTTGCGATCCAGTCGAGAAGACTCAAATAATCGGCCTCAGACATCGGCAGGAAACCTTTTCTCATCCCTTCGCTCCGAACACAGCATCAACCACCGCCGAGCCACCGCCGAACTCCAGCGATAACCATATAGCTCTGCAATGTCTTCCTTTGTGTACGCATCAATGTCCGTCATGGTTGTGACCACTGTGATCGACTTTGTTCGTTTATCGCGTAGCGAAGTTCTCGCAGTTCCAGCGTCTCGGGAATAGTCACGACAGTGCCATTCGTGACGGTTAATTTGTCGTACATGAATCAAGATCGATGGCCTGGCGTTCCAGAACGACAGACTTTAGAACTGGGGTATGGAATCCAAAAAACGTTTGTACAAAATATTCGAGGCGTACCCGGAGTGGCTGTTCGAATTGACTCGTCGCCACTGGTCCGTGCCGCTTCCAGTCCGTCACGATCAAAGCCATCCATCGCAGTGCCGATGGAGTGCTGATCCCGGATGTCATAGGCGAAGCGATTTTGGTGATCGAGTTTCAGATGTATCCTGATCCGCAGAACTATGGGCGGGTGGTTGTCGAGATGGCGATAATTCACGAGCAACACGCCGGTCGTGAGGTCCACAGGATTTTGATTTTCGGATCGAGAGAACTTGATCCCAAAACAGCACCGTGGTCACAAGTAGTTTCGGTGTACTATCTGAACGAGATGCTCGCGGAACTGGAAAACACATCCCCCGACCATCCGCTGGTTGCTTTGTTTCAGCCCTTGATCGAAAAAAGCAACAAACGGCTTCAAGAGAACGCGAGCCAGTACTATACTCAGATTGAAGCGTTCGCTGCGGACGAGCGTTTGAAAGCCAAATGGACTGCAGTATTCATCGACTGACTGCGACCGGTGCGATTCATCACGGATACTTCGACGGCAGTTCTCTGGATCAGGTATTTGCTGATCAGACGGAGCTGAGCGGAGTCAGTTCTTGGGCAATCTGGTATTTGTCGCGAACGCCAGCCTTGTTCTGCCAAATTTACAATCAACCGCCACTACACCCGATAATAATCAATCCTACTCGGGAAACGAAAAAAGCCCGGCATCATTGACGATGCCGGGCCGTTGAGATTCGATCGAGTGACCGTGATCTCGTTCTAAATGTGCTTGTACACAGATTCGAAGTCGATGTCGTAGCGTTTCATCTTCTTGTACAGAGTCGTGCGGTTGATTCCCAGTGTCTTCGCAGTCTTCTGTCGATTCCAGCCGCTGGATTCCAGAGCCTGGATAATCAGATGGCGTTCAGGTTCGGTCAATGCTGACTTCAACGAGGCTCCGCCTAGATGAGCTTCGATATTGGCTCGATGTTCGTGATTTGCGAAAAGCCTTTCTGGCAGATCAGTGACGGTGATGCGGCTTTCGCGGCTGAGGACCACGGCTCGTTCAATCACGTTCACTAACTCGCGGACATTGCCCGGCCAGTTGTAGTGCTGCATGGCCTGCATAGCCATTTCATCGATTTCCATGACATTTCGTCCGGTCTGCTCACTGAATACTTTCAGGTAGTGTTCAGACAACAGCGGAATGTCACCAATGCGGTCCCGCAACGGTGGTTGAGTCATCGCGATCACATTAATGCGATAGTACAGGTCTTCGCGGAATGTGCCGCGTTTGACGCAGTCTTCCAGGTTTTCATTGGTCGCCAAGACAAGTCGAACATCGACTTTGTGTGTGACGTTGCCGCCAACGGGTTCGAACTCTCGATCCTGAAGGACTCGCAGAAGTTTGACCTGCAATGCGGGTGATGCAGTTGCAATTTCGTCCAGGAACAGCGTGCCGCCGTCGGCCAGCAGAAACTTGCCGATCTTATCGTGCGAGGCACCCGTGAAGGCACCGGCAACGTGGCCAAACAATTCACTTTCCAGCAGTGATTCTGGCAGCGATCCGCATGCAACTTCCACGAATGATTTCTCGCGGCGATTGCTGAGCTGATGAATCGAGCGGGCGGTCATGGTCTTGCCAGTTCCGCTTTCGCCGAGGATCAGCACGGTGGTCCGAGTGTCAGCGACGCTTTCAATCAGCTCAAACATCCGCAGCATCTTGTAGTCTTTGCCGACGATGCTGGAGAGTCCGAATCGCTGCGTTAGCTGAGCCTTCAGCTTCTTGTTCTCTTCAATAATCTGACGCTGTCCAATGGCCCGTTCAATGGAGAATCGCAACTCTTCATCGATCACGGGTTTTGTCAGATAGTCGAAAGCTCCCATACGGATGGCTTCGACGGCACTTTCGATTGTGCCAAATCCTGTGAGCAGGATGATGGATGTTTCAGGTGAGTTCTCTCGTGCCCATTGCAGCAGATGAAATCCGTCCTGATCTGGAAGGTTCACATCGCAAAGCACGACTTCGAATGGAAACTCTTCCATGCGTGAGATTGCGTCGGTGCAATTCGATGCGGTTTCAGTCCTATGCCCAAGACTGCGAAGATAGTCTGCCATAGCAGACTGGATGTAGCGATCGTCATCGACGACCAATAGCGAGCCCGAAGTATTGCGAGCCATGAACTGTCCCCTCAGGAAGTTTAATGCCAGCCGGAATTCCAGACGAATAGTCCGCGCTGTATTTTGAGAACTTGTGTAATGTGAGCGCCGAGCGTCGAATGTTCACATGCGTAAACGCACTGAACGGGGTTGCTGTCCTTAGCAACAAAATGCTCGATGCAGAGAGGGGATGCCCAACATTAGGTTGCCTTTCGCGCACAGGCGGTGTTCATGTGCAACCGCCATGTGAATTTGAAAGGACGCCGGGATGCAATCGATACGAACGGCATCTCAGGGACAATCGATTTTTGAGGGTTTGTGTCCGCCCTTGTAGAATCGTGATGTTGGCAACCAGCATGAATTGCAGTATGCCTGCTGACAGTTACTGACCAACGGCGGTTTTGACCGATCTATTCAGCCTTTTTTCAACACAGGCTGTGATCGCGGAAAAATTTACTGCCGCAATCGTCGGAGATCTATGCGCGCAGTTCTGGATTCTTGGTACCGTGAACACTCAGTGTCATCCATATTCAGCCTCTCAGGCGATGTGGACTGGATTTGGAAGTTTACGCAAAGTTTAACGGTTGTAGTGACGATAACGATTATGAGGCTTTGCCATATCGCTGCAATTGCGCGACGTGTGCAGAGGCTTGTTGTCAGCGTAGTCGCAGCGAAACAACGAATTCCTGCGGCGAATTATCAGACGGATGCCCTCCGATGGAGTCAGGCGTGAAGACGAATCACTGGAAACGCTCAACTGCACTGGCATTGCTGCTCGCAATGCTCGGCCAGGGCTGCGCCGGTCCAGGGGCACGTCTACAGTATTTGATTGGCGAAGACCGCGGTTTGGAGCACTATGAAAATTACGCGACCAAGATCGAATATCCAACGCAGACGGAAGCGTATCAAGTCAATCCTGAACTGTTGCAAGGGCCACGAAGCCTGACCAGTTTGGAAGACGTCGATCCGCGCGAAATGACGCTGAATGAATGTATTCGCATGGCCATGTCGAATGCTGACATCATCGTTGATGATCAAAGCTTTGGTTCGCCATCGAATCCGCTGATGGGAAATCCGCAGCGAGTCGCGTCGGTATGGGACAATGCAATTCAGGACACCGGATTTTTGTTCGGCAATCTTGGTCCTGAAGCAGCTCTGGCGAATTTCGACCCGGTTTGGACGAACTCATTGCAAGGTGGCACGGCGCGAAATCCACAGACGACACAAAACCTTGGACTTTCGGCGGGCGACACTTTGCAGAATCAAACCGTGCAGCTTCAATCTCGTCTCGAAAAGGTACTGGCGACTGCTGGTACATTGGCAGTACAGCATGACGTGAACTATACAAGCACGAATCAGACGTCGGTCTTTCCTTCTTACTATACCGGGCTTGTGCAGGCCGAATATCGTCAACCGTTGTTGGCGGGTTCCGGAGTCGAATTCACCCGTATCGCAGGCCCCGCTCAATCAAATCTGCGTGGTGTGTCCGGGGTCGCTCAAGGAGTTTTGATATCGCGAATCAACTCGGATATCTCTCTGCTGGAATTCGAGCAATCTGTCACGACTATGCTGCGTGATGTTGAAAACCGCTATTGGGATCTCTACCTGTACTTGCAGCTCTACGAATCAGAAATTGAAACATTCCGCGATCTTGTGCGATTCCGTGATGAGCTGGTTCGACGCAAAGAACCTGCTGACGCGGTTTATCAAGGGGAAAATCGCATCTACGAAGGCGATGCACGAATCAAGGGTTCATTGGGCGACGTTTTAAAGGCGGAGTACCGACTGCGTCGATTGCTGGGTCTGCCGCTGAATGACAACACCTTTATTACTCCTGTTGATGTTCCCTCTGCTGCGAAACTTGAACTGGATTGGGAATCAAGCCTGCTGGAATCGCTTTCAAATCGGCACGAACTTCGTCGTCAAAAATGGGAGATTCGCAGTCTGGAACTTCAGCTTCGTGCATCCGAGAATCTTTCCAGACCACGGCTGGACTTCGTCTCACAGTACACAGTCAATGGCTTGGGTAATCATCTCAACGGCAGTCAGGACGACGATGGAGTCACAGACGTCGGTTACAACAGCTTCTACGAATCCATCAGTCAGGGCAGCAACAAATCGTGGACTACAGGATTGTCGTTTTCGATGCCATTGGGACTTCGACTGGCGCGAGCACAGGTTCGGAACTACGAATTGCGACTTCGCAAAGCTCGCGCTGTTCTTGCCCGACAGGAAGAAGAAATTGGATACGAACTCAGCGATGCAATCGTCAACATGGAGCAGAACTATCTCCTCGCTGAAACCGGGCTGAAAAAAGCTACAGTTGCGAAACGATATGCCGAGGCAACACTGTCTCGAGCCAACGCACAACCCGAACGCGATCCTGTTTTGCTGGGACGAGTAATTGAAGCCAAGATTACCAGCCGCGAATCGGAGCAGGGATATCTGAAACTCATCGTCGACTACAACAAGGCGATTACTGATTTGAACTTCCGCAAAGGTTCCATTCTGCACTCGAATGCAATTTTCCTTGCCGAAGGCGAATGGAACACGGAAGCGTATGAAGATGCCAGAATACGCGGCGAAGCCATGTCTCGCGCCCTGGACAACGTACACCTGCGAACGGTACCAGAAGAATTCGTTGGCGGACCGGACGTGAATTCATGGGAGTCTCTTGGTATTCCGGCTCGGCCGTTTGAACCTGGGGCAATGGACAGTATCGGACAAACGCCTTCAACAACATTTGAAACGCCAAAGACTTTGATTCCAGAGGTTCCTGCGAAGAATTCCCCAAGGGTACTGCCGGCACCACAGTCTGCAGAAGAGCCGAGTGTTCAGCCAAAGCAAACAGTCGAGCCACCGATACAGAAGGATGACGAAGAATTCCTTAATCCTGTGAATTATCAACCACCTTCAATTTCTGATCAACAGAAATCAATCGCGCCGATTTCGGCAAAAGCAATTATGAAGCTTCGGGCTGAACGACGGGCCGGACGCGCAGAGCTGTAATGTCCAGCAATCGTTGCGGTGCAGTTCCTCGGGAAGGAAACAGCCATGAGCTACAAACAACTGTTTCTTCTTATCCTTACGATCTGGTCGGCAGAATTGTTCACGCGGCTGCTGTTTGACGCCTTAATGCATCCGCAAATGGAATACATGACCTATTACCTTGAAACGGACAAAGAAGGAACGTTCAAGGGTGGGTACATTGCCAAGCTTGGTGACCGGGGCTGGCAGATGGTCAGTGCTGTGCCGAATCCACAAAACAAGGATGAGATGATCCTGTTCTTTCAGCGACGAACTTTTTTCTCCAGCGGCTACTGAATGACGCCGGGATCTTTAGGGGCGTCTGGTGCTTCAATGTGGCCCGTGCGAGTTGACTTTGTTGTTGAGCCGTATCTTTCAGGAAATCGGATCGATACATTTCTGGCCAGGCATCTGCGGAACTATACACCGTGGCGTCTGAATCGCATGGTGTCGGCCGGAATGGCCTATGTCGATGATTTCCCCGTTGACGCAAATCAACGTGTGTTTCGAAATCAGCGGGTTACGCTCAAGCTGATTGAACCCCCGGATAAGCTATTGGAACCGATCGATATTAAATTATCGATTGTCTACGAAGATCCATGGCTGATTGTTGTTGATAAACCTGCCGGAATCGTCGCTCATCCGGTGGGGGATTTTCAAGACGGAACACTTTCGAATGCACTGCAGTTTTATCTTGATCAGCAGACAGCGCTGAAGGGTCTGCTGCGGCCAGGTGTGGTGCATCGTCTGGATCGCATGACGAGCGGGCTGATTGTCACCGCCAAAGAACACATGGCGCATCGCTTGTTGTCGATAGACTTTCAACAGGGGAAACTTTCAAAGTCATACGTTGCACTTGTGGAAGGTTCGCCGGATTTCGAACAACGATTGATTGAGTTGCCGATTGGACAGCGCCCTGGAGGAAACTCCGTCCTGATGTCAGCTCGCCCTGATGCGAAAAACCCGCGTCCTGCAAAGACAAAGGCGACAGTGGCCAAACGTCTGGAAAAACATTCGATCGTTGAATGCGTGTTATTCACTGGACGAAATCACCAGATTCGAGTTCATCTGGCGGAGCTTGGCTATCCAATTGCCGGAGACGAATTCTACGGTCCACGCGGAACGATTCGCAACTCGCCACGTTTTGATGGCGACGACCCGACTGAGAATCGCCACGCCTTGCATGCGACATCGCTGGGATTCTTTCATCCTATTCTTCGTGAATGGATGCAGTTTCGTACAGAACCTCCGCAGGACTTTTGGGATGTCGCGTCTATCGCTTCTTGATCTTCGTCAGTGCGAATTCGATTGCCTTCATCAACTGGTCAATGTCATCGGCTGAATTGTATGCCGCCAGACTCACGCGAGTTGTCGCGGAGACGCCAAGATATGTGTGCAGCGGCATTGTGCAATGATGCCCATGACGAGCGAACACGTTTCGCTGATCCAGGATCGCCGCGAGATCTTCCGGGTGTACGCCATCAATTCGAAACGAAATAATCCCGCCTCGATGAGCGACATCAGGGCCGTAAATCATGAGCCCCGGAATTGCTTTCAGGCGTTCGATGGCCAAGGTCGTCAGTGATTGTTCATGTTGATGAATGGCAGCGACGCCGATCTTTTCAACCCATCCAACCGCAGTGCCCAGTGCGATGGCTTGCACGATTGGCATTGTCCCGGCTTCGAATTTTGCGGGTGCAGCGGACCATGTTGATTCTTCGATCCGCACTTCGGAGATCATGTGACCGCCAAAGAAGACGGGATCCATTTCTTCCAGACGCTCGGCCTTACCGTAGAGAACTCCAACGCCGGTTGGTCCGTAGAGCTTGTGTCCGCTGAACACCAAAAAGTCGATGTCGTCGGTAATGACATCCGTCGGCAGATGCGGCACACTCTGAGCGCCATCGACAACCACGCAGGCTCCAACCGCGTGAGTTCGGCGAACAAGTTCTGGGATCGGGTTGACGGTCCCCAGCATATTCGACATACCAGTGATCGCAAGAACTCGGGTGCGTTTGGTCAGCACCGAATCCAGTTGATTCATGTCAAGCCGACCATCGGGCGTCAGTGGAATCAGCTTGAGCGTCGCGCCGCGTTCTCTGGCCAATTGCTGCCACGGAACGAAGTTTGCGTGATGTTCCATAACTGTCGTCAGGATTTCATCGCCCGGTTGAACATGTTTTCGTCCCCAGCCTGAGGCGATCATATTGATGCCGATTGTTGTCCCTGGCGTGAAGATCACGTTGTTCGGCGAAGAAGCATTCAGGAACTTAGCAAGCGATGTTCGAGCGCCCTCAAATTCTTCATCAATTCTTTGACCGAACTGATACGTGCCGCGATGCGCATTCGCGAAGTATTGCTCTTCGACTTCTCGTTCTTTGTCAATGACGCACTGCGGTTTCTGGGCCGATGCTCCGCTGTCCAGAAAGATCGGTCGCGAGCCACTGGGCATGATCTGGCAGAGTACTGGAAACTGCCGCCGAATTTCATTGCTGTCGAGGACCGTAATGTCAGCCGATTTTGTTCGTGGCTCTGTCTTTTGAGCATAGGTGCGCTTGACCACTTGAATTGATTCGGCAGCGCTGCCTGATGTTGCGAGGTGCAGTCGAGCCAACTTCATGATGCGATCGACCATGCCTCGCAACCCATTGCGACGCTGTGGCGAGATGTGTTGCTGCAGGTCCAGTCGCAGAAAGACGGCA
>Ga0105046_10001876_pt1 | contig 32743 bp, 20 predicted proteins | sample MAT03_FD_78385 | JGI IMG/M metagenome (GOLD analysis project Ga0105046, IMG submission 78385) | Freshwater microbial communities from Lake Fryxell liftoff mats and glacier meltwater in Antarctica - MAT-03 (megahit assembly) | ecosystem: Environmental > Aquatic > Freshwater > Ice > Liftoff...
CTCTCCACGATCGTACTCACGGCCCTCCAACGCACGCTCGACCCGCTGGCTTGGTTCGAGCGCCTCCGGCAATCACCGCATGCCCTACACCTGCCCCGGACGGGGCGGTAAACAAGTACCTCCAAGGATGGGTCCCTCCTTGCAACCGGAAGCCGCGACGGTCAAATCGGCCTTTGGAACACCCGTACGCGACGAAGCGTCCGGCAGATGCAATCGCATTCAACGGACGTCACATCGATTGCTTTCTCGCCAAGTGCAGCAGTGTTCGCATCGGCCGATCGGAGCGGTACGATCAAAGTCTGGGATTTGTCCGCCAAAAGAGAGTTGGGCACTCTCGCAAGTGACGGATGGGCCAACGAAATCACGTTCTCTTGCGATGGTCACCAACTATTGTGCGCCAACGAAAGCGGAACGATACGTCGTTGGAGTGTGCCGGGTCTTGAATCGCTCAAGTCGTGGAAGCAACCGTTTCCCCTGCGAGACATTTCTTTATTACCCGATGGCACTGAACTTCTTGCCACCTCAACAAAGGTTGCAATTCTGGACGCCACCACAGGAAAAGTTTTGCGCAAGCTTCGCGAAGTGAGAGACCCATCGTTTGGCTTTGGACGGGTTTCACCTGACGGCAGGCTGTTTGCAACCGATGGCATCGAATGGGGCAGCTTGAAGTTGTTCGGCATTCAAGAGATGAAGGAGCTTTGTGAGGCCGGCGGCTTCTCAGGTCCAATTTCCTCGGTAGCATTCTCGCCCGACAATCAGCTGCTCGCCGGTTCGGCAAGTAAGCCCACAATTATCATCTGGGAGATCAGCACCGCAGGCTAGATGCGGGCCGATATCGATGCGTTCGTCGGCAAACGTCACGGGCAGGCGCTTGCCCGGCCCACGCGTTCACCACGGCAGCCCCCCTCCCCAGCCCTCCCCACGGTGTGGGAGGGAGCAGGAGGATTTCAAGATGACAGCCCTCTCCCGCATTTCTTGTGGGTACTTGGCGGTGCTTTTCGTCCGAGAACCTGTGCACCAGGTACAACGGCGGCAAACGTGTGCGACGGCGGCAAACGTGGACCCAGCGCCACCGGCGGCTAGCGCCATGCCGCTCAGTCCGAAGCGCGGACTGTGTTAGAAATGGGTGGGGGTTTCTCTGGCGCCACCGGCGGCTGGCATTCCGTCCAGCTGAGTTGTTCGGCTAGCAAACTTCACAATCCTAACCCGAAGCGTCAGCGAGGAGGAATGTCGATCGGCATTCCTCCTCGCTGACGCTTCGGGTTAGGATTGCAACGCGGTCTCGCGTTCATGATGCCTGCTAGCCGAACTACTCAGACGAATCGACCACTAGCGCCTTACCGCCCAGCTACAGAGCGTTCGCAGACTAGCGGGGACCCCAAATCTAGCGGGGCACGCCGACGATCAGCGAGGCGTTGTGACCGCCGAAGCCGAAGCTGTTCGACATGGCCGCGGTGATCTTCCGCTCACGCGCCTTGTTGGGCGTGTAGTCCAGATCGCACTTCGGATCGGGATTCTCCAGATTGATCGTCGGCGGGATGATCCCGTCGCGAATCGCCAGCATCGAGAAGATCAACTCCACGCCGCCCGAGGCCCCAAGCAAGTGGCCCAACTGGCTCTTGGTGCTCGAGATGCTGACGCTCTTGGCGTTCTCGCCAAAGATCGTATGCACGGCGACCGTCTCGGCCTGGTCCCCCAGCGGAGTGCTGGTGCCGTGGGCGTTGATGTAGCCGATCTGGGTCACATTCATCCGGGCATCGTGCAACGCACGATCCATGGCTCGCGCCGCCCCGGTGCCGTTCTCGTCGGGCGAGGTGATGTGGCCGCCGTCGGCGCTCATGCCGTAGCCCAGGATCTCGGCATAGATCTTGGCGCCCCGCTTGCGGGCGTGCTCGTACTCTTCCAGCACCATCACGCCGGCCCCTTCGCTCAGCACAAAGCCGTCGCGATCGACATCGAACGGGCGGCTGGCCCGCTTGGGGTCGTCGTTGCGGGTCGAAAGGGCCCGCATGTTCGAGAAGCCCGAGAGCCCCATGGGGGTCAGGGCCGCTTCGGTGCCGCCGGAGATCATCACGTCGGCATCGTCGTACTGGATCGCCTTCATGGCGTCGCCAATCGCATTGGCGGCGCTGGCGCAGGCCGTGGCCACCGCGGTGGTCGGGCCCCGCAATCCATACTGAATGGAAACGTGGCCGCTGGCCGCGTTGACCATCAGTTTGGGAATCGTAAACGCCGAGACGCGGTCCGGACCCTTGAGGATCAGACGCGAATGCTGCTCTTCGATTTCATGCAGCCCGCCGATGCCGGAGCCCAGAATGACTCCGCATCGAAAGGGATCGTCTTTCGAGAAATCGATGCCCGAATCGCGCACTGCATCAATGCCCGCAACCAGTGCGAACTGCGTGAAGCGATCGATGCGTTTCGCCTCTTTGGGCTCGATGTAACCTTCCGTCGTCCAATCGTAGACCTCACCGCCGAACTTCACCTTGAAGTCTTTGGTGTCGAAGCTTTTGATCTCTTGCACGCCGGACTCGCCGGCGCAGATCCGCTTCCAGAGGTCTTCGACTTTGGAACTCAGGGCGGTTACTACGCCCATGCCCGTGACTACGACCCGACGTTTCATGGCGCCTTACGACTGTTGCTTTTCGATGAAGTCAATTGCTTCACCGACGGTTTGAATTTTGTCCGCCGCTTCTTCGGGGATGTTGATGTTGAATTCTTCTTCGAATTCCATCACCAACTCGACCGTGTCGAGCGAATCGGCACCCAGGTCGTTAACGAATGACGTCTCGCGAGTGACTTTTTCCTTGGCGACACCAAGCTGCTCGCTGACGATGTTGATTACGCGTTCTTCGACTGACGCCACCTGTGTGGTCCTCCAAGTTCGAGACTAACTGAAAGTTGTTGCACGCATTCCAACTCGCCGGACGACTGGTCCCGCGGGTGGATGTTGCACCCGTTCTTCGCCGCCCGACCTGTTCGGCCTTGCAGCTCCGTTCGAGTGCCGACGATTGGTAATTTTGCACCCATCCATCGCATGGCGATGAATTGTATCTCGCTACCCAGCCTGGCGATCCGCCTTACCGAGCGGCAAACTCTAAACCTTCTTCCACCAATGTCATCCAGCCTACAGACATTGGCTTAGTTCAGGGCCAACTCCCGCTCGACAACACCAAACCAGCCCAGCTACCAATACGTCTTACCTCACATCCGGAATACGAACCCACGATCGTTCCACAGACAGGTAAGCGTAATCTTGGACAAGATATAGCGAGTTTTCCGGAGGCTGTCTATATCCGAAGCACTAGGTTCGCTTTCAAGCCGTCATGCCGCCATCTACCGTAAGAACGTGGCCCGTGATGTAACCCGCGGCAGGGCTGGCCAGGAACAGCACCGGTTCCGCGATATCCTCGGCCGAGCCCAACCGGGCGGCCGGAATCTGCTTCTTCAGTTCGTCCTTGATCTCAGGCGGCAGCACTTCCGTCATATCCGTCTGAATAAAGCCCGGTGCCACGGCGTTGACCGTGATCTTGCGCTTGCCCAATTCGCGGGCCACGGTGCGGGTGAAGCCGATCACGCCCGCCTTGGAGGCCGAGTAGTTCGCCTGGCCGGCGTTCCCCTTGAATCCGACCACGCTGGTGATGTTGATGATCCGGCCATACTTTTGCGAAAGCATGACCTTGGCCACCGCGCGGGTGAACAGGAAGGTCCCCCGCAAGTTGGTCTGAATCACGTCGTCCCACTGAGCGTCGTCCATCCGCAGCAGCAGTGTATCGCGGGTGATACCGGCGTTGTTGACCAGGATGTCGATCCGCTCCCATTGCGTCGAGACCGTGTCGACCAGCTTCTCAATGCTGGCCCCGTCGTTCACGTCGCATTCAAAAGCCTGAGCGGTGCCGCCGGCCGCCGTGATGGCCGCCACGGTCTCGGCCAGCTTGTCGGCGTTGCGGGCGGCACAGGCCACCTTGGCCCCCGAGCGGCCCAAAGCCAGGGCAATCGCCCGGCCAATGCCGCGCGAAGCGCCAGTAACCAGAGCGACCTGACCCGAGAGATCCACCGTGATGCGAGCGGGCTTTTCGTCGGCCATCGAGATTCCTTTTAGTTGGAAGCAAAGCCGTTTCGGAATGGGAGTCCGACTGGCAATTCAGCAGGCGGGACGCCTGCACCACAATGAGCTATACCGTGACCGACTCGCAGTTGATCTTGCGGTCAATCCGTTTCAAAAGTCCCTTGAGCACACGCCCGGGCCCGACCTCGTAGAACTGATCGAAGCCCTGGGCCAGCAGATATCGCATGGAGTCTTCCCAGCGGACCGGAGAGAGCACTTGCCGAACCAGCAACGCCCGGATTTCTTCCGGGTCGCTGTGCGGGAGCGCGTCGACGTTCGAGACCACAGGGATCTGCGGGGGCAGGATAGTAACGCCGGCCAGCGCCTCGGCCAGGCGTTCATCGGCCGGACGCATGATGCAGGTGTGGAACGCGCCGGCGACGGGAAGCGGAATGGTCTTCATCGCGCCGGCAGCCAAGGCGGCTTCGGCCGCGCGCTCGCAGGCGGTGTTCTGACCGGAGATCACAATGTTCCCCGGGCAAAGGTAGTTGGCAATCTCCAGGATCTCGCCGCCTCGGGCCTGTGCACAAACGGCTTCGACCTGTTCGCGTTCCAGTCCCAGCACGCTGACCATGCCGCTGGGCGTGGCATCGGCGGCATCCTGCATGGCGGCGCCGCGGCGCTGCACCAGTCGCAAGCCGCTTTCAAAGTCCATCGACCCGGCAAAGACCATGGCCGTGTACTCGCCCAGGCTCAGGCCGGCGGCCGCTTCGCAGGCCAACACGACTTCGGGCGATTGCTGCCGCAGCGACTCGAGCGCAGCCAGGCTGCTGACAAACAGCGCCGGCTGGCTGTAGACCGTGGAATCGAGCTCTTCGGCCGGGCCTTCGAAGCAGAGCTTCGCCAGATCGTAGCCCAGAATGCCGCTGGCCCGGTCGTACAACTGACGCGCGGCGGGGAGCGTTTCGCACAGGGCTTTCCCCATGCCCACCGTCTGAGCGCCCTGTCCAGGAAAGAGGAATGCGATCTTGCTCAAACGAAAGTCTCCGGGCGGAGGAGTCGCTGTTGGCGGTGAAGACTCGCCGGGGCGAATCGGTGGGGAAGGATGCCCGGTATCCTAATCGGAAGGGGCAAGAGTAGGAAGTGGCGAGGAAGTGAGTAGTGGCCAGTGGCTCGTGTAGGAATGCGGGCTTCTCGCCACTAGTCACTCGCCACGAACCACCTTCTCTCACGCCACCGAGGTCGGCGTACGCTCCAGTTCCGAAGCGATCAGCTCGTTCACCTTGTTGTCGCCGTGACGGGCCGCTCGCAACAGCGCGTTGCGGATAGCGCGGTCGTTGCTGCTGCCGTGACAGATGATGCAGACACCATCGACGCCCAACAACGGGGCGCCGCCTGTGGCACTGTGGTGATACTCGTGGGCCACGCGTCGCAGAGCCGCTTCGGCCAGATGCTTTTCTTTATCGAGCGCGGACAGGACGCCATTGGCGGCCAGCTTCAGGACCAGATCCAACACCCCTTCGCTCACCTTGAGGACGATGTTCCCGACGAAGCCGTCGGTCACGAAGACGTTCACGGTCCCCTGGTACAGGTCACGCCCTTCGACATTGCCGTGAAAGCGGTCCCGCAGATGGCTGGCTTGGAACAGATCCAGGGTCTCACGGACCAGGTCGTTCCCCTTGCCTTCCTCGGTGCCGATGTTCATCAGTCCGATGGTGGGGTTCTCGATCCCCAGCATTTGCCGGGCGTAGACCGATCCCATGGCGCCATACTGAAAGAGGTGCTCGGCCTTGCAAGAGGAGTTCGCCCCCACATCGAGCAGAACCACGGGGCCTTGCAGCGAGGGGATGACCACGGCAATGCCCGGCCGTTTGACCCCTTTAATGAACAGCTTGGTGAACAGCGCGCCGGCCGTCATGGCACCCGTGTTGCCGGCCGAAACCAGTCCCTGCACTTTGCGGGTGGCCATCAGCTCCCAGCACTTGCCGATCGAGGTATCGCGCTTGGTGCGCAACACCGTGGGCTTCTCGTCCATGCCCACGACCTGCGTGGTGTGGACGATCTCGAACCGCGGACTGCCGGCGTCGGCACCCAGAGCGGCGGTAATCTGGTCGCGATCACCCACCAGGGTAATTTGGAGCGACTCGTTTTCCTGCGCCGCTTGAACAGCGCCGGCCACGATCGGCCCAGGGGCGAAATCTCCGCCCATCGCGTCTAGTGCTATCCGCATCGGTTGCGAGGCTCGCTTGGTTCCCGGCTCGGGATAAAGGTCTAGGATTCTTCTGTCTTGACCACGGGCCGACCCAGATAATGCCCGCAATTGGGGCAAATCGTGTGCGACGGAACCGCGTGGCTGCAGTGCGGGCAGCTCATCAACTGCCGGGGCTTCTTCGCGTCATGCGCCCGGCGGCTGCCGGTGCGAGCGTTGCAGTGTTTTCTCTTGGGGACGGCCATGATCGTTCCGGTTTCTAGCTCTACAAAGGACTAAACCTGTGCAATGTCACCACTTACCAGCCGTTCATGGGAACGGTCAGGCACTCGAAGTTCACGGAATCCTGGCAGCGACAGCAAATTGAGATCGCCATCGGCCGACCGATCACCCCGGCGGACGACACATCTTTCACGTGTCGCCAACGGGCTGCAGAAATACTGCCGCCACCCAGCGACCCCATCCGCGAAAGTTATGAACCAACGATCCTATGAATGCCGCGACAAGCTGTCAAGCGTGCTGCCCACGACCATGACAGCAGCCAACCTGTTGCTCGGCAAGGCGTTTTCGGCACTTCAGACCCGACGGGCCTTTGGGACTCGCACATTGTCACATTCCCGTCGGCGTACTAAGCTCAAGGTCGCAGCCAATCCATCCCCATGGCATTTGTGACGCATGTTCCCCCGCTGGTTTTACAAGCTGATGATCGCCGGGTATCTCGCCAACATTTGCGCGACGATTCCGCACGCCCATCCGCCAGGGGGCTCCGCCCAACCTCACATCCACACCAATTGGCTGATGGGCGTCGAGGACGAGGCACACGCGGCGAATCACCGCCACAGCGACCCTTCGCACCGCCACACCCCTGCGCCGTCCCATGCTCACGGGCAGCGGGAACTGGTTGCTTTCCCGTCAGCAGATCGCCCTGATCCGCAGCATGATCATGACTGCCTGTTCCTCGCGGCTTCGGGAACCGCAATTGCCGCGGCGAAAACGATGCCGCCTGAATCAGACGGTGCTGTGGCCGCCTGGCGCGCTGACTTTGCAGCGGTGGCGACCGTTCCGGTGGCGCTCCGCAAGGGCGCGTCCACTCAGGACCTGGCCGACGCAACGGCGCGGCATTGCGCGCACTTTTTGAAATTGCGGGTTCTCCGCATCTGATGCGGCGCCCGGGGCTACCTGCCCTGGGGGCAATGCGAAGCAATCGCATGCCGTTTACGCTGCCGAAGCGAGTCTTTCGTCTCAGCTTTCGAAGGGATCCGTATGTTTCTTGTCCGACGAACGTTTGTTGGCCGATCACTGGCGGCGCTTTCGACGCTGGCGGCGCTTTCGACGATGACGCTCTGCGGTTGTCGCCAGGCCGCGACCGAACCGACGGCGCAGGAACCAACAGAAGCGGAAGCGGGCGCCGTGCAGCCCGTTCGCCTGACGCCGCAGGCTCAGAAGAATCTGGCGCTCGTTTCGCAGCCGATCAAGGCCGTCGATTTCTGGCGCAAGATCGAGATCCCCGGCGTCGTGGCCGATCGGCCGGGTGTCAGTGACCGCGGAGTGGTCGCCCCCGTGGCCGGGGTGGTGATCCGCATCTATCACTACCCGGGCGATACGGTGCAGCCCGACGCCCCGCTGTTTGGCATCCGGCTGATCAGCGAGTCGCTGCACGCTTCGCAGCTCGAGCTCTTCAAAGCCACGCGTGAGATCGAAATCGCCGAGCAACAGAAGAGCCGCCTGGCCGACGCCGCCTCGAGCGGGGCGCTCGCTCAGTCGCGGATCGTCGAGATCGAGAACCAGGTGCGCCGCCTGCAAGTCACGGTCGAGGCCTATCAGCAGGACCTGCGAGCGCGCGGCCTGACCAAAGATCGGATCGAAGCCGCCTCGCGCGGTCAGTTCGTCACGGAGCTGATCGTTCGCGCTCCGAAGGTCGAGCCGTTACCCGACTCCGAGAAGAAAGCCGAACCCGAGGCAAAGCCCGATGCGGAAGTCAAACCGCCCGCAACGCCCCCCTTCGCCTTTGAAATCCACGATCTAAACGTCGAACTCGGCGAGCAAGTCAGTGCCGGCAAGGTCCTCTGTCATCTGGCAGATCATCGGGCGCTGCTGATCGAAGGACGCGGATTCAAGGAAGACATGCCCTACGTGCAGGAAGCCGCCAAGAACGGCTGGCCGATTGAAGTGGAGTTCGAATCGCCTGCGATCGGCAACTGGCCGCCCCTTCCGACCGAGTTCTTCATTCATCATGTGGCTAATACGATCGACCTTGAAAGCCGCACCTTCCAGTTCGATTTGCTCCTCGAGAACCAATGGCAGCAGTACACGCAGCAGGGCGAGACTCGCATGATCTGGCGGCTCCGTCCCGGCGATCGGGTGCGGCTGCATGTGGCGGTCGAGAAGTTCGCGAAAGTCTTCGTCCTCCCCCGCGAAGCCCTGGTGCGAGACGGCCCCCATGCGATCGTCTTTCGCCAGAACGGCGAGTTCTTCGATCCGCGACCCGTCCATGTGCTCTACGAGGATCGCCGCCACGTAGTCATCGCCAACGATGGCAGCATCCGGGCGGGCTTTTACTTCGCACAGAATGCGGCCGCCTCGATCCGCCGGGTGATGAAGGCCCAGGCCGCCAGCGGCCAGTCGAATGTTCACGTCCATCCCGATGGCACCGTTCACGCCGCGCATTAGGAGCCCAAGATGCTGAATGCCGTCATTCGCTGGTCGCTCCGCTATCGCGTGCTCGTTGTCATCGTGAGCGTCGTGCTCCTGATCTATGGCAGCTACCTGGCGACGGCGCTGCCGATCGATGTCTTCCCCGACCTCGATCGTCCGCGGGTGGTCATCATCACCGAGTGTCCCGGTCTGGCCACCGAGGAAGTGGAAACGCTGGTCACGCAGCCGATCGAAGTGGCGCTGCTCGGCGCGGCCGGCGTCGAAGCGGTGCGGAGCCAGACTACCGCCGGACTGAATGTGATCTTTGTCGAGTTCCACTGGGAGACCGACGTGCGCGCCGCGCGACAGACCGTGCAGGAGCGCCTGGCCACCCTCACCGGCGTGTTGCCCGAGGGGATCCGTCCGTTGATGACCCCGCCGGCTTCGATCATGGGACAGATCGTCATTGCCGGCATGTACCGCATGAAGGGACCGACCGGGGGTGAGCTGGTGCCGATCGAAAAAAGCGGCATGCTCGCCGAGCGGGTCGCGCAGAAAGACACGCCGAAGCTGTTGGTCTGGAAGCTCGGCGATCGACACCGTCCGGAGACCTGGCAGCCGGTGGAAGTCAAAGACGTCCGCTGGCTCGCCGGTAAAGGAGACGCAAACTCAGGCGAGGCCCGTAAAGCGACGCTGTCCCTCGCAGGCGTTGCGCAGGAAGTCGACTTCCCGACCGAAGAGCAGCAGCAGATGGCCCTGCGGACGCTGGCCGATTGGGTGATTCGCCCTCGCTTGCTCAAGATCTCGGGCGTGGCCGAGGTCTTCATCCAAGGGGGAGATCGCAAGCAGTTTCAGATTCTGGTGAATCCGACCGCCCTCTTGGACTACGGCATCACGCTGGCGCAGGTGGAAGACGCCCTGCGCGAGAGCAACGTCAACACCAGCGGCGGTTTCGCCGTGCAAGGCGAAACCGAGCGTCCCATCCGCGTACTCGGCCGTCTGGGCCCGGGTGCCGATCAGGTGATGGAAGATCTGCGAGAAATCCCGCTCCGCATCACGCCCGAGCGGACCGTGCTGTTGAAGCAGGTCGCGCAAGTCGTGGAAGGCCCGCAATTCAAGCGAGGCGATGGCAGCATCAACGGCACGCCGGGCGTGGTCTTCACGATTGCCAAGCAGCCGCACGTGGACACCCGCCGGCTGACCGACGAAATCGCCGCGGCGCTGGCGGAAGTCGAAGCGTCCCTGCCGGCCGACATGGTGATTAACTCGCAGCTGTTCCGGCTGAAGAACTTCATCGATCGCGGGATCTTTAATGTGGGCGAAGCCCTGGTCATCGGCGCCGCGCTGGTGCTGCTGATTCTGTTCTTGTTCCTGCTCAACTTCCGCACCACATTCATCACGCTGACTGCGATTCCGCTGTCGCTGGTCATTACGACGCTGGTCTTTCGTCTGCTCAGTCACCTCACGGGGACGCAGCTTTCCATCAACGTGATGACCCTAGGGGGCATTGCCGTGGCGATGGGCGAACTAGTGGACGACGCCATCGTGGATGTCGAGAACATCTTTCGCCGCTTGAAAGAGAACAACGCATCCGCCTCGCCCAAGCCCGCGCTGCAGGTGGTATACGACGCCAGCCGCGAGATCCGCAGTGCGATCGTGTTCGGCACGGCCGTGGTGATCTTGGTCTTCCTGCCCCTGTTCGCCCTCTCCGGGGTCGAGGGCCGACTGTTCGCCCCGCTGGGGATCGCCTACATCGTCTCGATTCTGGCCTCGCTGGTCGTGTCGCTCACGGTCACGCCCGTCTTGAGCTACTACTTGTTGCCCCAATCGCGGGCCGCGCATCACGAAGCCGACGGCCCCTTGCTGCGCTACCTGAAACGGGGTGCCGCCTATCTGATTCGCTTCAGCATGGCACGGCCCGGACTTTTGCTCGCTGTGACCTGGATCATGGTCGGTTTGGCCTGCTGGCAGCTAGCCAGTCTGGGCCGCAACTTTCTGCCGCAGTTCGATGAAGGGAGCATCCAGGTCAACGTCACGCTGCCGCCGGGGTCCTCGTTGGAAGCCTCGAATCGCATTGCGGGATTGATCGATCGCAAGTTTCAGGAACAGCAGCTTTCGGCCCAGAATCCGGGGGGCGACATCCTGAACTTTGTGCGGCGAACCGGCCGGGCCGAGATGGACGAGCACGCCCAACCAGTCAACGCCAGCGAATACATTGTGAGCATGAACCCGCGCTCGCAGCGCAAACGCGAGGAACTGTTGGACACGCTGCTGGACGAGCTTCGCACCGAAGTCCCCGGCGTCGACATCGAGGTCGAGCAGCCGCTGGCCCACCTGATCAGCCACATGGTCTCCGGCGTCTACGCCCAGATCGCCATCAAGATCGTGGGGGACGACCTGGACACGCTGGTCGCTTCGGCCGAGCGCGTGAAGTCGGTGCTGCAGCGCGTGAAGGGGCTGACCCCGCCCGTCGTGGAGCCGATCCAGCAGGCCGAGGAACTGCACATCGAGTTGCGCCCCTATGACCTGGCCCGCTACGGATTGACTCGGGCCCACGTCGGCAAGATCGTTCAGACGGCGCTGCAGGGAGAAGTCACTTCGCAGGTCTTAGAGGGGCAACGCCGTTTCGATCTGCTGGTGCGGCTCGAGGAGCAGTCGCGAACGGACTACGCCAATCTCGGTCGACTTCGCATTGATCTGCCGGGCGGCAAGGGGCAAGTCGAACTCTCGCAGCTTGCCGACATTGGAGTCTCCAGTGGTCCCAACGCGGTGAATCGCGAAAACGCCCGCCGACGGATCGTCATCCGCTGCAACACGCACGGTCGCGACCTGGCCAGCGCCGTAGCCGAGATCCAGGAAGAGGTGAAGAAAAGCGTCGTCCTGCCGGAAGGCTATTTCATCGAATACGGCGGGCAATTCGAAAGCCAACGCCGCGCGACCCGACTGATCGCGGTGCTGGCGTTTGTGTCCGTGATCGGCATGTTCGTGGTCCTGCTGTTGCTCTTTCCTTCGGTCCGCATCGTGCTGCAGATCCTGAACGCGCTGCCCACGGCCTTCATCGGCGGGGTGCTGGGCCTGGTGCTGACCGGCCAGACGCTCACGGTCGCCAGCCTGGTTGGCTTTATCTCGCTGGGCGGGATCGCCGTCCGCAACGGCATTCTGCTGGTCACGCACTACTTCCATCTGATGAAAGAAGAGCATGCAGAGTTCACCCAGGCGACCATCCTGAAGGGGAGTCTTGAACGGCTCGCCCCGGTGTTGATGACTGCGTTGACCGCCGGCATTGGCCTCGTCCCGCTGGTGCTCGGCGGACAAGAACCCGGCCGCGAGATCCTCTATCCCGTCGCCACCGTCATTTTGGGCGGGCTCGTGACATCCACTTTCTGCGAGTTCCTGATTCACCCCGGTCTGTTCTGGAGATTCAGCGGCCAGGATGCCGAGCGTGTGATTCGCGAAGGGGACAAGCAAGACGAGCTGAAGGAGTGAAGTGGTTTGATCCATGGGTGCTGACACGATCACAACCCGAAGCGTTAGCGAGGTGAACCCGCAGAAACTGCTGCCTCGCTGACGCTTCGTGTTGTGATGACCCAATCCAGCTTCTTGGGCTTGACGACGAACACGAACGACACCCACCGCGATCGAGTATTCGCAATTCCTTCCAACACCAAAGGACCACGCATGCATCCTCTTTCAAGAAGTGTCAGTACAGTGTGCCTCGCAGTGCTTTTCGCCTCATCGTTTGGGTGTGGCACTTCGGCGCCTGCTCCCGCCAAAAAGGCAGCCGTGGACACGGGGCACGATCATGGGCATGCCGCTCCACACGGCGGGACCGTGGCCGATTGGGGCGGCGGAGCTTTTCATGTGGAATTCAAAGTCGATCATGCCAAGAAGGAGGCCACCGTCTATGTGCTGGGGAGCGATGGCAAGACGGCCGCCCCGGTGAAGACGACCCAACTCCGGCTGATCCTGCTCGACCCGGCGACGGAAATTGAACTCGTGGCCAAGCCACTCGACGGCGAAGCCGAGGGCAGCTCCTCGCGGTTCGTCGGAACGCACGACAACCTGGGGATCGTCAAAGAGTTCGCGGGGACCATCAGCGGAGAAGTCGCGGGCACCCCCTATGTCGGCGAGTTCAAGGAAGTCGCGGGAGATCACGGGCACGCGCACTAAACGCATTGGCGTCCCGCCTGCTGGAAGCGTTTTCGTTGCTCCAGACAGGCGAGACGCCTGCACTACAAGTCCTCCGATTCCCTGACCAAATCCTGGGCAGGTCCGCCCGGACATCGGGCATGTCGCTCTCGTTGATGGGTTTCACGTGCAATGCGGCGTCTGCGGCGGACCTTTCAATTGCTGGCACTGCAAGGACTTCTGCCAGTCGCCAGACTTTCATCGCGCGAGCGGCACACAATCTGCCTCTCCGCTGTCGGGCCATTATCTTCTGGCCCTTCCGCGCCCATCCTCTTCCCCCGCACGTGCTTCATGAATGACATCGGGACCGTCACTTCCGACACCTCGTTTCTGCTGACTCTCGAGGAGATCTCGCATCTGGTCTCCGTCAGCGGCAATCCTGCCGAAACCCTGAACAATATCGTTCAGTTGATCCAAAAGCGGTTCGCCACGGATGTCTGTTCCGTCTATCTGCTGGAACAGGACCGCTCGAACCTGGTGTTGGCCGCCACGATCGGCCTCCGCCCCGAAGGAGTGGGTCAGGTCCGCATGCGGGTCAACGAAGGACTCGCCGGCCTCGTGGCCGAGCAGGTCAAACCGATCATCGTCGACGACGCCCCCAAGCATCCCCGCTTCAAATACTTCCGCGAGGCGGGCGAAGACGCCTACCATTCGTTCCTCGGAGTGCCGCTGGTCGATCGCGGTCTGCTGCAAGGCGTGCTGGTCGTGCAGACCCTGGATTTCAGGCAGTTCACTCCCGACGAGACCCGCATGCTGGTCGCCGCGGGTTCGCAACTCGGCCCGATCGTGAGCGAAGTCCGCACACAAGAGCATTTCATCACGCCCGCCCATCAGAGACTGTGGAGCCTGGCTCGCAATCTGTGGTGGTGTTGGGACCGCGAGGCCACCAGCCTGTTCCGCGAACTCGATCCGGTCCGCTGGAGACAGCTCGACCACAACCCGATCGCGCTGTTGTCGGAAATGTCGATCGACAAGCTCGAAGAGCGGGCCACGCAGTTGGTCCTGCTGAGCCGTATCAATAACACCTATCGCCGATTCCAGGAGTATTTGCAGTCCGACCACACCTGGGGCGCCCGGCACGCAGGAGTGCTGTGGGCTCGCCCGGTGGCTTATTTCTCGGCCGAGTTCGGTATCCACGAGTCCGTGCCGATCTACTCCGGCGGCTTGGGCGTGTTGTCGGGCGATCACGTCAAGGCGGCCAGCGACCTGGGTGCGCCGCTGGTGGCGATCGGACTCTTCTATGACCAGGGCTATTTCAAGCAACGCTTGAACGCCGCGGGTTGGCAGCAGGAAGACTACCTGGATACCGATCCACGGATGCTCCCGATCGTTCCTGCGGTCGGAAAGAATCGCCAGCCGATCAACGTGACGATTGAGACCCGCACGGGCTCAATCGCCGTGCGCGTCTGGAAAGCCGCCGTCGGCCGCATCAGCCTGTATCTGCTCGATTCGGACGTGGACGGTAACGCCCCCGAGGACCGCGAGTTGACCGCTCGCCTGTACGGCGGTGATCGCCGCGTCCGCATCCGCCAGGAGTTGATTCTAGGCGTCGGCGGTGTGCGGGTTCTGAATGCCCTGGGCATCTCGCCCGGCGTGTATCACTTGAATGAAGGCCACAGCGCGTTCGCGCCGCTGGAAGCCATTCGCCAGCGAATGGCCACGGAAGCGATCAGCTTCGACGAAGCCTCGCGCCGCGTCGCCTCGCAGACGGTCTTTACCACACACACCCCGGTGCCGGCCGGTCACGATCGCTTCTCGTACGATCAGATCGAAGAGCACTTGGGCCCGCTGCGCGACTCGATGGGCATGGGCTTCGACCACTTGATGTCGCTGGGCCGCGTCGACCCCTACAACCACAACGAAGATTTTTGCATGACGGTGCTGGCCCTTAAGCTGTCGCGCAAGGCCAATGCGGTCAGCTCGCTGCACGGGCAGGTCTCGCGCAGCATGTGGACGGGGCTATGGCCCGGGCGGCCCGAAGAATCGGTGCCGATCGGACACATCACCAACGGCGTGCACGTCCTCACCTGGCTGGCGCCGCAGATGCAGCAAGTCTATGAGCGCCACCTGGGACCCGAATGGTCCACGCGTTCCAGCGACAAGGGCTTCTGGGACAACGTCGAAAAGGTCGACGATGGCGAACTTTGGGAAACTCACCAGGCGCTCAAGGCCCGGCTGTTCGACTTCGTCCGTCGCCGCACCGTGGCTCAGGCCGAACGCCGGGGCGAACCGGCCGAAGTGCTGGCGCAGCTACGCCGGGCACTGAGCCTGGACACGCTGACCATCGGCTTCGCCCGTCGCTTCGCCACGTACAAGCGGGCCAACCTGATCTTCCGCGACATCGAAATGATGGCCGAGATGGTCAACTGCGCCGCCACGCCGATTCAGTTCGTGTTCGCAGGCAAGGCTCACCCGCACGACTCACCGGGCAAGCAGATCCTGGAGCAGATTGCCAAGCTGACGCGCGATCCGCGTTTCCTGGGTAAGCTGGTCTTCATCGAAGACTACGACATCAACGTCGGCCGCCACCTGGTGCAAGGGGTCGACGTGTGGTTGAACAACCCCCGTCGTCCGTTGGAAGCCTCGGGCACCAGCGGCGAAAAGGTGGTCCTCAACGGCGGTCTGAATCTCTCGATTCTCGACGGCTGGTGGGCCGAGGCCTACGACGGTGCCAACGGGTTCGCCATCGGCATGGGCGACACCAACAGCTCCGACGAGATCCACGACCAGCGTGACGCGGACCATCTGCAGGCCGCGCTCAAGGACGAAGTCATCCCGCTCTATTACCAGCGCGACCGCGACGGACTGCCGCGGGCCTGGATCAAGCGCATGAAGCGGGCTATCCGCACCATGGGCTGGCGATTCAGCGCCGATCGCATGGTGATGGACTATGTGAACAAGACGTACATCCCGGCCGCCGGGGGGACGTCGAGCGATATGACCCGCACCTGAGTTGATCGCAGACTGAGTTGATCGCGGACAATGCGTGAAAACGAGCCGGATGGATCCCATGGCGGACACGGGGATCCATCCGGCTGTTGAATATCCCGTGGAGAGAATTCCCCACGAGAGAAAGGGACGGGCGATGTGCGAAGCTACGCTATGCACCCCCTGTGCCGTCCCGGCCGCATCGCAATGAAAAGGACGCAAACCTAGCCAAACAAGTAGCTTGCGTCGTCAATGATGCGGTCGCCGCTATCCGCGCCAGACTTGGTACTGTCAACGGACATTTACACACGTGTAAACCCTCCGTCACAGTTCCTCTCACTTCGCAGGTGCTGGCATCTGCGCCGAGCCAGGGCCGCGATCCTGCCGCCTGTCGGCCCCGGAAATACCGTCCCTGGCAAGGAGAGCGTGTCTTGAACCGTGGTCCGCCCGTTTCGCGCGGAATCAAATTCGTCCCAACTTGAGACAAAGTGTAGCGATTTGGGACATTACTCACGGCCCCCGCGGAATTTTGCTTGCGTTTAAGGGCATTGGCGATACCATTTTAAGTATCACCTCCGATTGTGACCCTTCGCTGGCACTAAACCTGCTCTGGACTGCTTGTCATCACTCCGAGGACAGTCATTTCCATTGACGCGCAGCTTTGACGGGGCCAAGATGGGCATTCAGTTCTCAGAACGCGACCGCAAGCTGGGTTGCGATGGCATCATGGCCAAGGAACTCGAAGGGGTTTCGGCGGATCAAACCCATGATGGCGGGGGTGAGACACTGAACGTCCGAAGCACGGAAGGTGCCGTGGGAATCACCGAAGCCGAAAACGTGCTGGCAGAGAATCCCGACAGTGATCTGTCCGGGACCATGCTTGGCAACTACAAACTCATCCGGCGGCTGGGCGTCGGTGGCATGGGCAGCGTCTACCTTGCGCAGCACACCCTGCTGGGCCGCAATGCCGCCATCAAGGTCATGCCTCAGGAAACCGAGCGCAAGAGCTCGGCCCTGGAACGCTTCCGCCTGGAATCGCGGGCCATCGCCAGCCTGAACCATCCCAACATCGTCCGCGCCCATGACTTCAGCGCCGATGGAGCGATCCATTATCTGGTCATGGAGTATGTCGAGGGGACCAACCTCGACAAGTTGATTCTGGACAACGGTCCCCTGGCCGAAGAAGTGGCCGCCGACTTCATGCGGCAGGCTTCCGACGGCTTGGCCGAAGTGCATCGGTCCGGGCTCATCCATCGCGACGTTAAGCCCGCGAACCTGCTGCTCGAAACAACCGGCGTCATCAAGCTGCTGGACCTGGGCGTGGTCCGCTACTGCGGCAGCGATTCCATCGCTTCGCTCACGCTGGAATACAAGGAGCATCTGCTGGGCACGGTCGACTACCTGGCGCCCGAGCAAGGGCTCGACAGCCACGCCGTCGACGCCCGCACCGACATCTACAGCCTGGGCTGCACGTTCTACTACCTGCTAATGGGCCGGCCTCCGTTCTCCGACGGCACCTTGGCGCAGCGCATGCTGATGCATCAACTGCACGATGCGCCGCGGATCGAGGACTTCCGCAAGGGCATCTCGCCGGCCATCGCCAGCCTGGTGCGCAAGATGCTGGCCAAGCGTCCCAGCGAGCGTGTGCAGTCGGCCGCCGAGGTCTCGCAGATCCTCTCGAACTGGCTGGCTGAGCGCAATCAGGATAAAGAAGCGGCCCGCACGGGCACATCTCTGTCGCGGCCTTCGCAAATCATCATGCCGGCAGCGCAGCCTCCCGCGCCGTTGTCTCCTCCGCCCAACTCCGGTTCTTCACACAGCGGTTCTTCCCGCGGTTCTTCACACAGCCGAGCCAGCCGCGAAACGCTGAGCGGCCGTTCCGACGACACGGTCGATTGGTCCAAGCGCCGCCACGAAGAACCCGAGGAAGACTCGAGCGACTACCAACCCGCGTTCGAGCGCAAGTCGACGCGCCGCCAGATCGGCACGGGTTACTTCACTATTCGTCGTCTGGCCGCTGCGGTGATCTTTGCCATCGTCGTGGCCAATGGGATTCTCCTGTTCCAAGGCACGGGCGAGCTGCCGAGCGACATCGTTCCCGTTCCGGCGCCGACGAACGACTTGGTTACTGAGACGCACCCCAACGGCACGAAGTCAGCCCAGGGCAGAATGTCCAATGGCGGTCGTCAGGGGCCATGGATCCTGTTTAACGACATGGGCGAGAAAGTCGGCGAAGGGGAGTTCGTCAACAATCAGGAACAGGGTCCCTGGGTCTATTGGGTTAAGAACGGGCAGCAGGAGTCGTCCGGTTCGTATCGCGCCGGCAAACGGCATGGCCCTTGGAAGTTCCGCTACGACGATGGCCAACAGAAGAAGGCCGGTCGCTACCAGGAAGGTGTGGAAGACGGAACCTGGACCTTCTGGCATCCCAATGGCCAGAAGTCGGCCGAGGGCGAATTCAAACTGGGCCAGAAGGTCGAAGGCACCTGGCGTGAATGGGACGCCGCCGGCAACCTGAAGAAGTAGTCTTCGCTCTTCTGCGAACCAATCGAACGGCCGGGGCCCATCGGTCGTCGCCGCAGGCAGACTCGATTGGCCTGTGCGAACTCTGTGCAATCGTCTCGCCTTGCACTCGGCTCTCCACTTCCAGCGCAGCGATCGCGCTCGCTTCCCCCTCGCACGGCACTTGTGTCGGCCCGTCTTTCTGATACCAAAGACGAACAAGTTGCCTCTCATTCCATCCGCCTAAGACCGCTTCCAGAGTCTCATCCATGGACATGCACGACCTGACCCGCAGCTTGCAACAGAAGAACGACTCCAAGATCGTGATGCTCGTCGCCGACGGGCTGGGAGGGCTGCCTCTGGAGTCGGGCGGACTGACCGAACTGGAAACCGCCAAGACGCCGAACCTGGACGCGCTGGTGAAGAAGGGGAGCTCGGGACTCAGCATTCCCGTCAAGCCGGGCATCTCGCCGGGAAGCGGCCCCGGCCACCTGGGGCTGTTCGGCTACGATCCGCTGAAATACGTCATCGGCCGCGGCGCACTCGAGGCCACCGGTATCGGCTTTGCCCTGGGGCCCAAGGACGTCGCCATCCGCGGCAACTTCTGCACGGTCGGTCCCGACGGCAAGATTACCGACCGTCGCGCCGGGCGCATCTCGAGCGAAGAGAGCGCGGCACTGGTGGTCCGCATGCGAGCGGTCAAGATCCCCGGCGTCGAGATCTTCGTCGAGCCGGTCAAAGAGCACCGCTTTGTGCTGGTCTTGCGAGGCGAGGGGCTGGGCGGAGACGTACACGACACCGATCCGCAAGCCGTCGGCGTTCTGCCGCTCGACCCCAAGGCCTCGGCCCCCGGCAGCGAGAAGACGGCCGAAATCGCCAAAGAGTTCATCGCGCAGGCCCGTAAGATCCTGGCCGACGAAAAGCGGGGCAACGCTCTGACGCTGCGCGGCTTTGCCAAGCGCCCGGACATGCCCAGTTACGAAGAAGTCTACGGTCTTCGCGCCGCGGCCATCGCCGTCTATCCCATGTACAAGGGACTGGCCAGCCTGGCCGGCATGGACCTGGTCGGCAAGGCCCAGACGCTCGACGAACAGCTCACGCTGCTGGAACAGAACTGGTCCAAGTACGACTTCTTCTTTCTGCACTACAAATACACCGACAGCACGGGCGAGGACGGCAACTTCGCCGAGAAGGCCAAGAAGACCGAGCAGGTCGACGGCGCCATCCCCCGCATCATGGCCCTCAAGCCGACCGTGCTCATCGTCACGGGCGACCACAGCACGCCGGCCTTCCTGAAGAGCCACAGTTGGCATCCGGTCCCCACCTTGCTGGTGGCCGACAACTGCCGTCGGGATACCTGTCAGTCCTTCGGCGAAACGGAAGCCCTGAAGGGGGCGTTGGGCCAGTTCGAGGCCAAATACCTGATGCCCATGGCCCTGTCGCACGCCGGCCGCCTGGGGAAATATGGGGCCTAGGCCGCGGGTGATTTTCAAGAATCCGCGCGTGCCGCGAGCAACTTGGCTCGATTATTGGAAATGCCGCGCGCGGCGAGTTATCCTAGGAAAGTTCCCATTCGCGCCGCGCTCCCCTTGGGAGTTGCGGTGCGTTAGACTTATGAATGGTTTCCCCCGTTTGCCAGGGGATTCCACACCTTTCGGGTGACACGCGTTCCCGATCCGGAATGCTGGCATCTCGAAGCCTCGTGTTTCAAATCGTGCCCCGTCGCGGGCGTTAACAAGGGTAGGCGAGATGGCATTTTCTCTGTTCGGCAAGAAGGCAGAAGAAGAAGACGGCGACGACGGCATGCTGGAGATGCGGATCCGCGAGGAAGCGCTCCAACGCCGCGAGCAGGAGATGCAGAAGAAGCTCGAAGCGGCCGAGCAGGGGATCAGCCCCGCCGTGCTCGAGGAAGTGCAGCAGCGCGAAGCCGACATCGCCGCTCGCGAAGAGGAACTCCGTGCGCGTTGGGCCGAGTTGGAACAGCGCGAAGGCGAGGTCGTTCAGTACAGCGAGCAGAACCAGACCGTCTGGGCCGAGTTGGAAGCCCGCCAGCAGCAACTGGTAGAGATGGACACGCAGCTCCGCCAGCAGTACCAGGAGCTAAGCTACCAGGCCGAGAACGCGCAGCAATTGACCGAGCGTGAAGCGCGCGTGCAGGCCCTGGCCGACGAATACAATCAGCGAGCCACGGAGTTGGCCGAGCGCGAAGCGCGTCTATCAACTGCGCAGGAAGAGATCGCGCAGCGTTCCGCCATGCTGGCCGACAGCGAAGCCCAATTGAACAACGCCTTCGCGGGGCGCGAGACGGCCTTGGCCGATCAAGAGCGCGAAACGGCGAAGATGTCCGAAGCCATCGCCAAGCGACGCGGCGAGTTGGAGGCCATCGAAGTCAGGCTCCGCACGCAGGCCGATCTGCAGGCCAAGCAGGCCGCCCATCTGGCCGACCAGAATGCCCAACTCACGGCTGCCGTGCAGCGCCGCGCTCAGGAAGAGCAACTGTGGGCCGAGCGCGAAGCGCAACTGGCCGCGCAGGTCGAGCAGCAGAACCAGCGCGAGCAGCAACTGGCCGAGCGCGAGGCCTGGCTGACCAGCGTCTCGCAGCAGCAGGCCGAGCGCGAGAGCGAATGGGCCGCGCGGGAAGCGCAGATCTCGGCGATGCAGGTCGAACTGGCCAACAAGCAAGCCGAGTTGGCCGGCCGCGAAGCCAAGCTGGCCGCAGCCAGTCAGGAGAAACAGCAGCGGGCCGTCGGCGAACTGGCCGCCCAAGAAGCCAAGCTCGCCAGCATGGCGCAGGAGCAGGCCCGACGTGCCGCCGAACTGGCCGACCGCGAAGCGCGGATCGCCGCCTCGGGCGGACAACAAGCCGAGCGCGAGGCCGAACTCGCCCAGCGCGAAGCCAAGCTGTCGCATGCGAACGAGGAACTGGCGCGCCGACGCAGCGAACAGGACTCCCGCGACCTGAACCTCACGGCCAACGTGCAGGAGATCGAACAGCGGATGTCCGAGATCGAAGCTCGCGAGCAGGAAGTAGTCCGCCTGCAGCAGGCTGCCGAGCAGGCCCAGGCCGAAGCGGCCAATCGCGAAGCTGCCTTTGCCGCGCAGAACGAGCAGCACGCCGTCCGCGAGCGTGCCCTGGCCGACCGCGAGGCCAAGCTGCAGGAGGCCCTTCGCAAGCAGGCCGCTGCCGGAGCCGAAACGTCGAATCGCGAAGCCAAGACCGCCGGCCTGATCGAAGAGCAGACGCGCCAGGCCGCCGAACTGGCCCAGCGTGAAGCCAAGCTCTCTGCCGAAGCGGCACAACTCGCCAAGCGCTTAAGCGAGTTCGAATCACAAACTTCGGAACTGGCCGCCCTGCGCAAGAATCTAAGCAGCGAAAAGCTGGAACTGGAAGGCAAAGCTGCCTCGGCCGCGCAACAGGCCGAGTCGGCCGCCAAGCAGTTGGAGTCGGCCAATGCGGCGATCCACACGCTCCGCGAGCGCGAAGAGAAACTGATGCAGCGCGAGAAGGCCTTGGCCGCTCGCGAAGAAGCCTCGCGCAAAGTCGAGCAGGGAATCGTGGCCCCCTTGGCCCGCCCGATGGTTCAGAAGCCGCCCCCGATCACCTTTGCCACCAAGCCCGCGGCTGCCCCATCGGCTCCGTTGGCCGGTGCATCAGGCGGAGTGCTGACCGGCGACCTGCAGCCCTTGCCGGGCCCCACCGCCACGGCGGCGGGCGCCGCTAAGAAGCCTGCTGCCAAATGGCAATCAGAGGAACTCGGCAACGAACTGCATCAGTCGTTCGTGTTGGGCACCGTTCCGCCGGAAGTGATTGCCGGCGTGGCCAAGGTCTTGAAGACGCTGGGCAAGAAACTGAAGCCTGAAGAACGGAACGAGCTGAGCCAACTGGCCGGCGGCATCGACCTGATGAAGATGGCCGAGGATCTGGATCGTAGTCTCGACCCGGCCGCGCACCGCGAACGGGCCATCGAGATCGTCAAGCTTCCCGCCGGTCAGGAGCCGACCGCGGCCCAGGTCAAGATCGCTCGCATGGAGATGACGACCGAGGCCTACAAGCCGTTCCAGAACCCCTCGTTCTGTGCCCGGCTAATGCAGTTGAAGAACGCGCACCGCAAGACGGGGTAGTGGTTGGGTACTGGCGTCGCCTGCCTTTCTCACTCGCCCTTTTGGGGAGAAGGCCGGTGAGGGGCCAGCATTCTTGCACTTGTATCAACCGTGATCCCTTGTGGTGCAGGCGTCCCGCCTGCTGGATTGCGAGAACGCACGGCCGGCACATGGGACGGCCTTTCGCACTCGCTCCTTTGCTAGCGCAAAAGGCTTTTGTAATGCAGACACTGCGGCATGTTTCGCGACGCATTTAGCAGCCTCTCGTGAAAGGTGGCGTCCATGGCGGAAACACGTCAGATCGTCAGCTGGGCGCTGGAACGAAAATGTGCTTACCGCACGGGAGATCAGTGGTTCCTGCCTGGCAACACTAGCACGCACCTGGCAATTCTCAGGACGGTCGCCTCGGCCCAGAGCGATGGTCGGAACGTCGACGGCATCTGCGTCACCAGTTGGGGTATGGGAGAGGACAATTCCAAAAACAGCTACCGCATCCCTCATTCCGGTTTCCGCATCGAGGAGGAACTTGGAACTGTGGGCGGAATATCGGCCGCCCTGGCCACGTGCGGCGCCTGCGAAGCCAATGCCAAGACAGAACTCGGCATCGACGTAGCGGGGTGCTTTGGCCATCTCGATATCTGGCCCGATTCAGAGGAGCTGGACAATCAGCTCTGGGGCATCATCAAAGCTCGTGGTCTGGAAGAGCGGCTCCGCGCAGCGTTTCCGTTGACGACACCGTTGTGGTACGGCTTCTGGATCCATTCGCCCCTTGGGAGACTGCAGGCCGAGTTGCTGTACGATATCCTTGATCCCGCTTGCGACCGATCCAGTCGAGAGGACGAGGACGTGCGTCACTTTCTGGGCGCGCTCCAGGCCGCGATTCGCTGGGAGCTGCCAGTCCACGTATCGCTATTTTCGCTTGGCCATACGGACTTCGGTATGTACACCGTGTTTCCGCATTGCCCGCGATGCAAGGCTAATGCTCCCGTCGGCCGGTGGAAAGAAAGTTATCCCGAAACTTCGCACGCGTGCCGTGCGTGCGGCCACGAGTTTATTCCCGAGCAGCATCGGAGCAGCGAGCGATTCGACTTCAATGGCGAAGCCGATTCGCTCGAAAAATGGCTGCGGGAAGCTGCGTACGATTCGTTCCTGAGAGCGTTCCTGCGTCAGCAGAACTGCACGCCCGAACAAGTCGATGAGGTCATCGACAACAAGAACCACGGTCCTTTGCTCCGACGCATCGGCGCCGTGCGCAAGAAGCGAATCAATACCCTTGAACGCTTGAGACAGAACTCCGCGGGGAAGAGCGACGCTCGGCACCACGCCGCCTGCTCGATCTCCTTGGCCGATGACCTCGACATGGAGTTCGTGCTGGTCCCCGCGGGCGAGTTTCTCATGGGCTCGTCGGCGACGGAGGAGAACACCGAAGAATCTCCTCAGCACGTCGTGAGGTTCGATCGGCCGTTCTACATGGGCCGCTATCTCGTGACGCAGGCGCAGTGGAACGCGGTCATGAACCCGCTCAGGCCTCAAGGCGATCCGACCCTCCCTGTCGATCGGGTCAGTTGGTTCGACTGCCAGGCGTATTGCGAGAAACTGTGTCATCGCATGCGAAGGGTCTTTCGCCTTCCCAGCGAGGCTGAGTGGGAGTACGCGTGCCGTGCGGGAACGTCCACGAAGTACGCTTTTGGAGACACCCTCTCGCCGGATCAGGCGAACTTCACCCCTTTTTCCAACGACTTCCCCAATCTCGAACTGGCACCAGAACCGGCAAAGAAACCGCGACATCGAAAAGGAAAGCGATCCCCCGTAGGCATGTATCCCCCCAATGCCTGGGGACTCTACGACATGCACGGAAATGTCGACGAATGGTGCGAGGATGTTTGGCACTCGAGCTACGAAGGTGCGCCCACCGATGGGAGTGCCTGGCTTGAGGGAGAAACGAAGATCCCGTTTCGAGTGATGCGCGGGGGTTGGGCGTCCGCGACGGAGTTTGTTTGCACGAGCGCATCCCGGCATCTGCTGCGATCTGACGCAGGCGATCGAGCCGACGAACCTGAAGAAGATGAGGATGCCGGCACGTTGAAAGCTCTGTTCGCCACCCCCTACGGATTCCGAGTCGTCTGTGAAATCTCGTAGGACAGCCGACTCGAAGACTCATTCGTAGTCGTCAAAGTCCTCGTCCTCTTTTTTCTCGTCCTCATCCTCGTCCTCATCCAGCAGTTCGCCCGTCTTGGGGTCCACGGGCATGCCGGCGGCCGCGCCCCACTCGGCTTTCGCCGGCGAAGCCTTGCCCTTGCCCTTGCCCTTTTTGGTCGAGGGACCCAGGTCCCCCAGTTCCGCTTCTAACGCCTCGCGCATCTCGGCGAAGTCGGCAAACCAGCGTCGGCGGAATAGGTTGTAACCGCTCCACATCAGGTCCGCGCAGATCTCGACCGGCACCTTGCCCGTATTGGCTCCCAGGCCCGGCAGCGCGACCGAACGGATGCTTCCCGGATCTTCGTTGTTCTGAATATGCACCGCCTGAAAGGCCGCCGCGCAGGCCAGGGCTACGTTCATCGTGTCGCTCACATCGTCGCTGGAGCCGACCATCGTGGGAGTCGAGATAAGGTACTTCGGCAGGTCCTTGCCGGTCGGGACCACCGTGGCATGGCCGACAGGCATCTGCCCCCCATAGAGCTGGCCGATCTTGGCCTGCACGCGGCCTTCGATCGCCGCCCCGAAGTGATTCTTGATCACCCCGTCGAGCCCGCCGTCCATCGACCCTCGGCTGTTGGTCGGCGAGACGAACGCGCTGACCTTCTGCTCGAGCATCGAGCCCTGCAGGATCTCGACCTCGGGGTTCTCCTCGAAGGTTTCTTTCCAGGCCTTGATCATCTTGGGATTGATGTCGACCAGGACGACTTTGATAAGCATGGGAGGTCTCGGGGAAAGAGGCGAAGGCAGCGTCAAGTAGCAGGCACACTCCGTGTGCCGTCCGCTGATTGTGGTGCAGGCGTCCCGCCTGCCTTGAACATCGGTCTCACATCACGGCAGGCGGGACGCCTGCACCACAAAAAAAGTGAGCTTGAAAGAACTCCGGCCCTCTCCCCAACGGGGAGAGGGAGGAAGAAAAGGCGGACGGCACAACGGAGTGTGCCTGCTACTTTACGAAACAACGCATCGGCTAAACCGTGAACTCCACCAGATACTCCTGGCGCTGCTGCCGGCCGTCGTAGATCACGTACTCGTTGTCGTCGAACTCGCTGGCCACGGTCTTCTCGCGGCGCACCCCGTGACAACTCTGGTACCCGGCCGGCGGCTCCGCCAGGCCGTAGGTGATCTTGTGATAGTCCTTCATCTTGCCCAAGGCCACGCGAGCCACGGCCATGAACCGCGTCTTCTTCTTGCCAGGCGTCGTGTAAAAGGCACTGGTGCAACTGGCGTCGCCAAAATAAATGCCGTGCCCGAGCCAGCCTGCGTCGGTCCGGTTTACCCCCATCGAGACCACGATCTTGGGGAGCAGGATGCCGCGGGAGAGAATACCGACCCAGTTGCCGATCCGCGAGCCATGAAACAGATGCCGCTGGTTGTCGATCTTGGTCGTAAACGCGTCCCACTCTTCCTTCCGCTTGATGCTGTAGATGCTTTGCACGTTGATCGTCTTGGTCTTCACCTGGCTGGCGATGACGTGCTCCTGCATCTTCAGGTACTCGTTGCTCCCCTTGGCGAGTGGCACGATCTCGCACCCCAGCGCTTCGTACTCCTTGTCGACCTGGGCGTCGAAGAGCACATTCCCTTCCTCGCCGTTCACATTCAGCATGTCCTTCATCAACTGCAGCGTTTCCTGCTTCTGCTGAAAGTCGGCCAGCGAGTTGATCACGGCCGCCTCGACTGCCGCGCGGGTCCGCCCGATGCGATGCGGCACCACCGTATAAAAGTCGCTGGAAAGCTCGCTGATTCGCTCGTCGCGGTTCTTCACGTTCTTCTTGTTGAAGACGTCGTACAGTGCGGTCAGGATCTCTTCCCCCTTCTCGATCTGGCCGATGGTCAGAATGCCGAGCGGGGTCTCGATGCCATTGGCCGTGATCTTGGCGTTCACGTTCGCGGTGAGCGCCCCCTTGGCCTCGTCGTACAGATAGCGGACCAGCGACTGCACGGCGATCGGCAGTTGGCTCTCCTGCACGACCGGGGCCTTCTTCTCGGCGTTATTCGACTTCAGCTTCTGCAGCGTCTTGGCGTCCACATCGCCCGAACCGGTGCCGCGGGCCTTCTCGGAGCCGATGTTGCTCGAGGCCAGCGACAGCTCCTTGTAACCCTTGCGCGGCGAGGTCTTCTCGTTGTAGATCGACTGGTAGTTGGCCTGCGCCATGCCCAGGTTCACGAAGTAGCGGGACTCCTTCTGGCCGCTGTTGGGGTTGTTTTCGAGATCGTCGGTCCGGCCGTAGTGCGTAAACACACGGTAACTGCCCCCCGCGACGTGCAACTCGATGGCGTAGTACTTGTTGCGGTTGGTCTTGATATCCGTGACCTGCAGCACCGCTTTCTGGGCGATCTCGAAATCGTCGGGAAAGCCGGGCTCGCCGGCCTCGCCACGTTTCCATGCCTTGACGCTACCCATGGTCTACGGACCTCCTCGGAACGAGCGTGCAAAGGATTCGCCGCGCCTGCGATCCATCGCGGGCCGCGCGCAGACAGACTTGAAAAACCCCAATGTCAACGATGGGAAACCGGCCTGCCAAGCCGATGTCGGCCATGCTACCGAAGGGATTCGCAAGGGTCAAAAGAAAAGCCCGTGAAGTGCCTCGCCGCCAGCACGTTCAGCAACGGTCGCAAGAACCTGCTCAGGGATTTTGGCGGGCGACTTTCTCCCGCTCCTTTCCCCGGGTATCCTACGCTGGGGCTTGAAAGGTGCGCTGTTCGTGCCGCACCGTTGTCAGGCTCCCATCACCTCACTTCCTGCTCGAATCATCGCCGCTATGCCGGAGTTTCAGGGACACCTGCTGATTGCGTCCCCCACGCTGCGCGACCCCAACTTCGCGCGGTCCGTGGTGCTGTTGATCCGCCACAACGAAGACGGCGCCTTCGGGCTGATCCTGAATCGCCCGACCAAGGTGCCGCTGGCCCAGGTCTGGAGCCAAGCCAGCGAAAGCCCCTGCAACAGCAAAGAGCGGCTGCACCTGGGCGGGCCGGTCGAAGGCCCGCTGATGGCTCTGCACACGCAGCCTTCGTTGTCGGATCTCGAGATCCTCGACGGAGTCTACTTCAGCACCGAGCCCGACCATCTGCGAACCCTGGTCGCCCAGCGCGAAAGCACCACGCGATTCTTCGCCGGCTACTCGGGCTGGGGCAATCTGCAACTCGAGAACGAAATGGCCGAAGGCTCCTGGCTCACCTTGCCGGCGACTGCCGGGCACATGTTCCACAACGAGAAAGACCTGTGGGACAAAGTGCGCCGCGAGATTGCCGACGCCTCGCTGCTGGTTTCGCTCAAAATCAAGCAGGCCCCGCCCGACCCGCGGCTGAACTAGCCGCGGGCGAGAGATGCCGCCCTGCCTCTGTAGGGAACGCCCTCCGTGGCGTTCCGGGCATTCTGGAAGGCTCTCCAACCGGGAATATTTTTGGTGGAGGTAGCGTCGGCCCTGATTCGCGGAACGCCGCGGAGGGCGTTCCCTACACAGGCCATCGCCTACGCTTTCTTCCTCAGCACCAGCGTGTAGTTCAGCGAGTTGTGGCGGGTTGCTTCCTCGCCGGCAGGGGCCGGTGCCCGCAGCGTCGCCTTGTCTCCGGTCACCGCGTACTCAAAGTCGACACCGGTCACCGGATCCATCGGAATTGGCGTTTCGGTCATGTCCGACAGCTTGGCGGGAAAGCGCCCTTCGTGCGCCGCAGCGTAAAGCCGCAAGGCTTCGATCGTCCGTAGGATCGCCAGTTGACGTTCGAGCCGCACATGCGCGAACCACGCCCGATCGATGGCGGGCATCATGCCGCCGAAGACTGGAATATCCTGCCCCTTCCTCGATTCACGCAGTTTTTCCAATTTAGGATGGGCCAGCCAATAAGGCAGATGCGTGAGCTTCACGCGTTCCTCAAAGGCTTCGCGGTACTGCGAGGACCAGTCCAGTAAGACCGCCTGCGGCGCGGGCATCGACTTGACCAGTTCGGCCTTGAACCCTGTCGCTTCGAGCCGGCGGCGGGATTCAGGGGCCAAGGCCTCGGCGGTGGCCGCCAGCACCAGCGGCGACACCGGAAGCGGCTCGCCTCCCTCGACGGTCTGCGACAATCGAATGAACCGCTCCAGCATCACCCCGACCTCGGCCTGCGACATGGCCCGATCCGTCACGGCCATCTCGGGCATGGTGGCCACGACCATCGCCTTCTCACTTTCCAGCCCCCGATGGGTATCGATCCAGGGGGCGGGGGCCGAGGTCAGCGCCCAGTACAGGTTCGGCGCCCCCGGGGCCTGAATCAGTTCTTCGACTGCTGTCAGGGTCGCGCTGGCGCCGGCGATTCCGATCAGATTGCAGATCAGAACCGGCGCTTGCCCTGTTTGTCGCGAGAGGGAGAAACTGGTCTGCAACGATCGCATGGCTTCGTCCAGCTTGCCTTCGGCGATTTGCAGACGAGCCCGCTGCACCAGCAGCCGGCTCAGCTCGTGCAGCGACTGCATATCTCCGAGCCGCGTCTGCATCCCATCCTTGCGTATCCGTGCGAGCAGTTCCCAGTCGCAGCTTTCCAGACGGGCGGCCGCATCGCATTCCATCAGGGGTGCATACGTCAGCAGCCACTGCATCTCGTCGCGCGGCAAGTCGGCTATCGGGGTCGACCGCCAACGATCCATCTGCTTGTCGATGTCAGGGGTGCGTCGATGGGTGAAAATCTCGGGAAGCATCGCCCGATAGTAGGCCTGGGCCGCATTGCCCGGCGATTTCTCGCTGATTTCGGGCAGCAATCGATACTTGAGGGCGGGGCGCGGCGCGGCGGCCGACTCAAGCGAGAGTGTCTTGTCGATGATCTGTTGAGCATGAACCACGGTCGTTGGAACGAGCAGCAGGGCGAGGGCAAGGAAGATTCGCATAAGGTCGACTTTCTAAGCGAGTGATAGAGCCTGGTGGTGACGTAAATGATTTAGATGGAAGCGCGCACCGTCAGCCGGGCGAGCACATGGTGTTGGCAGGGAACTCCACGGTGGGCGTGCCCAACGAAGGCTAGTTCAGTAAGTTGTCGCGAAGGCCTCGCGCCGGCGTTCCCGACTCGGGAGGCGGAGGAACCCAGTTGTCGGTACCCTTGGCTTGCGACCATTCCTGTCGCAATTGCAGGTAGCTCCCCTGAGCGAGTCGTCCTCCGAGCGGCGCGGGAGTCGCAGCGTCGGGTGAACTCGGTGGCAGCCCCTCGGGCGGCGCGGGGGAAGTCTGGATTCGATCGACATACACCACGTGCACCTGGCCCGAAGTGACAGCCAGCATCAATCCAAGACCGGCCGAAAGGACGAGTGCAGCCGCGGCCAGCGACTGCCAGGCCCATTGCACTCGACGCGAAGCAGCTTGCCCCGCGCGAAAGTACAGCTCGCGATCGTCGATCGCCGCAGCGGCCGGCGAAAGCCCTCGCAGACTGGCCTCCAGGGCCTTCAGCTCTTCCGGGATTTCGTGTTCGGACATAGCACTCCTAGCCTTTCCCGCAGGGCAACCAAGCCCGTCAGATAGGTTCGATGGGCCGTACTGGATGACGTGCCCGTCAGTTCGCCGATTTCTTCAAAGGTCTGCTCGCCCCACAGTCGGGCCACGATGACTTCGCGCTGTTCGATCGGCAACTCGGCCAGGGCCGTAGTGACGGCTTCCAGGTCGAGCGTCGATTCCCCCGGCGCGAACCAGACCGGTGCGGCCGCGGCGGCCGAGGCTTCGTGCCGCTGCCGTCGCCGACTGCTCCGCAAGGCGCTGATCGCCCCATTGCGAACGGCCCGATAGAGCCAGGCCACGGGGCGAGCCGGCAGGACCGATTGGCCGGCCAGTTTGATGAACGCCTCTTGAACAACGTCCTCAGGGGCGTGACACCATTGCCGGGCAAACAGGGTCAAAGTCCCTGCGTGATCGGCGACAAGGCTGGCCAGTTGATCGGGTCCCATTGCAGAGAGGACGCCGGCCAGGGCGAGCCATCCCAGGAAATTTCCAAGAAAAGATACTTAGAATCTGAGATGCGCGGATTCAGATCGATGAGATCGGCGATAAGGCTAACGTCGTTGTGGAATGAGTAAGTCCTCGTACATCTGCGCAAATCTGCGTCCATCTGCGGACAATATCTTCGTCGCACTCTCTGCAAACATTCTCTTGCGATTGGCTTCCCCCGCATCTTGAATCTCAAATTTCAAATCTGAGATTCGTGGTGAGTGGTTCCAAGGATATCCACCGCATGCCGCCTCATGCAAACGCGTTGAAATCCTTGCCCAACAGCATGGCCGCCAGCTTGAGCTTCAGAATCTCGTCGGTCCCCTCATAGATCCGGCAGACGCGCACATCCTGCAAATGCCGCCCCACGCGGTACAGGTTCGACCAACCCCGTCCGCCAAAGATCTGTACCGACCGGTCCGCGGCATCCCAGGCGGCATTCGAGACGAACAGCTTGGCCTGCGCCACATGCTGATCTGCCTCGGCGTACAGTTCGGCCGCCAGCGGGTCGGCGTCCGAAGCGGCCTTGGCCCGCGCGGCTCGCATCACCATCTCGTGGCTCGATGCCCGATGCAGGTCGATGTTGGCGATGTGGTCCTGCACCAGCTGATGCTTGCCGATCGGCTTGCCATGCTGATGCCGCGTCTTCGCGTACTCCAGCACTTCGGTCAGGCAGTCTTCGATCACGCCCAGGCATCCGGCGGCTACGCTCAGCCGTCCCGAAACCAGAGTCCCCATCGCCACTCGAAAGCCGTTCCCTTCGCCGCTCAGCAGATTGGCAGCCGGAATGGCGTAGTCGGTCATCTGGAACATGCCCGTATTGGCCGAGAACATCCCCAGCTTGGCCGGCAGGTCTTCGGCCTCAAAACCCTCGCCGCCCGTGTCGACGATAAACGCGCTCATCCGGCGGTCTGCGCCGCTCTTGTCCTCGGGATAGCCAAACACGATTACCGCGTGCGCGATCGATCCGTTGGAGATCAGATACTTGACCCCGTTCAGAATGAACTTGTCCCCTTCGCGGCGATAGGTCGTCGTCATCTCCAACGGGTTCGAGCCGGCGTCGGGTTCAGTCAGCCCGAAGGCCATCAGGCATTCCCCCTTGGCGGCGCGGGGCAGATAGCGTTCCTTCTGCTCGTCGTTGCCGTACCGCAGCACGGGGTACTGGCCAATCGAAGTATGCCCTGAGAAAAAAGTCCGCACGCCCGTCCCCTCGCGCCCCAGGCGGGCCAAGGCCAGCGCATAGGTGACAGCATCGGCCCCCCGGCCGCCGTACTTTGTGGGAATGGGCAGCGACAGGATGTTGTACTTCAGGGCCAGTGGCACGATCTGGTCGTTGAAGCGGTGCTCGAGATAGCACAGCTCCTCAATCGGCCTTAGTTCCTGACAGAAGGCATCGACATCGGCCAGAATCGCATCAGCGTCACCACGTTCGCAGCAAGCAGTCATGACGGCGGGCGTCCTTTCCAGGGAGAGGGGGGCGACTCCATAGGTATTCTAGGTCCGGACGCCCAAGGGAGAAGGGGACTTTGTGGTGCAGCCCCTTTGTGGCAGGAGCGTAAAGTAGCAGGCACACTCGGTGTGCCGTCCGCTTGAAGCCTCTCCAGCCGTCGGCGACGCAAACTGAGCGGCACGGCGCTAGCCGCCGGTGGCCCCAGGTTTCGCTCTCCCCATCGCATGCGAGTTGGACGTTCGAGCCCGCCATCGATGAGAACAAATACCCAAGGGATGCTCGAACCGTGTCCTACCGGCGGCCTAGCGCCCTGCCGCTCAGTTCCAGACCGCTGGCGTTTGCTCCCACGCCGTTTCAAAAAAAACCACAGCCTCTCCGTGTGCCGTCCGACGGAGCTCTCTCCAACTGTCAGCGACGCAAACTGAGCGGCAAGGCGCTAGCAGGGTGCTGAAAAACTCAAACGGACTCCGAAGACTACGCTAAATGTTGCGGCGATGTTTTCGGGCGACACAACATGCAGTGCTGAAGTCTGCCATTTTGGC
>Ga0105046_10001881_pt1 | contig 32719 bp, 33 predicted proteins | sample MAT03_FD_78385 | JGI IMG/M metagenome (GOLD analysis project Ga0105046, IMG submission 78385) | Freshwater microbial communities from Lake Fryxell liftoff mats and glacier meltwater in Antarctica - MAT-03 (megahit assembly) | ecosystem: Environmental > Aquatic > Freshwater > Ice > Liftoff...
CGCTTTCGCACCTCAGCGTCAGTATCGAGCCAGTGAGCCGCCTTCGCCACTGGTGTTCCTCCGAATATCTACGAATTTCACCTCTACACTCGGAATTCCACTCACCTCTCTCGACCTCAAGACCAGGAGTTTTGAAGGCAATTCCAGGGTTGAGCCCTGGGATTTCACCCCCAACTTTCTGATCCGCCTACGCGCGCTTTACGCCCAGTAATTCCGAACAACGCTAACCCCCTCCGTATTACCGCGGCTGCTGGCACGGAGTTAGCCGGGGTTTCTTTACTGGGTACCGTCATTATCTTCCCCAGCGAAAGAGCTTTACGACCCTAAGGCCTTCATCACTCACGCGGCATGGCTAGATCAGGCTTGCGCCCATTGTCTAAGATTCCCCACTGCTGCCTCCCGTAGGAGTCTGGGCCGTGTCTCAGTCCCAGTGTTGCTGATCATCCTCTCAAACCAGCTACTGATCGTAGGCTTGGTGGGCCATTACCCCACCAACTACCTAATCAGACGCGGGCCGATCCTTCTCCGATAAATCTTTCCCCCTAAGGGCGTATACGGTATTACTCTCAGTTTCCCGAGGCTATTCCGTAGAGAAGGGCACGTTCCCACGCGTTACTAACCCGTCCGCCGCTCCCCTTGCGGGGCGCTCGACTTGCATGTGTTAAGCCTGCCGCCAGCGTTCGTTCTGAGCCAGGATCAAACTCTCAAGTTGAACGCGCTTTCGCGCGGTCCTTGACGTTCGAACCTCTGCACATCGCATCAGCCGGCTAGGCTGATGCAGTCTCTGCTTGATGTGCTTCAGTCTCCATAGGAGAACCGAAGTCCGTCAAACAGTGAAGCTGACACACTATCATCGGGCGTTAACCCTAAGTGCGCGACATACGAGAGGTTGATCCATCGAATGAACCAAACCGCCCACATATCTCTTCAGATACTTGCGATGTCAAAGAGCGTAGAAACAAACGAAACTGAGTGCGCCCTATCTTCCTTGGCGCGCCCGCCTCGATGCCTCTGATTTTATTCTGCGTCTTCGTTCCGTTCGTTGCCAACCGGACCTTCCGTCGCGCCGTCAGTCGCTGTCGTTTCCGTCAGCGCCTCCGGTGAAGGGGTGTCTAGAGTTTACCGCTGGGGGCCGCAAGTGGTTTTTTCGGGAATCTGCATTTTTTGTGACAATCTCTGTTTTTCATATGTTTTCATGAGGTTGGCGCAAGAAAACTCTGTTCGGACCGGGTCGGGGCGCAATTTTCTTAGCCGGTTTGAGAATCAAAAGGGGCCGCGAGCGGCCCCTTTCCCCTACATCTTGCGCTTGCCCCGGACTTACACCCAAGAGGCGTGTTGTCATGTTCTAGCGCGTCGCTGAATCGCCCCGGCTCGACCCGACTCGCAATGCCTGCCAGCGGCCGGCCCAGTCGATTCTGCTGGCCAGCAGGCCCAGAATCGCCGCCATCCACAGCAGCGGCTCCAGTTGCACGACCTTGGCGATCCACAGGTAGTGCACCCCCCCCAGAATCGCCGCCGGATAGACCAGCCAATGCACCCGCCGCCAGGTCAGCGCACCCAGGCGCCGGATCGACAGGTTGTTGGACGTGACCGCCAGCGGGATCAGCAGCACAAAGGCGGCAAAGCCCACGGTGATGAAGGGGCGTTTGACGATCTCCTCGACCACGCGGCCCACAGATTGCAGGTCAAGCAGGACGAACACGCTGAAATGCGCCAGCACAAAGAAGAACGCCGTGACACCGATCGCGCGGCGGAACTTCAGCAGGCTGATCCTGGTCCAGTTGCGCAGCGGCGTGACGGCCAGGCCCAGCACGATCAGCTTGATCGCCAACTGGCCATATTCCCGTTCCAGCCGGTTGATCGGTTCCGCCCCCAACTGTCCGGTGGCGGCCAGCCAGAACAGATACCCCGCCCAGGCCGCCCCAAGCAGATAGATCGGCCACGGCGGCAACCGCCGCAGCCAACCGTTGATCGTTTGCGCGGTCATCAGTAGTTCGCCCGCAAATCCATCCCCGCATACAGGGGTGCCACCTCGGCCTCGTAGCCGTTGAACATCGGCGTATCGACGCGGCCGGCGAACAGGCCGCCGCCGATGGGCCGGTCGGTCGCCTGCGACCAGCGCGGGTGATCAACCGTCGGGTTGACGTTGCTATAGAACCCGTATTCGCCCGCGTTCAGCATGTTCCATGTCGTCGGCGGCTCGTCGGCCTGCAGGGTGATGCGCACAATCGCCTTGATCGACTTGAACCCGTATTTCCAGGGCACCACCACCCGGATCGGCGCGCCATTCTGGTTGGCCATCGGCTCGCCCCACATGCCGGTCGCAAGCAGCGTCAAGGGGTGCATCGCCTCGTCGATCCGCAGCCCTTCGACATAGGGGAACGGAATCACGTTGCGCTGCACGCCGGGCATCGCGTCCGGCTGGACATCGGTTTCAAACGCGACATAGCGGGCGCCGGACTGCACGCCGACCTTGGCCAGCACATCCGCCAGTTCGACCCCGTTCCACGGCACTACCGCCGACCACGCCTCGACACAGCGGAACCGGTAGATGCGCTCCTCGACCGTCAGCCCGCCGATCAGATCTTGCAGCGCATAGTCGCCGGGATTGTCCACCAGCCCGTCGACCTTGATCGACCAGGGCGACGTGACCATGCCGCCGGCGTAATAGGCGGCGTCCTCCTTGCCGGTGCCGAATTCGTAATAGTTGTTGTAGGCGCGCAGATCCTCCAGCGCTGTCGGTTCCAGCGCGTCGGCGCGCGCGGTCCCGGCCAGGGCCGTCAGCCCGAGCGCCCCGGTTCCCGCCAGCAGCGCGCGGCGGTTCATCCACAGCGCGCGGGGGGTCGCGTCGGCATGGGTCAGTGTGTTGGTCCAGCGATTGGCCATGGGGCAGGGTCCTTTGCGGCACAAAATCAGGTTGCGGGCAACATAGCCCAAGACAGGCTGTCAAAGCGTCACGATGCGGTGCGGCGGCTGTAATATTTCGTGATCGGCAAAACGATCACACAACCATGACGATTGCTGACAAAGTCTTGACTTGATCCGCCCGGCCGGCAGGGCTTAGCGCCAATGTCCCGCCGGTCAAGCCCCATGAACACGTCATTGGCGGGAATCCCCCGTGATCCAAACGGCTTGGGCGCGACTATATCACGGTAATGCCCAAGCAAGGGCAGTTACCTGATCTGACATACCGGGAGTTTATCAGACATGCTGCGCAGAACCCTTATCGCCCTGACCACCGCCACCGTGATGACCGCCGGCTTTGCCAAAGCCGAGTCCCACGCGATGGATATCGTCGATACCGCCATCGCCGCCGGCACCTTCAACACGCTGGTCGCCGCCGTGCAGGCCGCCGGCCTGGTTGAAACGCTGAAAGGCCCCGGCCCCTTCACCGTTTTCGCCCCCACGGACGAGGCGTTTGCCGCCCTGCCCGCCGGCACGGTCGAGGCGCTGCTGGCTGATCCCGTCGCGCTGGCCGCGATCCTGACCTATCATGTCGTTCCGGGCGCAGTGATGTCCTCGGCCCTGACCGAAGGCCTGACGGTCGCTACCGTCAATGGTGCGATGGTGACCTTTACTCTGGACGGCGGGGCCAAGATCAACGGTGCCAACATCGTCGCCGCCGACATCATGGCGACCAATGGCGTGATCCACGTCATCGATGCGGTCATCCTGCCGCCGATGTAAGTTGCCTGGGGGGGGCGCTGCGCCAGCACCGCCCCCACCGCGCGCTGATGCCGCCCCGACCTGTCGGGGCGGCATTTCTGTCTGGACCGGCGACCGCCTCAGTGGATGACCGCCGCTTGCGGCCTGGCCCGGGTCGACCCGGCCACCCGCCCGCCGACGATCAACCCATCCGGGCCAGTCGTCACCGGCACCGCATCGCCGTCCTTGACCTCGCCCGCCAGAATCATCCCGGCCAACTGGTCCTGCAGCGCACGCTGGATCACCCGCTTCAACGGCCGCGCGCCGAACACCGGGTCATAACCTTCGTCGGCCAGCCACTTGCGCGCGCTGTCGTCCAGATCAAGGGTGATCTTGCGCGCAGCCAGCCGCGCCTCCAGCCGTTTCATCTGGATCGTCACGATCCCGGCCATGTCGGCCCGGTTGAGCCGGTCAAAGATGATCTGCTCGTCCAGCCGATTCAGGAACTCGGGGCGGAAATGCGCCCGCACCGCCGCTTCCACCTCGCGCCTGGCTTCGCGCGGGTCCGATCCTTCGGGCAGTTCGGACAGCGCCCGCGCACCCAGATTCGATGTTAGGATGATCAGCGTCTGCTTGAAGTCCACCCGCCGCCCCTGACCATCGGTCAACACGCCATCATCCAGCACCTGCAACAGCACGTTGAACACGTCCGGATGCGCCTTTTCGACCTCGTCGAACAGCACCACCTGATAGGGACGGCGGCGCACGGCCTCGGTCAGCACACCGCCTTCGTCATACCCGACATAGCCCGGCGGCGCGCCGATCAGCCGCGAGACGCTGTGCTTTTCCATGAACTCCGACATGTCGATGCGCACCATCGCGTTGTCATCGTCGAACAGATAGGCGGCCAGCGCCTTGGTCAACTCGGTCTTGCCGACTCCGGTCGGCCCCAGAAACAGGAACGACCCCAACGGGCGGTTCTCGTCGTTCAGCCCCGCGCGCGCACGGCGCACCGCGTTGGCCACCGCGCGCACCGCCGTGGCCTGCCCGACCACCCGCGCGGCCAGAGCATCCTCCATCCGCAGCAGCTTGTCCCGCTCGCCCTCCAGCATCTTGGTCGTCGGGATGCCAGTCCAGCGTTCGACCACCTCGGCAATCTGTTCGGGCCGCACGGCTTCTTCGACCATCGGACCGTCGCCGGTTTCGGCGGCAGCCAGATCACGCTCCAGCGCCGGGATGCGGCCATATTGCAATTCGCCGGCTTTGGCGAAATCGCCCGCCCGCTTGGCCTGCTCCAGATCGGCGCGCGCCACTTCCAGTTCGGCCTTGACGTTGCGCGCCTTGTCCAGCTTGGCCCGCTCGCCCTGCCAGCGCGCGGTCATGGCCGACGATTCCTCCATCAACCCGGCCAGTTCCTTTTCCAGCTTGCCCAGACGGTCCTTGCTGGCCGCGTCATCTTCCTTGCGCAGCGCCTCGGCCTCGATCTGCAGTTGCAGGATCTGGCGGTCCAGCGCGTCCAGTTCCTCGGGCTTGCTGTCGACCTCCATCCGCAGGCGGCTGGCTGCCTCATCCATCAGGTCGATCGCCTTGTCGGGCAGGAACCGGTCGGTGATATAGCGATGCGACAGCGTCGCCGCCGCGACCAGCGCCGAATCCGTGATCCGCACGCCATGGTGCAACTCGTACTTTTCCTTGATCCCGCGCAGGATGCTGATCGTGTCCTCGACCGTCGGTTCCTGCACCATGATCGGCTGGAACCGCCGCGCCAGCGCCGCGTCCTTTTCCACATATTTGCGGTATTCATTCAGCGTGGTCGCACCGATGCAATGCAACTCGCCCCGCGCCAGCGCCGGTTTCACCAGATTGGCCGCGTCCATCGCGCCCTCCGACTTGCCCGCGCCGACCAGGGTATGCATCTCGTCGATGAACAGGATGATCTCGCCCGCCGCCGCCTCGATCTCTTTCAACACGGCCTTCAGGCGTTCCTCGAACTCACCGCGATATTTGCTGCCTGCGATCAGCGCGCCCATGTCCAGCGCCATCAGCTTCTTGTTCTTGAGTGATTCCGGCACGTCGCCATTGACGATGCGCAGCGCCAGCCCCTCGGCAATCGCCGTCTTGCCCACGCCGGGCTCGCCGATCAGGACCGGGTTGTTCTTGGTCCGGCGGCTGAGAACCTGCATCGCGCGGCGGATTTCCTCGTCCCGCCCGATGATCGGGTCGATCTTGCCCGCTGCCGCAGCCTCGGTCAGATCGCGGGCGTATTTCTTGAGCGCGTCATACCCCTGTTCGGCATTGGCGTTGTCGGCCGTGCGCCCCTTGCGCACATCATTGATCGCCGCGTTCAGCGCCTGCGCCGTCACGGCGCCGGCATCCAGTGCCTCTTTCGCCCTGGACTTGACCATCGCCAGTGCCATCAGCACCCGCTCGACCGGCACAAAGGCATCGCCGGCCTTTTGCGCCAGCTTCTCGGCCTCGTCCATCACGCGGGCCAGCAACTGGTCGACATAGGTCGGCGCGGCATCGCCCGTCACCTTGGCAATGCGCGCCACCGCCGCATCCGCCGCCTCGCGTACCCGCGCCGCAGCACCGCCCGCCCGGTCAATCAGGTTGGCGGCCAGCCCCTCGGGGTCATCCATCAGCGCTTTCAGCAGATGTTCGGGCAGCAGACGCTGGTGCCCTTCGCGCATGGCGATGGTCTGGGCGGCGTTCAGAAACCCCTTCGACCGCTCGGTGAACTTTTCCAGGTTCATCGGTCAATTCTCCTTTGTGCACGAGCACCCGGCGCAATCAGAAACGCCCGCCCTGCGGCGCGTCCCTTGTCTGCGGGCCTCGGTCTTTATCTGGGTCTCGGTTGCCTCCGTTGCAAGGTTGCCACAGCACGGAATCGAATCCCGGCGGCAGGGCCGATGGCTACAGCGCCAGCAGCGCCGCCTTCATCGCGCGCACCTGTTCCACCGTTGTCTGCCGCCGCTCGGCGCCGGTGAACCCCATCGCCACTGCGCGCGCGTCCTGCGGCAGACTGACCGCGCAAGAGGCATGCACCTCGGTCAGCGGCAGCAGCGCGGCCAGTTGCCCGACATTCTGCGGCGTGATCCCCGATCCCGGCATGATGGTGATCCGCCCCCGCGCCCGGTCGAACAGCGCCTTCAGCCGCCCCAGCCCATCCACCGCCCGCAGCGCCCCGCCCGAGGTCAGCACCCTGTTGAAGCCCAGCGCGATGGCTGCATCCAGCGCCTCCAGCGGGTCGGGCGTCAGGTCGATGGCGCGGTGCAGGACCAGATCCACCTCGTCCGGCATGTCCTTCAGCAGCGTTTTCAGCACTTTGGTATCCAGCCGTCCATCGGGCCGGTTCGCCCCGATCACGATGCCATCGGCACCCATTTCCAGCGCCTCATCGATCTCGGCCTGCATGTGGTCGACTTCCAGTTTGCTCCACACGAAATCCCCCGCCCGGGGCCGGATCATCGCCACGGCGGGAAACTCGCGCGCCAAAGCATCGACCAGCATCGTCGTCGTCGGCGTAAGTCCGCCCAGCGCCAGCGCGGAACAGACCTCGACCCGATCCGCGCCGCCCGCGATCGCCGCCTCCATGCCTTCGGGGCTGTCCACGCAGACCTCCAGCAAGATATCCACTAGCCCCTCCTTTGCTTGACAGCCCGTCACCACTCTGCCCAAACCGGACCGCGCAGCAAGAGAGGTTTTGCCTTGACCGACCCCCGCCTGATCGTCGCGCTGGACGTGCCCGATGCCCATGCCGGCCTGCTGCTGGCAGGCAGGATCGGCGATGCCTGCGGGTTCTACAAGATCGGATTGGGCATGTTGACCGGCGGCGGCCTCGCGCTTGCGCGCGAATTGAAGGACGACCACGGCAAGCGCATCTTCATGGACCTCAAACTGTTCGACATCGGCGCAACGGTGGCGGCGGCGGTGCGCGGGCTGGCGCGGTTCGATCTGGATTTCCTGACGGTGCACGGCGACCCCCAGGTCGTCGCCGCCGCGCGCGACGGAGCCGGGCAGTCGGGGATGAAGGTGCTGGCCGTGACGATCCTGACCTCGATGGACCGGGCCGATCTGGACGCGGCCTGCATCAAGGCAGGTACCGTGACCGACATCGTACTGGACCGCGCCGCCGCAGCATTGGACGCCGGCGCCGATGGCGTGATCGCCAGCCCCGCAGAAGCCGCCTTGATCCGGGCCTTGCCGCAGGCGTCAGGCCGCCTGATCGTCACCCCCGGCGTCCGCCCTGCCGGGGCCGCGCCGGGGGATCAAAAGCGGATCATGACCCCCGCCCAGGCCATCGCCGCCGGGGCGGATCATATCGTGGTGGGCCGTCCGATCTGGCAATCGTCCGATCCGCGTGCCGCCGCACAAGCGATCCTGGCGGAACTCGCCCAGGCCTGAACAGGCGCAAAGGTCAGGTTTCCCTGCCTGCAATCTTTTGGATCGCGGCCGTATCAACGACGTATTCACACCTGCTGCGCCAGACTGCCGGCAGGTGGACGCGATAGTGAAGGAGCAATCAAGATGACCATGCCGCACCAGACGACTCGCGTGATCCGCGTCAGTTATGACGCCCTGCGCGGGGCTTTTGCGGGCCGGGTCGATGTGGACCGGGCCGGGCGTATCTATCGCTATCCATGCGAGGTTGCGGCCCCTGCCGATGCCGATCCGGCCTGGGTCCACCGCGCCCTGACCGCCCGCGCGCTGGCCATGTCGGACAGCCGCCCGCACTAGGGCAGGGCTCAGTTGTCGTTGATGTCCCTGGTGATGATCTTGACCTGTTCGCGCGGATTGCCCAGCATCAGCCGCAGCACGATGTACCCCGCCAGCGACAGCAGCGCAAAGATCAGCGCCCCCCAGGCGGGTGTGACGTTCAGCAGGCCCAGGCCGACCAGCACCGCCATGATGACGCCGCCGATGGAGAAGCCCAGGAACAGGAACGCCGGGATCAGCACTTCCAGGATCACCCCGGCGATGGCCACCGCCGCCCAGAACCACCAGACCGTCAACCAGACCGTCATCCCTTGTTTCCGCCCAACAGCTTGAACGCGTTGCCGAACGCCTCGAGCGCATTGGCGGGCACGATGATGGTCTGTTTGCCCTGACCATGGCCCAGCGCCACCAGCGCCTCGACCTGTTTCAGCGCCACCTGATACTGCGCCGCCTCCAGCCCGTTCCTGGCAATCGCTTCGGCCACGACGCCTGTGGCGTAACCTTCGGCATCGGCCAGCACCCGCCGCGCCTTGGCCGATTGCTCGGCGGCATACAGATCGGCATCCGCCTGCAGTTCGACCGCGCGCTTGCGCCCCTCGGCCTCGGTCACCTGGGCGCGGCGGGCACGTTCGGCGTTCAACTGCTGCATCATCGCGGCGCGGGTCGCCTGATCCAGGTTCACGTCCAGAATCTCGGCCCGGGTGACCTCGATTCCCCAGTCATCCACCTGGTCGGCCACCTGTTCGCGCACCGCGCTGATCAGCGACGACCGGTTGGCCTGCACATGGTCCAGCTCCATCCGGCCGATTTCCGACCGCACGATGCCCGCGACGGTTGTGCTGATCGCCGCATCGACATCGCGGATCCGGTACACGGTCTTTTCCGGCTCGATGATGCGGTAGAAAACCGACGTTTCCACCGATACCAGCACGTTGTCGGATGTGATGGCGTCCTGGCTGTGCGATGGCAGTTGCCGTTCCAGCACCGAAATCTTGTGCGCCACCCGGTCAAGGAACGGGACGATCAGGTTGAACCCCGGCCCCAGCACCGACCGCAGGCGGCCGAACCGCTCGACCACGAACTTTTCCGACTGCGGCACGATGCGGATGGCGCGTGCAATGATGACGACGATCAGGATCGCCAAAAGAACAAGGACAAGGTTCTGACCGAGGAACCCGGTCAGCAGGGCTTCGTAATCCATCTGAGGTGCGCCTTTTCCCATTTGGCCCTGCATACCGCAGGCGTGAGGTCAAGCAAAGGGGCCGCCCTCGGCCAGCGCCATCCGCAGCCGGGCCTGCAGGAACGGGATCGCGGCCGGATGCGTCAGATAGGCTGCGGGCGGCGTCAGCCGCCATTCCTGCCCCTCATCCCCCAGCCGGATCAGCGATTGCGCGGCTGCGGGCAAGGCTATCACAAAGAACCAGCCAACTGATCCCGGCTGCGATTGCGACGCGAACGCCCGCTGCCACAGCACCGGCACGCCCCGCAGGTTCAGCCCCACCTCCTCGCGCGTTTCGCGCAGGGCGCAGGCCAGCGGCGTCTCGTCGCCTTCGCGCCCACCGCCGGGCAGATCCCACATGTCGGCCCACGGCAGGCCCGGCTTGTCATCGCGCAGAAGGGTGACAAGGTCCGGCCCGACGAACAGCGCGACTTTGGCGCCGGTAAAGGCAGCCATGCCGTTGTTCGTCACCGGGTGCTGTCGGGCGGCACGAGGCCCTTCTTGTGCGCTTCGACATAGGCCTTGAGCACAGCTTGCATGCGGGTGATGTGCCCCTTGCCGCCGGTGATCGCCTTGAAATAGTCAAGCACATCGGCATCCAGCCGCAGATGCACAGAATGGCTGGCACGCGGTCGCACAACCACCGCTGACTTCCAGAACCCGGCGTCACATTGGTCGTCCCGTTCGGGGGCATCCGACCGGGTGAGCGATTCACCCCGCGCCCTCATCGCCTGGATCTCGTCCAGCGAATATCGTTTCATAGTTCCTTCGGACACGTTGCCCTCCTTTCCAGGCAGAAATCAGTCGGATCACGTTGCCGCGCCGGGTAAAGGCGACTTCAATGCAGGCATCGCCCACCTTCCCGATTGCGCGCCAGCGGTCCTATCCCTAGTCCTGCCGATCATCCTTCCTGGCGATGTGGTCATCCTGGAAGATCAGGACAGCATCCAGAAAATCGACGCCATGTTTGTCGATGTCAAGTTTTCGCTTCGTTTCGTCCCACTCAAAATAGCGAGGATTGTCCATCGGGATCGTTCCTTGGCAAAAGGATTCATCATTCTGACTTCTCTTTCTTGCCAAGCGGATCTCGATCAGGCGCGGTTTGGATCGGTCCAGCATGGGGCACGCTCACGCCCTCAATGTTATGTACATCATTCGTGTACACAAATCAACCCCCTCCCCCACCCGCACCACCTGCGCTATCGTCCACCTCATGCCCGCCCTGTGCCGCGACTGCCTGACTACATATCACGACGGCCCGCGCTGTCCGGCTTGTCGCAGCCCGCGTGTGACGCGGCATGCGGAACTGTTCACCCTGTCGATCGCGCACATGGATTGCGACGCGTTTTTCGCCAGCGTGGAAAAGCGTGACGACCCCAGCCTGGCCGACAAGCCGGTCATCGTCGGCGGCGGCAGGCGGGGGGTGGTGTCGACGGCCTGCTATCTGGCGCGGATCAAGGGGGTGAAATCGGCGATGCCGATGTTTCAGGCGTTGAAACTCTGCCCCGAGGCGGTGGTCGTACCGCCCCGGTTCAGCGCCTATGTCGAAGCGTCGCGTGCGATCCGCGCGATGATGGAGGAATTGACCCCCGCCATCCAGCCGCTGTCACTGGACGAGGCGTTCATGGACATGACCGGCACCGAACGTCTGCACGGTGCGCCGCCCGCCGTGATGCTGGCGCGGTTGACGCAGCGGATGCAGGCGGAGCTGGGGCTGACCGGGTCCATCGGCCTGTCGCACAACAAGTTTCTCGCCAAGGTCGCCTCTGACCTCGACAAGCCGCGCGGATTTTCGGTGATCGGGGTCGCGGAAACGGTCGCCTTTCTGGCCCCGCGGCCGGTTCGCCTGATCTGGGGCATCGGCCCGGCGGCACAGGATGCGCTGGCAAAGGCAGGCATCCGCACCTTTTCGGACCTGACCCGCTGGGACCGGCGCGATCTGGGCCGGCGCTTCGGCCAGATGGGCGAGCGGTTGTGGCATCTGGCCCGTGGCGAGGATGCCCGCGCGGTCGAGGCGCATGAACCGACGCGCGGCCTGTCCAACGAAACCACCTTTCACGCCGATACCGCCGACCCCGACATTCTGGACGGGCATATCTGGCGCATGGCTGACAAGGTGTCGTCCCGTGCCAAGGCACGCGATCTGGCCGGGCGGGTGATCGGGCTGAAACTCAAGCGCGCCGATCACACGCTGATCGCGAAACGCCGCAGCCTGCCGCAGCCGACCCAGGTGACCGACACCATCTATCGCGTTGCGCGCGAATTGTTCGACAGCGTGGCCGAGCCCGGCCCTTACCGGCTGTTGGGCGTGTCGCTGAGCGAGCTTGGCAGTGCCGATCTGGCCGATGCCGAAGGCGACCTGCTGGACCCCGATGCCACCCGCCGCGCCCGGGCCGAGCGCGCGGCCGACGCGATCCGCGCGCGGTTCGGCGATGACGCCATCCTGAAGGGGCGGGCGTTGCGGTAGGGCTGTGCCCTGTGACCGGCCCCCGGGCTCTGCCCGGACCCGGGATACTTGCAGCCAAAAAAAACCTGCCGATGCAGCCGGAGTGACAGCCCGTTGCGGCAGGCGGAAGGGTTTGCTAATCTGGGCGGCAGCGCGATCGAGCCAAAAGGAGGGGGCCTGATGCTGTTGCGACATGATGGCCATCGTCCCCTTGGCCCTGTTGCCGCCCTGCGGATGCGTTCGCAGGGCTGACGAAGGGACATCACCACCCGGTCAGCCCGTTCTGCGGCCTGCGTCAGCAGTGTCGCGCCCCCATCTTGACCGGACCTTTGCCATGACCCTGCTGTCGCTCCGCGCCCTTGGCGTTACGCTTGCCGAACCGCTGTTCACCGATCTGAACCTGACCGTGGCAAAAGGCGACCGGCTGGGGCTGGTCGCCGCCAACGGGCGCGGCAAATCCACCCTGCTGCGCGCCATCGCGGGCCTGTCAGACACCACCACCGGCGACATCACCCGCGCGCGCGGGCTGCGGGTCGGGTTGGTGGCGCAGGAGCTGCCCGCCGATCTGGCGATGATCCCGCTTGCGCAGGCCGTGGCGATGGCACTGCCCGACCCGGATGAAGATTGGCGGGTCGCCATCGCGCTGGACGATCTGGCCGTACCCGAAGATCTGCGCGCCCGCCCGCTGGGTGCGCTGTCGGGCGGCTGGCAGCGGGTGGCGATGCTGGCGCGGGTCTGGGTCACGCAACCGGACCTGCTGTTGCTGGACGAGCCGACCAACCATCTGGATCTGGGCCGGATCGGCTGGTTGCAATCGTTTCTGACCGGCGTCCCACGCGACATGGGGGTGATCCTGGCCAGTCATGACCGCGCGTTTCTGGATGCCGTCACCACCCGCACCCTGTTTCTGCGCGCCCGGCGCGCACGCGATTTTGCCCTGCCCTATTCCCGCGCCCGCGACGCGCTGGATCTGGCCGATGCCGCCGACGACCGACAATTCCAGAACGATCTGCGCCAGGTTGGCCAGTTGCGGCGGCAGGCGGCAAAGCTGAAGAATATCGGCATCAACTCGGGTTCCGATCTGCTGGTGGTCAAGACCAGACAACTGACCGACCGGGCCGACCGGCTGGAACATGCCGCCCGCCCCGCCCACCACGACCGCAGCGCCGGCGCGATCCGGCTGGCCCATGCGACCAGCCACGCCAAGGCGCTGATCACGTTGGACGATGCCGCCATCGCCGCCCCCGATGGCCGGTTGCTGTTCCGCACCGGGCGGCTCTGGATCAATCCGGGCGACCGGATCGTCGTGCTGGGCCCGAACGGCGCCGGCAAGACGCAGTTGCTGAATGCCGTGCTGGCTGCCATCGGCGGCGGCGGCGCGCCCGGTGCGATCCGGGCCGCCCCGTCGGTGGTGCTGGGCCACAGCGATCAGGACCTGTCGCAGCTTGCGCAGGACCCCACCCCCATCGCCGCGATCACCCGCCGGTCCGATCTGGGCGACGCCCGCGCGCGCGCGGTGCTGTCGGCTGCGGGGATCAGCATCGACATGCAGACCGCCCCGATTGCCGCCCTGTCGGGCGGGCAGCAATCGCGGCTGGCGATATTGATCCTGCGCCTGATCCGGCCCAATTTCCATGTGCTGGACGAACCGACCAACCATTTGGACATCGAAGGGCAAGAGGCGCTGGAGGACGAATTGCAGACGCCCGAGGCCAGCGCCCTGATCGTCAGCCATGACCGTGCCTTTGTCCGCAACACCGGCAACCGGTTCTGGCTGATCCGGGGCAGAAAGCTGATCGAGGTCGAGACGCCCGAGGCCTGGTTCCGCGAGGCGCTGACGCTGTCGCCCCCCTGACCGCAACGCTCTGGCTTGATCGACCCCTTCAACGTTGTCTGAATATCCCGGTTCCGGGCCAATCCGGGCAGCGCCGCCGGCAACACCCGACCCTGCCGGGCCTTACTCGGCTGCGACCCGCTGCACACTCGGCCGCCCGATCTCGGCCAGTTCGGCGATCACCCCCGCCAGCAGCGCGCGAAACGGCTCAAAGGCCGCCGTTGGCTCGACCCGGCGCTCGTTCATGTACAACGCGCGGTCGATCTCGATCTGCACCGCATGCTGGCGGCGGGACGGGCGGCCATAGTGCTGGGTGATATAGGCCCCGGCAAAGGGCATGTTGCGCACCACTTTCAGCCCGGCGCTGGCAAAGGCGGCCTCGATCCGCTCGACGACAGTGGCCGATGCCGCCGCGCCGAACCGGTCGCCCAGCACCACATCGGGGCGGCCATGGGCGGCGGGGCCCAGCGCCTCCAGCGCCTCGTGCGGCATCGAATGGCAGTCGATCAGGATCGCCTCGCCAAACCGCGCATGGCTTTCGTCGATCAGACCTTGCAGCATGTCATGATAGGGTCGCCAATACCCGGTGATCCGCGCCTGCGCCTCGTCCAGGGTCAGCTTGCCGCGATAGATCGGCCGCCCATTGGCGACCACGCGCGGGATCACACCCAGACCGCTGGCGATGCGCGGGTTATGCGCCGACCGCTTCACCCCCTCGATCAGCGCGGGGTCCAGTTCCTCGGGCGCGCGGTTCAGATCGACAAAGGCGCGCGGCGCGCCTGCGGCCAGAAACGGCGCGCCATGGAACGGTGCCACGGCGAACAGCCGGTCGATGAAGGCATCCTCGGACGAGCGGATTTCATGGGGGTCAAGCGCGACCCGGCCGAGGAACGACCCCGGATAGTCGCGCCCGCTATGGGGGGATGCAAAGATGACGGACGTGGTCCGCTGGGCCGGTCTGGCCAGGTGGAACGCCCCGTCTTTCATCCGCCCTCCCCTGCCATGCCCGATCCTGCACCCGATCCTGCACCCGACCCTACGCCCGACCCTGCGCCGCGAACATAGCGCGCTTTGGCTGGTTTCCAAAAGCCCTTGATCCCCTGTCCGACTCCTTTTATAGACCGCCGAACCCGACGCGAGGCCTGCTCGCGTCCTTTTGTTTTTGTTGGACAGGGCAGGCGGCATGGCGGGCACGACAAGACGGGGGCGGTTAGCTCAGCGGTAGAGCACTTCGTTGACATCGAAGGGGTCACAAGTTCGATCCTTGTACCGCCCACCATCAAAGTGCCGGGGACCAGCGCCCCGGAACGGCAACCAAGGCGCCAGTTGCGCCGCGAACGAAAAGAGAAGTCCGATGAAAGTCGCCAACTCGCTCCGCTCGCTCAAGCTGCGCCACCGGGATTGCCGGATCGTGCGCCGCAAGGGCCGGGTCTACGTGATCAACAAGACCCAGCCGCGCTACAAGGCGCGTCAGGGGTAAGGGCTGCGGCGCAAAGCCGGGCCAGTGCAACGTCAGTTCGGGGCGGGTAACCGTCCCCGCCTGCAAAAGGGCCGCCTCTCGCCAGGGACGCGGCCCTTTTTCTTGACGGCTGCGCCAACGGCCGTCAGGTGGGGATTTCCAGACCGCGATGCAGTTGCCACTAGCCAGCCGGGATGGCTGGCCCTAGGCTTTGGCCTGCGGGGATTTGAACCTCAGAGGATCTTCACCATCATGACCAGATTTCAGACAACATGCGCGTTGGCGACCGGGCTGATGCTTGGCACAGCGCTGCCCGCGCTGGCGCAGGGCCTGTGCGGCGGCGTGGGCGACAACGGCCAATGGATCGGCGGCGACGAGGCCGCGTCCGACATCGCCGCTTCGGCCAGCTACCTTGAACAAATGGCGCTGGTGCTGGCCAGCAACGAATACGTGGCCAACTTTACCCTGTCGACCGCGATGGATATCCGGATCGAGGCCGAGGGCCGCGGTGCGGGCGATCCGGTGATCGACATCCGCGACGCAACGGGCAATATCGTCGCCTCGGACGACGATTCCGGCGGTAACAGTGCCTCGCGCTACGAAGGCTATTTCGAGGCGGGCAGCTATTGCCTGTCGATGCGGTCTTACGACGGCGCGCCGATGACCGGCTTTGTCCGGGTCGGGCGGCTGGATCAGGAATCGCTGACCGATGGCGTCCCGATCGAAGAGACCTATGTCGATCCGGCCCTCTCCAGCTGCGACATGTCGATGCTGACCTATCTGGGCGATGGCGGTCCGCTGGACAGCATGCTGGCCGCAGGCGGGGTGACGGGCACGGCATCGGTGGACGAGGTCGGCTTTTGGGGCATTGTGCTGGGCGAACCCACGGCCCTTACCATCACCGCCGAGAACGAAGATGCCGATCCCTACATCACGCTCTATGACGAGTACGGCGGCTACATCGCCGAGAATGACGACTTCAACGGGCTGAATTCGCAGCTGGATGTCACCTATCAGCTGACGCCCGGCACCTATTGCCTGGCGATGTCGGCGCTGACTGATACCAGCCTGCCGATCACGGTCAATGTCACCGCCTATGACGCCGCTGCCGCGTTGATGCTGATGTACGGCACGGGCGAAGCCAGCCCGCCGCTGGATGGCAGCTATCCGGTGACGCGGATGGGCGCGCTGTCCGGGCGGATGCGCACCGACATCCAGACCACGACGGACGCGACCTGGTTCGCCTTTGACGTGGCCCGCGCCGGTCTGGTCGTGGTCGAGGCGGTCAGCGGCGATCAAGGCGACCCGACCCTGATCCTGTTTGACGACATGGGCCGCCAAATCGCCTTCAATGACGACACCGGTGACGGCTTTGATTCGATGCTGGTCGCGCGGGTGCTGCCGGGGACGTATGTGGTGGCGGTCCGCCAGTTGAGCAACGAGAACCCAACCCCGACACGGTTGCTGTTCCAGCACTATCTGGCCGCCGAATAGGTCTGACCACACCGCAACAAAAGGGGCCCCCATCCATGTCGGAAGGGGGCCCCTTTTTCGTTTCGGCAACTACTGCCCGATCGCTTCGGCCAGCATCAGGATCATCGTGCGTTCGTCCAGAAAGCCGGTGACGGGGGTGCCGCGCTCGGTTTGATAACGTCGGATGGCGCGGCGGGTCCGTTCGTCGAACACGCCGTCCACCCTTCCGGGGTTCAGACCCAGCCGATCCAGCCGCTGTTCGATCACGGCGCGGGTCTGGTCGTTCAGGTTCAGCGCCTGTTCGACGAACTGCGCCCGCGCCGTGTCGCCTTCTTGCGGCACCGGTTCGATGGGAACGACAGGCGTGGTCAGCGCGGTGATGCTTGCCTCGGCCTGTTCCTGATAGATGCCACGTGGCCAGGCCTGCAGATAGTCGCGATAGGCGGCGACAGTGCCCACGGCTTGGGCATTGTCGAATGCGGCGCGATCCTGCGCCTCTTGCTGGCCGCGCTCCTCGGCCTCGATCCGGGCCAGTTGGTCGGTGGCCAGTTCGGTGAACAGCCCGGCCGGATAGCGGTCCAGATAGGCGCGCAGCCCCGGGCCGTCGCCGCTCGCGCCGGTTTCCTCCCACCAGGCGCGGTCAAGGCGGGCCGCCTCGGCCTGTTGGCGCTGCGCCTCGGCCGCCAGCTCTGCCGCACGGCGGGCGGCCTGGGCGTCGATGCGGTTGATCTGTTCCAGCGTCAGGTAACTGGTCTGGGCAAAGCCGTTCTGCTGTTGCCAGTTGGCGATGGCACGCCGGGTGCCGCTGCCAAAGATGCCGTCGATGCCGCGCGGGTCAAAATCCAGCACGCCCAGATTGCGCTGGATTGCCCGGCGCTGCTCCCGGCTCAGGTTGATGCCCTCTTCGGTCAGGCGCGCATCGCGGTTCGGCTCGGCCAGGATGGCGGCAATCGCCGTTTCTGCCTGATCGGCAAAGCGGCCCAGCGGATAGCGCGCCAGATAGTTGCGATAGGCGGCGACCGAATCCAGCGCGGCCGCACCTTGCCACAGCGCATCCTCGGCGGCGGTGTCCAGCACCGGCGGCGGCGGCGGGGGTGGCGGCGCGGCGCGTGGCAACAGGACGCGCGCTTCCGGAAGATAGCCCGAGGCGGTCAGATTGCCATTGTCGTCCACCAGGGCGGACAGATCGCCGCCGGGCGTGGCCAACTCGCCCGCCATGAAATTGGCCACGTCGCGCGGCGCGCCGACCAGCACGGTCACGCCCTGCGGGATGTCCAGATCGCCGATACCCTGCACCAGGTAATCGTCAAACGGATCGGTGTCGCGGTCATCCGCCCCGATCAGCAACAGCGCCCGGCCGGGCGCGCGCGCCAAAACGGTCAGCAGGCTGTCCACCGACACCGCCTGCCCCGCCAGCGCCAGCAATGCCGGCGGCCCTGCCTCGGCCGTCATCAGCCAGGTCCGGGTGCCGTCAGTGGCAAAGCGGCCGGACAGGGCGACGATGATCCAATCCGCATCGGGCAGGCCCTGCGCAAACTCGGCCAGCGCCAGCGCGGTCGTATCGGCGCGCCCGTTGGGCAGCGCCACCACGTCAAAGCCCAGCGCGGCGATGCCACCGGTCGCGCGCACCACATCGGCCCCGCGCGACAGACGGCCCAATTGTTCATAGCGTTCGTTGCCCAGCACCAGTGCCAGACTGTCGGCCAGCGCCAACCCCGGGATCAGGGCAAGGGCGGTGGACAAGATCAGATGACGCATCAAAGCCTCCTTCAGGCAATCGTTATGCCTGACCTAGGGGTGCATCCGTCCGCTATGCAATAACCTGTGTGCGTAACCCGCATTCAGGCGGGCCCCTGCCGACCACAAGTGTTTCAACCACCGCGTGCCAGTGTCTGCAACTCGTCCGCCGTCATCCATGGGATCACCGGCGCACCGCCATAGGCGCGGCCGGCATCGAACAGCGCCTGCGTGGTGCAGGGATCGAACAGCGCGGATTCCTTGCTTTCCACCGCTGTGCCGGGCGCATCGCACAGGCCCGCCAGATCAACCTCGCGCGCGGTGATGGCGCGGATGGTCCAGCGGGTCTCCTGCCCAAGCCGGATCAGTTCCAGCACCGACCGGCGCAGCCCCTGATCGGTGGTGATCGACATCGCCCGGATCGCCAGGGCGCGCAGGTTATGGTCCACCTGCGTCTGCGGCGCGCGCAGGTCGCCATTGATGATGACCCAGGCGTTGAGTTCCACCGCAACCCCCTGCGCCCGCGCGCGGGCCAGCGCCTGCTCAACACCCGCAAAGAACACATGGTCGCGCAGGCCCGCATCGGCATAGAGCGCGCCATTGATCTGGCGCGGCGGAAACAGGCCGGGGATCGCGCTGGTGGCCATCAGCGCGGCCTCGATGCAAGGTTCGGCCAGGGGGTCGGTCGCGGCGATGGCGGTCAGGTCCACCACCTCGAACCCGGATGTATCCAGGTTGACCGCGCCGACAAAGGCGCTGCGCCCCTGCGCATGCGCCGCCGCCAGGGCCGCGATCAGGGGCGCGTCGATGGCGGCCTTGATCCGCGCCTCGAACGGGCTGACATCCATCAGCGACGGTGCGGCCAGCACCTCGATCAGCGGGCGCGGGCGCAGCACATCCGCCGTGCCGATGCCGGCATTCAGCGCCAGCCGGTCGTCGAACGCGGCGCCCGCCAGGGCGAACGGCGTGATGACGCCTCCCGCGCTGGCCCCGGTCACCACATCGAACTGTGGGCGGGGGGTGACGGTGTTCTCGGCCCAACCCTGCAGAAAACCGCTGCCAAACGCGCCGTACTGCCCGCCGGTGGACATCACCAGATAGTTGACGACGACCGGCCCGGCCCTTGCGCCCGCCCGGTCGGTCAATCGCAGCGACAGCAACCGGTCTACCGCCGCTGCGATCGGGCCCGCAGCGGGGATCGGGCCGGTATCGGCGGACCGCAAGGCCGGCACGGACGTATCGCCCGTCTGGCCAAAGCCCGCACAGACCAGATTTGCCGGCCGGGCCGAATTGCAGCCCGTCAGGGCCAGACCAAACATAACCGTCAGGATCGCCGTCATGCGCATGGCACAACGCTAACCGCCCGCAGGCCGGTTGCGAAGCAACTTCTGCACCCGCCTGTCGCGAAACCCCCTTGCCGGATGCGTGGTTGCGGCTAGGATGACCGTCATGGACCCGATCAGCATGGCCTATTACGCCACCATCTGCGGCCTGTTGGGCGTGGCGTCGCCCTGGTTGGGGCGGATTTCGGTGCGGTTCGTGTTGGCGGCCATCGTGGGGCTGATCGCCGCCGGGGCGCTGCCTTATGTGCGGGGCACGTTGCCCGGCGGCCCCTACGGCGGCTAGCCCGCCTTGGCCCCGAACACGCGGTAGTACAGCCAGTCGGGCAGGAACTGGCTCAGCCGGAACACCAGCGAAAACAGGAACGGAAAGTTCTTCTTGAACGCGTCGTCGTTCATGTGTTCGAAGAACACCCGCGCTGCGACTTCGGGTTCCAGGATGAAGGGCATCGCAAAGTCGTTCTTGTCGGTCAGCCTGGTGCGGATGAAGCCGGGGTTGATCAGTTGCACTTGCACCGGCGTCTGGCGCAGATCGGCATACATCGATTCCGCCAGTGCCATCAGCGCGGTCTTGGACGCGCCATAGCCGATTGCCCCCGGCAGCCCGCGAAACCCCGACAGCGACCCGGTCAGCACGATATGCCCCGATCCCTGCGCCAGCATCGCAGGCAGCACCGCGCCCACGGCGCGCAGGCCGCCCATGAAGTTGATGTCGGCCATCTGTTCGGCGCGGGCACCGTCCCAGTCCTGCGCCTTCATCGGCCAGTAGACGCCCGCCAGATACACCATCCCGTCCAGCCGCCCGATCCGCGCCGCCGCCGCCTCGACCTCGGCGCGGCTGCTGACATCCAGCGGCACGGCGCTGGCCTTGCCCGGCAGCGCGGCCACCAGTCCGTCCAGCCGTTCGGCGTTGCGCGCGCTGACGATCACTTCGGCCCCGGCGCGCGACAGCGCAAAGGCCACCTCGCGCCCCAGCCCTTCGGACGCGCCGATCAGCCAGTATCGTTTACCTTGCCATGCTCGCATCTGCCCGTCCCCCTACGCGGCCTGTTTACGCCGCATCGTCGCCACCAGTTCCGCCACGGGAATCCCGAATTTACGAAACTGGCTGCGATTCATGATAGTGCCGTTCGGCGTCAGATACATCCAGTCGGTGGTATCAAGAACGTGACCGCCAGCACTGTCGGCCAGTTTGATCCGGTACGACAGCAGCACCGCCGAACCCGCCTGCCTGCCCGTGCCCACGCCGACCACATCCGGCGCCTCGGCCCGGATCGCGCCGTCATTGGCCAGCGTCAGCGTCCATTGCCGGTGCTGCACCGCGCCGCTGTCATAGGTGAACACCTCGGTCATGATGCCGGTATTGCCCTGCCAACTGGCCTGAAAGTCGCCGACAAAGCGGCCAGTCACCCGCCCCAGCGGGCCATAGATCACGCCTTCGCACAGGATCGGGCCGTTCAGCTCGCGCCGGATGTCGAATACGGGGGATTGGCCGGCATAATCCTCCGGCCGCTGCGCGCGGAAACTGGCGAAACGGATGCGCAGGGCGGCCAGGCCGATCAGCAGGATCACGCTCACGCCAAGCGTGGCCAGCAGGGTCGACATCCTCAATCCTCCAGTCGGGTCATGGCCAAGAGGCCGATGGCAAGCAGTTTCAGCGCGCAGGGCAGGCCTGCATACAAAAGCGACAGCAAGGTCAGCGCCTCGGCCGGGGCGGGCTGACCGGGGACAAAGCCCACCCGTTCCAGCAAAGGCAGCAGCAGAACGGCGGCAAAGGCCAAGGACAGCTTGTTCATGAAGGCCCACAGGCCGAAGCCCTGCCCACCATTCGGCGCGATCCGCGCCATCCGGCGCGAAAACATCGCGGGCAGCAATGTCAGGTCCGCCCCGATCACCGCGCCCGACAGCACGCAGACCACGCCAAAGGCGGGCAGGTCGCCCGCGCCCAGCAGCAGCGCCCAGCCAAAGGTCGGGATCGCGATGACCATCCCTGCCAGCAGCACCGGCTTTTCGCCATATGTCCGCGCCAGCCTGCTCCAGACCGGCGAGGACAGTGCGGCGCACAGAAAGAACAGCACCAGCATCGGCCCTTCCCAGCCCGGGGCCTGCAAACGGCCCTGGACAAAGAACAAAAACAGCGTCGAGGACACGGCCAGCGGCACCGCGTTGACCATCGCCAGCACCAGCAGACGGCGTGCCACCCTGTCGGCCAGGATGTCGCGCAGCGGCGTCGCGGCGATGGCACCACCGCCCGGGGTCCATTCCCGCCGCATCATCAGTACCGCCAGCGCCACCATCCCGGCAAAGCCCCAGGCAAAGGCCGCATAGGGTGCGCCGGTCAACAGCAACAGCACGGTGGGCGCGACGGCGGCAATGCAGGTGCCCAGCAACCCGCCGCTTTCACGCCAGGCCGCCAAGCGCACATGCCCGCCCACGATCCCACCCGCCTTGGCCACACCCTGGCCATAAAAGGTGATCGCCAAAAAGCTGTAGGCGGTGAACAGCCCGGTGATCGTCAGCGCAAACCACCACAGCGGCTGGATCGGCGGCGTGACCGCGAACAGCCCCAGCATCGACAGCGCCAGCAGTACGCCCGCCACCGCCACCGCCAGCGGCTTGCCCGGGCCCAGCCGCTCGGCCAGCCAGCCCAGCGCGGGGTCCTGCACCACATCGAACAGCCGCAATCCGAACAGCAGCAGCCCCAGCGTGGTCAGCGACACGCCATAGGTCTGGGCGTAATAGGCCGGGGCGAACAGATAGATCGGCAGCCCCGCCGCCGACAGCACGCCGGCGAACAACGACCAGGCCGCCAGCCGGTCACGGGGCGCAGGCAGTTCAGCCGCCGTCACCGGCTGACCTCGGTCACGGGCGGTTCGGGGCGTGGGCGATACCGCGCGCCTTTCCACCACAGTTTCAGCGCCTGCCAGTGGATCAGCGCCAGCACGCGGCGCGACCCGAACGGCCGCCGCAGCACCGCGCGCAGTATCGAGCCATTCGTCAACCGCTGCCGCCGCCCGGTCAGCGTCGCCACCAGCCCGCCATCGCCGCGCGCAAAGTCGATGCGAATGCTGATCGCCTGCGGGGTAATGTCAAAGCGGAACTGATAGCCGCCCTCGACCGGCTGGAACGGCGACACATGCAGCAGTTTCTGCGCCGCCAGCGTATCGGTCGGCAGGATCGGGCGCAGGTCGGGATGCGCGCACAGGTACGAGTGCCGGTCGCCAAAGGTGTTGGAAACCTCGGGGATGACGCAACACAGCGCCCCGCCCGCATCGTGGATCAGCCAGAAGCTGACCGGGTTGAACACATGGCCCAGCACGCGCGGCTGGGCCAGCAGGTCGATCCGCCCCGTCAGCGCGATGCCATCCGCGGCCAGAACCTGCCGCACCCATGCGGCACCATGCCCCTGCCCGGGCAGGCCGCCATGGTCGCTGTCGTGCAGCGCCATCAGCGCGCGCCCGTTGCGCGCAAACAGCACGGGCATATCGGGCGCAGCCTCGGCATCCACCAGCACATAGTCGATGCCATAGCGAAACGCGTTGCGGGTGGCCCCGCGCCGACCATGCCAGGTTTGCCCGGCGATATGGTCGACCCCGCTCACTCGGCCGCGACCGCCATCGCGCCCGGCGCACCCAGCCCGCGCACCACGTCGATGGCACTGGACAGCCCGTCTTCGTGAAAGCCGTTCTTCATCCAGGCCCCGCAGAACCAGGTGGCATTGTCGCCATTCATCGCCGCCGCCTGACCCTGCGCCGCCAGGGCAGCGGTGTCATAAACGGGATGGCGCAGCACCGTCTGGTCCCAGATCAAGTCCTGCCGGATCGGACGCGTGGTGTTCAGCGTGACGAACAGCGGATCGGCCCGCAGCCAGGGTTGCAGCGAATTCATCCAATAGGTCAGGTCGATCCGGTCACAGGATTTGTCGGCAGCCTCGGCATAGTTCCACGATGACCAGACCACGCGGCGGCGCGGCATGACCGAGATGTCGGAATGCAGCGTCACATCGTTGGGTTGATAGCGGATCGCCCCCAGCACCCGGGTTTCGGCGGCCGTCGGGTCGGCCAGCAGCGCCAGCGTGTCGTCGGAATGGGTGGCGAACACCACCTCGTCGAAATGCTGCCACTCGGCGCCCCGCGCCCGCACCTCGACGCCTTGCAGGGTGCGGCGCACGCCCGCCACCGGCGCGCCCAGCCGGACATCGACACCACGCGCAACCATCGCCCGGCCAAGGCGGCCGACATAATTGGCCGACCCGCCATCGACCGTCCACCACTGATGCTGGCCGGTGACACCCAGCAGCGCGTGATTCTGGAAAAACCGGATCATCGCATGGGCGGGAAAATCCAGGATCCGTTCGACCGGCGTGGACCAGATCGCACCCGACAGCGGCAGCAGGTAATAGTCGCGGAACCACGGACCCAGCCCCAGTTGCGCGATCAGCCCGCCCACGGTCATCTGCGGGTCCTGTGCGGTGCGCACCGCATGGCGGTTGAAATGCATCACGTCGCGGCACATCCGCAAAAAGCCGGGCCGCGCCAGGTTGCGTTTTTGGGCCAGCAGCGCGCCCAGCGACCGCAGCCCGTATTCGACCCGGCCCTGCGCCACCGACGCACCAAAGCTCATGTCCGATTTCACCACCGGCACATCCAGTTCGGCAAACAGTGCCGCCAGGTGCGGATAGTTGCCATAGTTGAACACGATAAAGCCGGTGTCAACCGGCTGGTCGCCCTTTGGCCCCGCCAGACGGGTGCGGGCATGGCCGCCCAGACGGGGGCAGGCCTCGAACAGCACGACCTGATGATCGGGGGCCAGGTGATAGGCGGCCCCCATGCCGGAAATGCCCGCGCCGATCACGGCGATGCGCTTGCGCGTGGTGGGCCGGGTCGCGGCAAGGGCCAGGGCCCGCGATGAAAAGGTCATAAGTGATCGACGCTCCGATTCCAGCAAGTCACACCAAATACGCACGACGCGGCCGGGCGGATGAGTTTCGCGGACCGGCGGAAAAACTGATCCGATGCGGTCTGCGTCGCGTAAGCCTTGACATGTTCACCACAGCCGATGCCAGTTCAATTGCCGATGATGCAGTGCAGGGGATGCCGAAGTGGTATCCTCGCAATGTACAGGCCGTGGCGCGTGGCGCTCAAAGACGCAGAGAGACGATGACACAGACCACGCAGGCAGGCCCGCCAGCCCCGCCCGGGCTGGACCAGCGGCTGGACTGGGTCGCCCAGGTCCAAGCCGTTCGCGACGTTGGCGATCAGGCCGCCTTTGGCGCGCTGTTTTCGCATTTCGCACCGCGCATCAAAGGCTTTCTGATGCGCGGCGGCAGCAGTGCCGCCTTTGCCGAAGAATGCGCGCAGGAAGTGATGGCGACGGTGTGGCGCAAGTCGCATCTGTTCGATCCCGGCAAGGCCAGCGTGGCGACCTGGGTGTTCACCATCGCCCGCAACCGCAAGATCGACATGTTGCGCAAGGAACGCCGCCCCGAGCCGGAAGAGCTGACCTGGGGGCCGGCCGAGTCGCCGTCGCAGGCCGATACGTTGGCGACCCAGCAAGAGTCCGCAAAGCTGGGCCGCGCCCTGGCCGACCTGCCCGACAAACAACGCGCGCTGATCCAGCGCGCCTATTTTGGCGACCTGAGCCATAGCGAGATCGCGAACGAAACCGGCCTGCCGCTTGGCACGATCAAATCCCGCATCAGGCTGGCGCTGGATCGCCTGCGCCACACGATGAGCAAGACGGACTGACACGATGCCCCAGATCAAGCACCACCTGACCGACAACCTTCTGCTGGCCTATGCTGCGGGCACCCTGCCCGAGGCGTTCAATCTGGTCATCGCCACCCATGTGTCGCTGTGCGACGACTGCCGCGCCGCGCTGGCCGCGTTCGAGGTGTTGGGGGGCGAGGTTCTGGACGATGCCGAACCCGCCACGGTGGACAAGACCAGCCTTGCCGCGACGCTGGCGCTGATCGCCCGTGGCGACCGGGCCGAGGATCCGCCCAGGACGATCCCGTCCGGCGTGTTTCCGGCCCCGTTGCAGGACCGTATCGGCGGCGATCTGGCCGATGTGCGCTGGCGCAGGATCGGTGGCGGCGTATCGCAGGCGGTGCTGCCGACCAGCGCGCGCGCCAGCGTCCGCCTGCTGCGCATCCCTGCCGGGGCGCGCGTCCCTGACCACGGCCACCGCGGGCTGGAACTGACGCTGGTGCTGCAGGGCGCGTTCCGCGACGACACCGACCGTTTCGGCCCCGGCGATATCGAAGTCGCGGACGAATCGATGATCCACCAGCCAGTGGCCGAAGCCGGGCAAGAGTGCATCTGCCTGTCGGCGACGGACGCACCCCTGCGTTTCCGCAGGTTGCTGCCCAGGATTGCCCAGTCGTTCCTGCGGATCTGAAACCGGGGTTACTCGACCGCGTTCCAGGCCAACGGCACTGTTGCGCCGTTGGCATAGCGGATGACACCGCCGCCAGCGGGCCGCAGCTCGAATGTCCGGTTGCCGAACAGCCCGCTGATGATCCAGGTGCCGTCTGCCCGCTCGATCCGGCCGGCCGCCCCGGTGACCGACCAGGCACAGACGGCGCGCCCTTCGCGGCAGGGCACCAGGCGCCAGGTCTCCAACGCGCCCGCTTCGGTCGCGATCACCGACATCGCCCCCCGGGCAAACGGCACCTCGCCGATCCCAAGGGTCCAGTCCGGGCGACCATTGGCGACCGGCAGGGCGGGCAAGGTCCGCATGTGAAAGCCGCCCTGCATCTGGCCATCGGCAAGGATCGGGGCGCTGGTCAGTCCAATGGCAAACAGTACGGCAACGGCGCGCAAGGCGGTCATGACAAACTCTCCAACGATGCGGAAACGCTAGGCCCTGGCGCAGGCAGGGGCAAGGGGGTCAGATGCAGGCGGACGGTCAGCGCCAGCCCCTGCCACACGATCGCCCCGGCCCCGATCAGCAGATCGCCGGGCAACATCGTCGCAGGTCCGCGCACCGGGCCCAGCGCCAGAACTGCAAGCAACCCGTCCTTGGGCGCAGCCAGATGGCCACCCTCGGCCACAGCCACCTGCGGCAGGGGCAAGGCGTCCCATGTCATCACGTTGACGTCCTGCGATGGCGCAGTCACGCCCTCGGCCCGGATCGCGATGTCACCGTGAAACGCCACCGGCAGCAGCGGCGCGGCATGCAGTGGCGCGGCCCCGCCCAGCAGCCGGAACCCCGGCCCTGCCACCACCGTCAGCGACCGGGCCACCCCCGGCAGGCGCGAGAACGGCCCGTCCGCCACCACCTGCGCCCGCGATATCCGCCACAGCAGCCCGCCGCCGGGCCGGTCGGCCCGTGCCAGTTCCAGCGTGGTCCCCCGCCCGTTGGCCCAGGGCATCGCCCGGTAATCGGCCTGCGTCAGGTGGCGCATCAGGTGCGCCCGAACAGCCGGGCGATATCGGTCAGCTTCAGCGTCACCGATGTGGGCCGGCCATGGTTGCACTGGCCCGCGTTTGGCGTCGCCTCCATCTCTCGCAATAGCGCGTTCATCTCGTCGCCGCGCATCTGCCGCCCGGCGCGAACGGACCCATGGCAGGCCATCCGCGACAGGATCGCGTCGATCCGCTGGCCCACCAGCGCAGTGGCCCCGGTTTCGGCCAGTTCGTCGGCAATGTCGCGCACCAGCCCCTGCGCATCGGTCAGGCCCAGTGCCGCGGGCACCTCGCGCACCGCCAGTGCGCCGCGGCCAAAGGGTTCCACCACCAGCCCCAGCCGCGCCAGATCGGCGGCCGCCGCCAGCACGCGGGCAACATCGCCGGCGTCAAGCGCCACGATCTGCGGGATCAGCAGCACCTGCGACGCGACGCCATGGTCGGCCATCTGGCGTTTCAGCCGTTCATAAACCAGCCGTTCATGCGCGGCATGGGCATCGACCAGCACCATCCCGGTCGCGGTCTGGGCAATGATATAGGTGCCGAACAACTGTGCCTTTGCGGCCCCCAGCGGACGGTCGATATCGGTGTCGGGTGCCGGCTCGATCCGGGCCATCGGGGCCATCGGGGCCGATGCTTCGGCAAAGCCGGGCCCTTGCGCGGCATAGCTGTCGCGCAGCGACTGGGTCGAGGGGCGGTCAAAGCGGCGGTCCATCTGATAGATGCGCGCGGCCGCCCCCGGCCCTTGCGCCCCCTGCATGGCGCCCAGCATCCCGTCGGCGACGGTGGTGCTGGACCGGTGCCCTGCCTCGGCCAAAGCATGCCGCAGGCCCGAAATCACCAGCCCGCGCACCAGTCCGGGGTCGCGAAACCGCACCTCGGCCTTGGCCGGGTGCACGTTCACATCCACGTGTTGCGGGTCCAGTTCGATGAACAGCGCCGCCGCAGGATGACGATCGCGGCCGAGCAGATCGGCATAGGCCGCCTTCAGCGCACCGATCAGCAGTTTGTCCCGCACCGGGCGGCCATTGACGAACAGGTGTTGCGCAACGGCGGCACCGCGCGAATAGGTCGGCAGCCCGGCATAGCCGGTCAGCGTGATGCCGTCGCGTTCCGCCTCGATCCGGATCGCGTTGGCGGCGAAATCGCGGCCCAGCACCACGGCCAGCCGCCGGTGCAGCGCATCCGGCCCCAACTCGGCATCGGCGCGGAACAGCAGCCGATCCTCGCCCCCGGTCGCATCGCGCAGGGTAAGGGTCACGCCCGGTTCCGCCATCGCCAGGCGGCGCACCACATCGGCCACGGCCATGCCTTCGGTCCGGTCACTGCGCAGGAATTTCAGCCGCGCGGGGGTGGCGTGGAACAGGTCGCGCAGATCGACCTGGGTGCCACGATTCTGCGCCACCGGGCGCAAAGGTTCCGCCCGCCCCGCCTGCACCGTGATCGCCACGCCTGCCTGGCCCGCCGCGCGCGAGGCGAGTGTCAGCCGCCCCACCGCCGCCAGCGATGGCAGCGCTTCGCCCCGAAAGCCAAAGGTGTGGATGGCCAGCAGGTCGCTGCCGTCGATCTTGGACGTGGCATGGCGCGACAGGGCCAGCGGCAGGTCATCCGCGGTCATCCCGCAGCCGTCATCGGCGACCCGGATCAGGCTGCGCCCGCCATCGGCGATGGTGATGTCGATCCGCGCCGCCCCGGCATCCAGCGCGTTTTCGACCAGTTCCTTGACCGCGCTGGCAGGCCGCTCCACGACCTCGCCGGCCGCGATGCGGTTGATCGCAGCATCGTCCAGTTGCCGGATGACCGGGCGGGCGGGGCCTATCTTGGGGTGATCCTGGGCCATGCCACGATAGGTAGCACGGCCCGGGGCGATTCTGGTAGGGGTCGCGTCAGGCTGCGTGCTTGCACGCAAATTGTGCCGGGCGCTGCGTGCAAGCACGCACCCTACGGCGTCGTGGCCAATCCGACCGGACGGCCCACGACCACGAAATGCAGCCCCTCGGCATCCAGCAGACTGCCCGCCAGCGCGTTGATCTGCTCCAGCGTCACCGCATTCATATAGTCGTTGCGGTTCAGCACATACTCGGGCGGCAGCCCCAGCATCTGCATGCCCACCAGAATCTCGGCGATCGGACCGTTGCCGTCAAACCGCAGCGGGTATTCGCCGGTGATATAGGTCTTGGCCGTGGCCAGCTCCTCGGCCGTCAACCCCGTTGCCTGCATCCGCGCCCATTCTGCCTGCGTGACCGCAATCGCCTCGGCCACCGTATCGTTCGATGACGCGACCGAGCCCAGGATCATCGCGGAATGGTCCTTGGGCACCAGGTAGGTGCCGATGCCATAGGTCAGGCCGCGCACCTCGCGCACCTCGTGCATCAGGCGCGATTCAAAGCCGCCGCCGCCCAGGATGTGGTTCATGATATGGGCGGCGAAATAATCCGGGTCATCCCGCGCGATGCCGGCCTGGGCGAACAGCGCCACCGCCTGCGGGGTGTCGAAATCGACCACCGTCACCCCACCCGGCAGGGCATAGGGCAGATCGGCCGGCAAGGGCGGCCCTGCGGCGGGCAGATCGCCCAGCAGATGGTCCAGCAGCGCGCCCAGTTCCGCCGCCGAGATATCGCCCACCGCGCCGACAAAGATGCGGTCGCGGGTCAGGGCGTTGGCGTTGGCGGTCAGGATGTCGTCCCGGGTCAGCGCGGCCACCGTTTCGGGCGTGCCACTGTCGGAACTGCCATAGGGATGCGCGGGATAGGCAGCGGCGAACAGCACATCGCCCGCAATCGTATCGGGGTCCAGCGCGTCGGACGCGATCCCCGACAACACCTGTGCCCGCACCCGGTCGATCGCGTCCTGGTCAAAGCGCGGCTGGATCAGCGCCAGTCGCAGCAGATCGACCGCCTGGGTGCGATTCTCGGTCAGGAACCGGGTCGAGATGCTGACCGCATCGTCATAGCTGTCAAAACTGTATTCCGCCGCCAATGCTTCGCGCGCGGCCTGGAACGCGCGGGCATCCATGTCGCCCGCACCTTCCTCGATCAGGGCCATCATCAGGTTGGTCGCCCCGCGCTTGCCCGGCAGATCCAGCGCGGTGCCGCCACGCACGCGGATTTCCAGCGCGGTGAACGGGATCGAATGTTCCTCGACCAGCCAGGCGTTGATCCCCCCGGGCGAGGTGACTTGCTGGATCGTCACTTCGGCCCGTGCGGCCAGGCCGCAGGTGACAAGGGTCAGTGTCAGAAGCATGCGCAGCGTGGGTTAAAGCTCCTCGCGGCTGGGCACGACCCAGCCTGTCACGGCGTGGTCGGGGTTGAACAGGGCGCGCGCGGCATCCAGAACCTCCTGGGCCGTCACCGCCTGCAGCACGTCGGGCCAATCCTGCACATCCTGCACGCTCAGCCCGATCGACAGCGCCGCGCCATAGCGCCGCGCCAGCCCCTCGACCGAATCCTTGGCATAGATTTCCGACGCCAGAAGCTGGGTCCTGATCCGCTCCATCTGCGCCATCTCGGGGCCGGTGGTCAGGAAATCGGCGATGGCTGTGTCCATCGCCGCCTCGGCGGTCTGCAGGCTGATGCCTTCGGCAGGCACCACGGTCAGGCTGAAGGTGCCGTCATCCAGCGTGTCGCCGTCATAGCCGGCCCCGGTAAAGATCGCCGTCTGGGTGTCGAAGGTCAATTTTTCGCCCAGCACCGATGTAAAGGACGACCCGCCCAGCACCTCGGCCAGATAAACCAGCGCGGCGGCGGCGGTCTGGTCGCCGGGGTCGCGTTCGGGCGCCAGATAACTGCGGGTCAGATAGGGCTGCGACACGCGCGGATCGGCATAGATCAGCCGCCGTTCGGCCCGCTGGGGCGGTTCTTCGGGGCGCAGGCGCGCAGGCAAGGTCGGCTCGGACGGGATCGGGCCGTAATGGGCCTGCGCCATCGCCAGAACCTCGTCCGGCCGGACATCGCCCGCCACGATCAGGATCGCGTCGTTGGGTGAATAATAGGTGTCATACCAGGCGTGGACATCGGCCATGTCCAGTTGCCGCATCTCATGCTCCCACCCGATGATCGGCAGGCCGTAGCGGTGGTTCATGAACAACGCGGCGCGGATCTGTTCGCGGGCGATGGCGTTGGGGTTGTTCTCGGTCCGCTGGGCGCGTTCCTCCAGGATCACCTGGCGTTCGGTGGTGATGTCATCCTCGGTCAGCGCCAGATTGTTCATCCGGTCGGCTTCCATCTGCATCATCAGATCCAGCCGGTCGGCCGCCACCCGCTGAAAATAGGCGGTGTAGTCATAGCTGGTAAAGGCATTGTCATCGCCGCCATTGGCCGCCACCACCGCCGACAACTGACCCGAGGCCATGGTGTCGGTCGCCTTGAACATCAGATGCTCCAGGAAATGCGCGACGCCGGACGACCCCAGCGGTTCGTCCGCCGACCCCGCCTTGTACCAAACCATGTGCACCACGGCCTGGGCGCGGTGATCCTCGATCACCACCACCTCCATGCCGTTGTCCAGGGTAAAGGTGGTGACGTCATCGGCCAGGGCCGGGGCGGCGGTCAGCATCATCAGGGGCAGAAGGCGGCGCAGCATCGGCAAGGCTCCAGTCTGTTGCGGCTTCGGTGTGCAACCTACGCCATGGGCGTGGCGGATCAAGCCGGGTCAGCCCCCCGCAAACGCGGTTGTGAGGCGAAGCGGCCTATTGCCCTGGCGGGGCCGAGGGCACCTGCACCCCCAGATTGCGAAACCGCAGCAATTCCGCCCAGGCATCCAGCGCCTGGCGCGCATAGGCGGGGAAATAACGGTCACGGCCGAACAGGTTCGGCCCCGACAGCGCCCCGGCACGGCGGCGGAAAGCGGCGTCCTCGGTCGCCACGGTGGCGCGGATATCGGCGGGGGCACCGCCGATTGCGGCCAGCAGGGCCGGATCGCCCGCAACCCCGGCCCCCGCCGTGCCGCCCAGCGCGGCCAGCCCGTCGCCCAGCGGATTGCGGTCGGCGCGGTTCACCCCGCCGGGGTTGGGCGGCGGCAGGTCCAGCGTCGCGGGGATGTCCAGCGGCAGCACCGGCAGCACGGAAAATTCGTCCGGGCCGGTCAGCCCTGCGTCCAGGTTGTGCAACCGCCGCTCGCCCGCGCAGGCGGCAAGCGACAGCACAGCCAGACCTGCCAGCATCGCCCCCCGCATCTGCCCTGCCCCCTTTGCCGCCTTTGTCATTGCAACAACCTGATAACCCAGCCTTGCGCCCGCGTCACGGGGTCTTTCGCAGGCCCAAGGGCCGGGCAGCGCACACGACCCGGGCGACAACCAGACCCATCCCTTGAACCGGTCCCGCGAACTCATCCCCCGGACACATCCCCGGACCCGGACACGACCCCGTCCCCCGGACCTGTCCCCGGACCCGTCCCCCGTACACCTCCCCCGTACACCTCCCCCGGACACGCCCCCACACCCG
>Ga0105046_10001882_pt1 | contig 32708 bp, 34 predicted proteins | sample MAT03_FD_78385 | JGI IMG/M metagenome (GOLD analysis project Ga0105046, IMG submission 78385) | Freshwater microbial communities from Lake Fryxell liftoff mats and glacier meltwater in Antarctica - MAT-03 (megahit assembly) | ecosystem: Environmental > Aquatic > Freshwater > Ice > Liftoff...
CGCTTCGGGCGTCGCCGGGTCGAACACGGTCGGAAGATAGGCGAGCAGCAGCAGCTCGGCCGGGCTCGCGCCCGGCACCGAACGGACTGCCCCGCCCAGCGCGGTGGTAGAGGCGGCCAGCGATGCGCCGGCCTGGTCAAGCAGGGCAAGCTCAGCGGCGGACAGCGCAGTGCGCAGGTCCGCGATGACCGGCGGGCTTCCTCCGAAGGCAGCGCGCGCGGCGTCATCGTAAAGGCAGATCTGCCCGCCGGGGTTGACCCACCACCACGGCTCGCCGACCTGGAAACGCACCGGCAGCCCAGCCTCAACCATCAACGCGACAAACGCTTTGGCAGCCTCGCGCACCCAGCCCATTGCCTCAGAGTTGGCGGGCGAGAGCAGCGCGGAGGGCGGATCGTAGCCGGTCCGTGCTGGGTCGCCATTGCTCTCGCGCTGCTGCCAGGCGGGCGGGCAGTGCTGCGCAAGAAGTTCGTAGCTGAGCGAGACGATCACGCTGAAGCCCATCGCCTGCGCTTCGGCGAAGAACGCGCGGTGCCAGGCGATGGCCGGGTTGGCGAGCACGGGTAGTGCCCCATCCACCACATAGCCGCCGCCCCCATCGGAGCCGAGCCGCATGAAATGGCTCATCCCGACGTAGTGATTGATGCTGCCCCGATAGCCCAGGGCGCGGATCGTCTGCAGCAAGCGAGTGGGCGTCTGGTTGTAGGCATCGTCATAGCCCGTCGCGATGCCGAGGTCGTGCGGCGGGACCATGACATTGCCGACCGCCAGCATGGCGCGGTGCCCTTCGCAGCGAATATCCATCAGCTCCGCCCATCCCTCGACCGGAGCGGGCAACGCGGCACTGCTCGCGGGGTCGAAGCCCGGCGCGACCAGGCTGATGAACATCCGGTCGATGTCGCCGGGATAGACCGGATCGACCTCGCCCGGGAGGACGAAGCCGCCCGCAAGCTCCGAGAACGGCAGCGTTACCACGGCGTCGGTCGGCGTGCCTTCGGCGTAGTTCCACAACCGCACGTACCAGGCGCGCGGCGCACCGGCGCCATCGCGGCCTTCGATCGTCAGCGTCGGGCCGTTGACCGCATCAAGCGGCAGCACCCCGGACGAACGCCAGAGAAACGACAGGATCGTGTGCGAATAGTCGCGGTCGGTGTCGTAGGCCAGCAATGGGTGGCTCAAGCGATCGGCACTTTCCCAGATGATTCCGGCGAGGTCGCTGGCCGTGTGGAACACCGCGTCGACCCGCAGTGCATCGGGTGCAGCCACGGTCGCGGCAGCCAGCATCGGGCGCGGGAAATCGACCGTCCAGAAGCGCGGATCGAACCGCTGGATCCAGTCGGAGCCTTGCGCGGTGCGCTTGTCGGCAAGCCAGAATGGCATATCCGGATCCTCAGAATTGGGTGAGCGCGTTGCGGACGGCGCGGGCGATCTGGCGGCTCGAGCGCTGGAGGCTTTCGGGGGCGGACGATCCGCGCGGACTGACGATCTGGATCGCGACTTTCACCTCACGGCCTCCACGCTGGGCATTGGGTTCGACCCTGCCCGAGGCCGTCGGAACGAACAATTCGGGCCCGCGCTCGCCCACAAGATAGCCGCGCCCCGCACTGACCAGCCCGCCGGTGGCGCGGCCGGGCAGGCCGCCGGAGCCTCCGGACCCGCCCAGCACGGTCGTCAGCAGTGAGGCGAGATTGAACAGGCCGCCCCCGCCGCTCCCGCCCCCGCCACCACCGATCGCCCCGATCCCGGCCTGGATCGACCGCGCGGCAATGTCGCCGATCACCGACAGGGCGATCCGCCGCAGGTCCTCGAACCCAACGCCGCCCCGCCGGATTGCCGAGAGCAGCCCGCGTTCGAGCACTTCCCCGGCGCGCCCAAAACCATCGACGAGGATCGAGTCGAAACTCGCCCGCATCGTCGCCACGTCGGAGGCAAAGCCGCTGGTCGAGGCGCGAACCTCGATCATCAGCTGTTCGATTTCATCGGCCATTGAGGTCGCGCTCCAGCAGTTCGGTAAAATCGTCGCGGCCCACCCCCGGCGGGGCGAGTTCTGCCTTGGCGGCAAAGATCGCGGCGAGTTCGGCAGGGGTCGCGGCCCAGAATTCGGGTGGCCGCCAGCCCAGCAGCAGCGCGGTCTGCCCGGCCAGGATGCGGGCGGCAGCGGCGAAGGTGTCGCTCACTACCGAAGCCTCACGAGCGGCCTTGGAGTATCTGCACCAGCAGCGAGCGCAGGGGGACCGCGGCGGCGGCCAACCCGCCCTCGACGACGGCTTCGGCCACCGCGTCGCGGGTCGGCAGGCGAGGTTCGGCCAGGCAGTGCCAGAACAGCGCGGTCAGTTCCCCCAGCTTCAGTTGCCCTGCGCTCGCCCGCTCGACCAGCGCGAACAGCGGGCCGAGTTCGTCTTCGGCCGCGACGAGCGCGGCGAAGCTGGGGCGCAACGTGTGCGGCATGCCCGCGACGACCAGCGTCGCTTCGCCGCGCTCCTTGTTGGCTGGCGTCACGCGGGCACAACCGCGCCAGAGCTTTCCAGGCTCAGCGCGTAATTGCGCTCGCCGTTGAAATCGCCCGAATAATCGAGCCGCTGGATCAGGAACTGGCCGCGCAACTTCTGGCCGTCTTCGAACGACAGCTCATAGGCGTCGATCAGCCCAGCCAGTGCGCTGGCGCGGACCTGTTCCTCGGCTGCGGAACCGAGGAAAATTCCGCTCGCCCCGACCGATACCGAGCGCACTCCTGCGCCCGACAACAGCTCGCGCCAGCCGCCGCTCTCCTTGCTGGTGATGACCACGGTGTCGCCGTTGATCGACATCTGGGTGGTGCGCAGGCCGGCGACGGTCCGGTAGACGGGCGGGGTGGCGCCGTCGGCGATCTTGAGCAGGAAGGCGCTGCCTTTCTGGGCGGGCATGGGGTTCTCCTTGGTGGTGAGGGGTGGACGTCAGGCAGCCAGAAGCCGCGCACGGTACTCGAGCAGGAACGCCCGCCGGGTCTCGCCGCGCTGTTCGGCACGGGCGCGAAGGAAGGCGATGCTGGCCACGCGAAAGCCCGGCTGAACCGACGGAAACGCCATGACCCGCGCCTCGATCGCATTGACCAGATCGGCGGCCTCCGCAGGATCGTCGCCGATGTATTGCAGTTCGAGCGCGACGCGCACCTCGCGTCCCGCGCCGGTCTTGTGGCCGAACTCGCCGCTGGCGCTGGCGACGATGCCCAGCCACGGCGGGCTGACCCGCAGCGGCGCTTCCTCGGTGATCGCATTGAGTCCTGCGGCGAGCAGCGGGTCGGCGGATAGCCAGGCGAGCAGTGCGGCGCGAAAGGTGATCTCCATCAGCGGTCCCCTCTGGAAGCGAACAATGGCCACAGCAGGCGCGAAGACCGCCAGCGCCGTTCCCCCGCGCCACGTCGCGCGAGCAGCGCGGCAGCGGCGCGGGCTTCCGCCAACGCCTTGGCACGAGCGGTGAGCCGGGTGACGAAGCCGCCCGCCGGCTCAGTGGTTTTCGCCTCGATCATGCGAGCCGCAGAGTCATGCGAGGCGCATCTGGCGCCACGGCCGCCACAGCGCGGTGACCGCAGCGGGCGGCATCGGCTCGGTGGCGGAATTCTCGCGCGCCCGATGCTGGTGCGCAGCAAGGCGGATCACCCCGTGGCGCAGGCTTTCCGGCAGCGCGGCCCAGCTCGGGGCCAGCCCGGCGATGAAGCGCACGGCAACACGGCCGGGCAGCACGGGATTTATGACCCGCACGCGGGCCCCGCCATCGGGATCGAGTTCGAGCGCATAGGCTTCGGCGGCCAGCGCGGTGCGCGTGCCGTTCAGCGCGATGGCCTCGACCGCCAGCACCGCCTGGACCGGGCGCGAGGCGAGCCGTTGCCATTGGCCGTCGGCGGCGAGGACCTCCTCGGCCGTCGCGGTCAGCGGCAATTGGCCGGTGAAGCCTTCGCACAGGTCCAGCGCGGCGCCGATCAGGCGAGCGAGCGCGGTATCCTCGCGGGGGCCGCTCAGCCCGAGCCATTGCTTGAGTTCGGCCAGCGCCTCGGGCGCGGGCGCGGGCGGCACGATGATGGCCCGCTTCATAAGCGTCCTCCGATTCGTTGGTCGAGAAAAGGGTGCGCCCGCGACGGCAGGGGGGACTGTCGCGGGCGCTTTCACCCCTCCCTGAAGGGGAGGGGCTCCGGGGGCTAAACTGCGATCTGGAGGACCTTGATCGCCTCGCTATCGAGCAGCTGCCCGCCGATCCGCTTGGTCGCATAGAAGTGGACGAACGGTTTGTTGGTGAACGGATCGCGCAGGATCGTGGTCGCCTTGCGCTCGGCGATCAGATAGCCGTTGCGGAAGTTGCCGAACGCGATCGGATAGGCGTTGGCGCCGATGTCAGGCATGTCTTCGGCCTCGACCACCGGATAGCCGAGCAGCCGGTCGGGCTGGCCTTCGACCAGACCCGGCTGCCACAGGAACGCGCCGTCGGCGGTCTTGAACTTGCGGACCTGCGCCAGGGTCGACGAATTCATCACCCAGGTCGCGCCCTGGCGATGCCCGGCCTTCAGCTTGTGAACCAGGTCGATCAGCTTCGATTCGGGGCTGGTCGCGGAAAAACCGGTGGCCGCGCCCGAGGTGACGAATTGCATCGTCCCGAACGCACGGGTGGTGTCGTCGGTCGCGGCGAACGGCCCGGCGAGGAAGCCCCTCGGCTGGTTGGTCCCCGTGCCGACCACAAAGGCGCGGCCTTCGGACTTGGCGAATTCGGTCGCGATCTCGTTGGCCAGCCAGCTTTCGAGATCGAACGCGGCATCGTCGAGCATCGCCTGGCTGGCCGCCGGGTTGGCATAGAGCTCGCCGCCGGGCGGGGCGATTTCGACGAAGGTCGGCGTGTTGGTGATCGGCCGGGCGGCGGTTTCGCTGACCCAGCCCGCGGCTGTAGCGCCGGTGGTGATCAGCTTGCGATAGCCCGCCGTGCCGGTCTGGACGATCTGGGCGATCCGGCGGATCGGGCTGATGCTGGTCAACGCGCGGGCGATCGCCGCATCGATCTGGCGTGGCACTGCGAAGCCGCCGTCGCCGGGCACCGTACCCTGGACCGACTTCAACTCGTGCTCACGGCCGTGGCGCAGATAGCCGTCGACGAAGCTCTTGACCTCGGCCGCCATCGGCACCGCCCCGCCGCCGTCGAGCGCGGGGCGCGCAGCGGCGCGGCTGACCTGGTCGAGCCGGGCCTTCACTTCGTCGACATCCTCGCGGATCGCACCGATCGCGGTTTCATGCGCTTCCTGGCGCGCTACGATGTCGAAGCTCGCTTCGAGCTGCTGGGTGGGGGTATTGAGTTCCATTGGGGCAGTCGCCTTTCAGATTGGCCGCCCCACGGGCGGTCGTTGGACACAAAGAAGCCGCCCGGTGAGGGGCGGCGGGGGAAATTCGGCGAGTTCTGGCTGTCTTTATGGGCGCTCAGATCACCAGATGGACCCGCGCATCGGGTTGCATCGGCTGGGTCACGAGGCTCACTTCGAAGATGTCGATCCCGATAAGTTCGCGCCCCGGCCTGCCGCCGTTCAGCGCAACCGCGCGCACCTCGCGGGCGCGATAGCCGAAGCTGAGCCCGCGCAGCTCGCCATCGCGCAGCAGCATCGCGCGCGGGCCGTCGCCATCGGCGAGCCGAGCGATGACCCGGAGACCGCGCTGATCCTCGGCGATCCGCTCGATCCAGCCCATGGTCTGCGCCGGATTGTGCTGCCACAGCAGCGGCAGCGGCTCGCCCTTCGCCGTGATGGCAGCAAGGCTGGCGGTGAAGGCCCCGCGCCGGATCGTGTCACCGCCCTCGTCGGGAATGTCGAACAGCGCGGCATAGCCGGCGAAGCGCGGGGGCCGGGTGGCGTTCGCGCCGCGCCGGTCTGTCAGGGCCATCGTCATTGCAGCAGCCCTCCGAAGCCGAGCCTGACCGCAAGGCCCAGCAGCAGCAGCGCCAGCGCACCGCGCACGGTCCAGGCCACGACAGCCTTCCACGCGCTTGCCTTGGCATCGCGCCACGCGCGCAACAGCTCGCGCAATTCAGTGAGATCGTTCGACGCGCCCTCGTCGGCGAGACCCATCCGGGTCAGCACCCGCGCGGCGCCGAGGTCGCTCGCTTCTTCCACGATCGCGCGCAGCGTTACCAGTTCGCTGCCCTCCTGCGCCGCCTGCGCGATCAGGCGGGCCAGCATGTCCTCGCGGTTCATTCGCTTTTCTCCCGCCCAATTCGCTCCTGGGGAGCGAGGCCAAGCAGCGCGCGTTTCTCATGCTCATCGAGAAAGTCGGCGGCCGAGACCTGCGCCCACAACCGCTCGCGGTCCTCGCTGAGCGCGGGGACGCGATCGGGATCGACGCTGAGTGCTGCGTCCGGCCACCACGCGCGCAGTCCCTCCGCCAGCCCGCCAAGGATCTTGCCCGCCAGCGGCAGCAGCGTCAGCCGCCACAGCGCGCGATTGGCCTCGCGGTAATTGGCATAGGTCGCGTCGCCAGGTAGCCCGAGCAGCATCGGCGGCACCCCGAATGCGAGCGCAATGTCGCGCGCGGCGGCCGCCTTCAGCGTCGCGAAATCCATGTCCGCCGGGGACATGCTCAGGCTCTGCCACTTGAGCCCGCCCTCCAGCAGCATCGGTCGCCCGGCGTTGCCCGCGCCCGAATAGGCGGCGGTCAGCTCGGCTTTGAGCCGGTCGAACTGGTCGGGCGTCAGCGTCGCGCCGGGATCGCCGGGGTCATAGACCATCGCGCCCGACGGCCGCGCGGCGTTCTCCAGCAGCGCTCGGTTCCAGGCCGAGGCGGCGTTGTGCACCGCGATCCCTTCGTCGGCGGCATCGAGGCAGCCCGCGCCATAATGATCATCGGCGGGGTGGAAGAACTTGAGGTGGATCAGCTCGGGCCGCCCCAGATCGTCGCAGGCGGCGATCCGCAGCGCCTTCTCGCCGACGCGGTAATCGTAGGCGGCGGGCCAGCCGCTGGCGTCGGGGACGATGGTCACGCGCTCGGGGCGCAGCGCATAAAGCTCGACCGGGCGGCCCCTGGCGTCCTTGAGTACCTGGACGAAACCATTGCCGTGCAGCAGCAGTTGTGCGGCCAAGGTCTCGAGCAGCGCCTGCCCGGCGCTGGTCGCGGCGACGAGCCGGGCCAGCTCGGGATCGGTGGGCGACAGCGGCGCGCCGCCGACCCCTTCGGCCACCAGCCGCACCGCGCGCTGCGCCACCGGGTTCTGCAGGTAGCCGGCGCGGATCGCCGCCTCGTAATTGAATGACGAGCGTTGCAGCGCCGGACCATAGGCATCGGCAAACTGCCACGGCGAAACGAACCCCCGCCCCAACGGCGGACGCGACGGTGCATCCCCCGCCTTGAAGGCGGAAGCGAGTGAGGTGAGGAAGGACATGAAAGGCCTTTCGGGCGATCGAAACGGGTTAGGTGGTCATCGTCTTGATTGGGGCTATCCGGTCCACACTCTCGGCTCGCCGCGTCGTCCCAGCATCAGCTCGGTCAGTGCCCAAACTGCTGCGTCCGCCCGGTCGGGTGAGCGGCCGGGGCCACGGTATTCTCCGCCGGCCATGATCCCGCAGAGCTGGTCCTCCAACGCCGCGAACATGCCGGCGTGGCGCACCCGGCCCGCTTCATAAAGCGCGGCGACCGGTTCGGCGCGTGCGCTCTTGCCGCGTGTCGCGTGGACCAGCCGTACCGGCAGCGTCAGTTCCGCGGCGCGCAGGACGCTTTCGACCATCGCGCCGCCCTGGTTGGCCTCGGCCACCACGCGGTCGGCGGACCAGGCCTGCGCCGCCGCCGCAACCGCGCGGGCCCAGCGTTCAGGGCTCGCTTTCTCCACACTGGCGTCGGCGAGCACCCGCCCGATCCCGTCCTCGCCGAGCGCGGCGACGACGATGCCGCAGGCGTCGCCTTCGGCACTGGCGGGCGGATCGACCGCCACGACCACGCGGCGCGGCGGGACTGTCGCTCTCGCTTCGCGGCATCGTTCGAGCAGCGTTCGCGTCCACAGCGCGCCGGGCTGGTCGGCAATCAGTTCGCCGTCCAGTTCCTGGCGCCCCAGCAGCGTTCCGGCGAATTCGCGCTTGATGTCCTCCACGAAGCGGCGCGGCAGGTTGCGCTTGTTGTCGATCGTGCTCCCGCGCGTCACCGCAACTTCGCCGATCTCCTCCAGATCGAGCAGGCGGCGCAGCAGCGGCACCGCCCGCGGGGTGGTCGTGGCGACGATCCGGGGGTTCTCCCCCAGCCGCAGGCCGAGCAGCAGGTTGTCCCAGGTCCGCGTCGCGTGGCCGCCAGTGAAGGGCCACTTGCCCACCTCGTCGCACCACGCATGACTGTGCTGCGGCCCGCGTAGCGATTCTGGTTCGCCAGCCGAGTAAAGCGTCGCTTGTGCGCCGTTGTCCCAGGTCAGACGTCGCAGCGATGGCTCAAAGCGCGGCGCGCTATGCGGCGGGCAGCAGGCGATCACGCCGCTCTCACCCTCGACCATCACACTGCGCGCCTCCACCAGCGAGGCTCCGATCAGCGCAATCCGCGCCTGCGGATCGGCCTCGGCGGTGAGGCGGACCCATTCCGCCCCGCTGCGGGTCTTGCCGAACCCGCGACCGGCCATCACCAGCCACACCCGCCAATCGCCTGGCGGGGCGGTTTGCGGTGGACGCGCCAGCATCGGCCAGTTGTAGTTGAATTCGGCGCGTTCGACCGGAACGAGGCTCTGGGAAAGTTCCTCGCGATGATGGGGTTCGCTGTCGGCGAGAAAATCGAGGCGGTCAGTCTGCATCGGCTTCGATCGTGATTGTCGAAGGAGGCAGCGCGACCTTTGGTTCGGGAAGTGCCCGAGCCGCCAGCACACGCTCGCGGATCAGTTCGACCTTGCGATCGATCGAGGCGCGGATGTCGGCAGCGGATACATTGTCGCGGATCGCCCGCGATCTGGTGGTGCTTTCGCGGTGCGCAGCGAGCAGCCGCAGCGCGGTGGCGTTGTCGAACTGGCGAACCGCGCGCTTGGCCCCAGTGGCGGGTCGGAGTTCACCGGTGCGCAAACGATACAGCACGTCCATTTCGAGATTGTCGTAGCCCTCGCACAGGGCCACCTGCCATTCGCGGGCGAACTCGGCATCTTGGCGGCGGCGGTCGTAAACGGTCGACGTGTCGACCTTGCCCTTTCGCGCAGCGGCCGAGACATTGGAGGTGTCGGCCAGCGCGGCCAGAAAGGGCTTCATCCATTTGGGACGCGCAGTGGCGCGCACGCGGCTGCGGGCGGCAGTGCGCTGAGGCGTTGCGGGCATCGGGGCATCCAACAGGGGAAGGGAGCCGCGAAAGCCGGGCCGGTTCGACTCGGTTCTTCGCGATGTTCCGTTTCTCTAACCAAACAGCGTGACGATGTCAATATAAAAGAGCCATATAGGTTATCACGACATCTGGCGCTTTGGTTCCGGCTCGCCTAAAGCCCGCCGACCCCGCTCCCCTGCGCGAAAGTTCCGCCATGCTCCGCCGCCTTTACGACTGGACGATGGGCAAGGCCGCGCATCCGCATGCGGCGTGGTGGCTGGCGCTGTTCGCGTTCGTCGAAGCGAGCTTCTTTCCGATCCCGCCGCATCCGCTCCTCGGGCTGATGTGCCTGGCCGCGCCGCACAAGGCGATCCGCTTCGCCGTGATCGCCACGCTTGCGTCGGTCGTCGGGGGCGTGCTCGGCTATGCGATCGGCTGGGGGCTCTACGATATTGTAGGAACTCAGCTGCTTGCCGCGCTGGGGCTGACCGAGAGCTTTCCGGTCGCGGTCTGCTACCTCAACGAATATGGCTTCTGGCTGTTCGTAGCCAAGGGCGCGACGCCGATTCCGTTCAAGCTGCTGACGATAACCGCCGGGTTCATGAGCATGAACATTGGGTTGTTTCTGCTCGGCAGCCTCGTCAGCCGTTCGATCAGTTTCATGATCGTCGGCATCCTGTTCCGCTTCTTCGGCGCGCCGATCAAGGCGTTCATCGACCGCTACCTCGGGCTGGTGACCGCCGCGTTTGTCGCTGCGGTGATCGGCGGTTTCCTTGTGCTCGCGTTGCTCGACACCGGCGGTGACAGCGCGGCGGAGGCCCGCTGCGCTGGTGCGAGCACGGTGCCTTCACGTTGAGCACCTGACTAGCCCTCGGGCGCGAGGCTCACGTCATCCAGCGTAACCGTGCCGGTGCCCGGATCCAGCGCGAGCTCGAGCCATTGCAACGCACACGCGTCGGAAACCGCAGCGAGCGCGGCGCGGCCGCCGTTGCCCAGCGGCTCCGCACCGAGCCACTGGCCGTCACCGCGCTTGCAGGTAAGCCGGGCGGCGATGCGCGGTGAGGGCGCTCCGGCCGCATCGCGCGCCTGCCAGCTGAGCCGATAACGGCCCGGCACCAGCTGCAGCGCCTGAATCGCAACGATCCGGCGGCGCGGCAGCGAGGAGGCTGCGACCAGCGCCTGACCGGCACCCTTCGCGCCGGGATCGAGCCGCAGGTCGAGCCCGCCTTCGCCCTGAAACTGCCAGGCGAACGGCGAGGTTTCGTTGAGCCGGGCCGCGTCGAATCCGCCATCGACCAGCAGCGTATCGCGCGCGCCGCAATGGCTCTGCCACAACCGCCGGGCGTCGGCCGCGCGGTTTTGCGTATAGAGCGCCCCGGCGAGCGGGCCAATCTCGGCGCAGGTGATCCTTGCGCGGTCCAGGGCAGGCTGTTCGAGAACGGTTGCGCGGTCGGCCAGTTGCTCAGGCGTGACCCCGTCAAACGCGGCCAGGTATACGTGCAGCCAGCCCGATCGCGCCGCCAGCCGCTCTGCCAGCGCGGTACGTCCTTGCGGTGTCGCACCAAGCTGGCCGAGCAGCGCCGGGGCCTGCGGATAGCCCGGTGCCTGCCGCAACAGCGCATCGAGACGTTCGGTCGACACGGGGTAATCGCCAGCCTGAAGCGCCGCGATCAGCCAGTAGAGCTGGGTCGGCTGGTCGCGCCAGCCTAGCGTTCCAGCAACCCTGAACGCGGCGGCAGCACCGGGACCGTCTCCGTCTGCAAACCGCGCGGCACCCAGAAGCGAAGTGGATGCCGGATCTATCGGATCCGAGCGCACGGCACGCTCCGCCAGCGCCTCGGCGGAATTCGACCGGCGCTGCAGAGCCAGGCTCGCTTCGGACCGCCAGGCATTGGCGCGCAGTGGCTCCGGAACGATGCGCGCCAGCGCCGGTGAGGTACGCGCCATCCGGTCGACACCGCTGCCCCAGGCCACGGTCGCCAGCCCGAGCGCCAGCGCGGTCAGCGATGCGTTGCGCGCCAGACGTGAAGCCGTCACCGGCCGTACTCCCACGCGCCCGTCTCGGGGATCACGTCAGGCCCCATGTCAGGCTGGGGCCCGACCCTTGTCGTAATCGTAGTACTTCGTGCCATAATACTCGGAGTAGCGGTTGGCGGCGTGGCTGGTATCGAACTTGGTCAGCACCGCACCGAGCAGGATTGGACGCATGGCCCGCAGGCGGCGCAACGCCGCCTTGAGCCCGCCGCGACGGCCGCGCTCGGATTCGATCACCAGGATTACCCCATCGACCAGCGCCGACATGGCCGGGGCATCGGCCAGCCCAAGGATCGGCGGGCTGTCGATGATGACCGCATCGTACTTGTCGGCCATCTCGTCGATCAGCGCGCGGAACCGGATCGAGGAGGTCAGCTCGGTCGGCGACGGCGGCACCGGCCCCGAGGTGAGTAGGTCGAGACCCGGCTCGCTCGACGCGACCACCGCGCTGTCCAGCGCATCGCCCGAGGTCAGCAGGGTCGAAAGCCCGCGCTCGTTGTCCACCGACAGGCGGCGGTGGATCGAGGGGCGGCGCAGATCGCCGTCGACCAGCAGCACCCGCTTGCCGAGCCTTGCCAAAGTGCGCGCGACTGCCTCGCTGGTGGTGGTCTTGCCCTCGGAGGCCTGCGCGCTGGTGACCAGCATGACCGGTGGAAGCCCTGCGCTGGTGGCGTGGAGCAGCGACGCACGCAGCGCGTTGTAGCCCTCCGACATCGGCGATTTAGGATCCGCCAGCGCCTCGTCAGGATCGATCTCGCTGAGCGGGACGACGCCAAGCAATGACAGGCCGAGCTTGCGCTCGACGTCTTCGGGAACACGGATCGTGTCGTCGATGGTGAACGAGAGGAACACCACCCCGATCGCCAGCAGCAGGCCCAGGATCAGGCCAAGCACGATGTTGCGCATGAGATTGGGCGAGCTTGGCGAAAGCGGTGCCTCGGCCTCGTCGATCACGGCCAGGTTGCTGGTCGAGATGCCCGAGGCGGCGTTGAGCTCCTTGTAGCGCTGGAGCAGCCCGTTGAACAATTCGCGGTTGGTGTCGGCCTCGCGCGCCAGCAGGTTGTACTGGACCGACTTGTCCTGCTCGGCCAGCGTCGCTCCCTTGAGCGTGCCGACCTGCGCATCGAGCGCGTCCTCGGCGGCCTGTGCGGCGACGTAGTCGTTGCGCAGCGAGGCGCGGACGCTGGTGGCCACGGTGTTGAGTTGGCGATTCACCTCGGCGATCTGGGCCTTGAGCTCGGCGATGCCGGGATAGTCGTCGAGATGTTCGGCGCGCTCCAACTCCAGCCTGCCCTGCAGCGCGGCGCGCTGGCTGACCAGGTTCTGGACGGTGGAGTTGGCGAGCACTTCCTTGGAGCTGAGCAGCGGAACCGAGTTGACCGCCTTCAACCGGGCTTCGGCAGCTATCCGGGCCGCGCGCGCCTCGTTGGCTGCGCTGTTGATCTGGATCAGGCTGGCGGTCGTGACCGAGCTGGCGCCGCCTGACCCGCCGCCGCCCTCGTCGTCGCCGACCGGGGTATCGCGGGTGCGGATCAGTCCGGCCTCGCGGGCATAGGCGTTCAGCGCGCGCTCCGAAGCTTCGAGCCGGGTCTTGGCCTCACCGAGCTGGTTCGAAACGAACTCGCGGGCATAGGCCGAGCTGTCATAGCGGCGCTGGAGCGTCGCCTGAATCATCTCGGCCGTGAAGGCATTGGCAACTTCTGCCGAGACGGCCGGGTCGCCGCTGGTAAAGGCCAGCGAGGCGATCCGCGAATCATAAGGCAGATCGACCTTGAGCCCGCCTTGAAGCAGCCCGATCGTCAGCTCGCGCATCTGCCGCTGGGGCAGGCCGGGCGGCGGCGGCTCGATCGTCATTGCGGTGTAGAACCGCTCGTTGCCGAACAGCTTGAGCTTCTGCGCCACGCGAACCGCCAGCCCGCGGCTCTGGAGCACGCCGATCTGGGTCTTGAGGAAGCGATCGGTGTCATAGCCGTTGTTGGCTTGCCCGGTGTCCTCGCCTTCGCTCAGCACCCGGTCGCTCTGGTCATTGATCTGCACGCTCGCCTGCGCGGTGTAGAGCGGGGTCTGGAGCGAAGTGACCAGCACGGCAGCGGCGACGGCGAGCGCGAGGATCCCCACGATCCACCACTGGCGACGACGGATAACCGCCAGGATCAGGCGGAAATCGATCCCCCCGCGCGGGCCGTCGGCATAGGGATCCGCACCATCGTCAGGATGGCTCTGCCAGCGTTCGGGAAGCTGATCGTTGGGTGCAAGGGTGGCCAAAGCGATCCGTCCTAGAACACGGTGAAGAGATTGAGCAGCGGGCTTGCGGCGAGGAAGTCACGGAACGCACCCTTGACCGCCGAATAACCGACCACGATCGTATCGCCGTCGAGGATCTGCGGGTCGGGGGCCTTGCCGGTGCGGATTTGCTCCAGATCGAACACCGCGCCCATGCGCTGGCCGTTGACCGTGCGGAACACCACGATCTCGTCGAGCTTGGCAGTCTGGCCGGGACTGCCGGCGCGGGCCATGCTGGTCAGCAATGTCTCGTTAGGGCCGACCGGGAACACCCCCGGAGCCTTGACCTGGCCCTCGACCGAGATCGTCTGGGCGACACTGTCGAGCAGCGCGACGGTTACTTGCGGGCGACGCAGGTAGCGAGCGCCGAGCCGCTGGGAGATGCTTTGCGAGAGCTCGGCCGGGGTCTGCCCACCGGCGGTGATCTCACCGAGGAGCGGAAGCTGGACGTTGCCGAGCGAATCGAGAACCAGCTTGGGCACGCTCAGGTCGGGTTCGCGGTAGACCGAGACGGCGATGCTGTCGCCGGCGCGCAGGGGCCGCGCCACGGTGGGGGAAGGCTGGGCTTCGGGCACGACCTGGTATGCCGCTGCGCCATGCGGCAGCGTGGTCGGCCGCGGGCTCTGGCAGGCGGCAAGCACCAGCACCGCGGCGAGCGCGATCGCCCTGAAAAACGGTCTCACTCTGCTTCGTCTCCCCTCGGCAAAGCCGCTTTTCCGGTCTGGGACGAAACGCCCTCAGACAGGATCAGGCCCACCGCCAGCCCAGCAAGCACTGCCAATGACATGGAACGCAACGGATAATCAACGACCGAATGCGCGCTCAGCAACGCCAGCGTCGCACCGGCAAAAACCAGTTCGATTCGTTCGCTCGCTGATGTCGTGTGGCGCAAGCGGCGGACCAGTCGCCAAGCCAGCCACCCGGTCAGGGCCACCAGCATCACCAGCCCGGGCAGTCCGGCCTCGAGAGCCAGTTCCAGAAAGTCGCTATGGGCGCGATTGGGATAGCCGGTATCGACCACCTCGAGGCGCTCGGCGGCGACGAACACCGGAACGAAGGTTCCCAACCCGCTTCCCCACGGCCAGTACTGACCAGCGGCGAACAGCGTATCGATCCACAGATCAGGCCGCGGCTCACCTCCCGAGGTAAATCGCGCCGTGATCCGCGTGGCGACCGTGCTGGCGCTCAATGCCCAGCCAGCGGCTCCCAGCACCACGACGCCCGCAGCACTCCAGATTGCGACGAGACTGCGCGAAGGGCGCGGGCCCCGGCGTCGTGACAGCCACAGCCATGCGCCCGCGACAAGGCCCAGCAGCCCAAGCAGCGCGATTCCGGCGCGCGACCCGGTCAGCAGGACCGCAGCGACCAGCAGGACCGCCGCCGCCGCGATCGGCAGCCGCCATCCAACACCGCGCCTGGCCGCGCTCCTCGCAAACAACGCAGCCAATGCCAGCAGCCCGATCAGCAGCATGTCTGCGGCCGCATTGCGGTTGGCGTGGAAGCCGGTGAGGTAGCCCGAGTGCTCGGTGCCGTACGGGCGCAAGGCCGTCCCCGTTCCGGCGGCAAGCTGCGCCGCCCCGAACAGCGCCGCCGCGACCGCCATCACGAAAACTGTCACCAGCGCTGCGGTCCTGGCGCGAGGCCCGGCATGTGCAGCGAGCAGCAGCGCGGCGACCGGGGGGATGAGCGCAAGCAGCGCGGCCAAGGTGCGCGGCGGACTGACCGACCACGGCATCCAGCGATCCGGCTCGCCGATAAGCGCCAGCGCCGCGACGACCGGCTCGCGCCCCGGCAGCGCGGTCCACAGCGCGGGCGGCAGCGGGATCAGCTGAAGCGCGGGCAGGGCAATCAGCGCCGCGGCAACACCGATCGCAGCGCGCGGCATCGGCACATCGCCCGGTTGCCTCAGCCACAGCGCGACGACCAGCGCCGTCAGTGCCGCCCATTCAACCAGCAGTTCGGGAATCGGAGCGGGCGAGCCGCCGCCGCCCAGAAGCAGGGCGATGGCGAGAAAGAGCGGGAGGACGAAATCTTCCCGCGCCCGCCGGATAACACCGGCAAGCCGCTCGGGCACGGTCGCCCGTATGCGTGACGCCGGAATGCCGGTGCGGGCGCGCGGCTGCCGGCTAGTTGGCATCAGGCGGGGCATTTCGGCCGGGACGACGTCGAAAGGGACGATGTTGACCGGGACAGGGTCGACCGGAATGACCACGATCCGCTCATGTGTTGTCGTGCCCCCGAAATGACACCCATTATTCCATTTCGCGGGCAAACAAAAACCCCGGATCTCGATCCGGGGTTCTCGTGACTTCCAATGGCCGAAATCGAACCGACCAGTCGTCGTACCTGATCAGCCCGGGCTGTCGCTGCCGAAAACGATTATCGGCGATTGTCTCCGGTCACCACTGGCCCGGCTCGTCGCAAATGACGAACTAGCAGGGGCGAGCGCGACCGAGGGGGACAGCGAACCAGCGGCCCGCGTCTGCGGCATCGTCAGCGTCGGGCTCATCAGGCCAGCAGCGATGGCGGGGCTCGCGACGATCACGCCAGCGGCGGCCACACCGAGCATTACGGCACCAAACTTCAACATATTGATTCGCTCCGCTACGCTCTTAGGTAACTATCTAGCATGTTAACGCATTGGTAGCCAAAAAGTTTTTGCGCATCGCACCATGGCGGCTCCGCCCAAGGCGCTGCATGGTTCAGAAAGCATTGCGGTGAACCATGACGCGGGCAGTCCCGGCCAGGATCGCGATGTCGCGCCAGATCGTCCAGCCATCGAGATATTCCAGATCCGACTGGAGCCGTTCGGTCAGGTCGGCCTCATGCTCGGTCGCGCCGCGATAGCCACGCACCTGCGCCAAACCCGTCAGCCCAGGCTTGAGCGAGTGTCGTTGCCAGTAACGCTGGTCGATCTCCCAGAATAGCTTGTCGCCCGCCTGCGAGCCGAGCGCGTGCGGTCGCGGGCCGACCAGGCTCATCTCGCCCTTGATGACGTTCACCAGCTGCGGCAGCTCGTCGATGCTGGTTGCACGGATCAGGCGACCGACCCGCGTCACCCGGGGGTCGTTGCGGCTGGCCGAGCGGTCCCCGGCCCTATCTCCTTGCCCGCCGCTCATCGAGCGGAACTTGTAGATCTTGAAGAACCGGTTGCCGCGTCCGAGACGGCGCTGGACGAACAGCACCGGACCGCGATCCTCCAGCCAGATCGCCAGCGCGACCAGCGCCAGCAAGGGCGCCAGCAGCACCAGCGCGGTCAACGCCAGCCCGAGGTCGAGCCCGCGCTTGAGCAGTCGGTTGCGCAGTCCCAGCGGACCCTTGGCAATGATCAGCGCGCCGTAATCGGCCGTCCGCCGCGCGCCCACTGCACCCAGCGACACCACTTCGTCGTCGACGATCTCGGCCTGGACGTTCACGCCCTTGAGCACCAGCGCCCAGGCGCTGCGCCGCTCGGGTGCACATGAGACGATCACCCGGTCCATATTGGTCAGGAACAGGCCGATGCGGTTGAGGGCGTGCGGATCGCCGATGTCGGGAACGAGGCCATGCTCGCGAGCATCAAGCACATAGGAGTGCGGCAGGTCGAGCCGCCGACCGCCGTCCATCAGGAGCAGCTGGTTGACCGCGGTCGCGCCGCAGCGCCAGTGGGCGAAGCGGACCAGCTGGTCGCGCGCTACCAACAGGGTTCCGATCGCGGCGAGCGGGCCGAAGGCAGAGATCACCCGGCTGAAATTCTGGCTCGACTTGAGGAAGAACACCAGGAACACGACGATCGCCGCTGCCGCCAGGACGGCGATGACGCTGCGCCGCGCCCCGATCGGCACAGACAGCGCCGAATCGACCGCATAGGCTCTGTTAGAAATTGCCACGGTCCAGTAGATCGGCAGGAGCAGTTGGGCCTGAAGCATGACCCCGGGCTCGGTCCAATCGCCGAAATACAGGTAACCGACCAGCGCATAGGCCGCGAAGATCGCCACCGCATCGGCCACCAGCAGTACGAGATAAACTTGGAGTCGCCGCCGTTCGAGCGAAGGCGCCAGCGGGAGACGAATCGCTTCGCAGCTACCGATGCTCCGCCGTGCCTTGCGCCGTTCAGGCGCGGATCCGTCGGGCAAGAGATTGTCGGGAGGGGCGAAAGCGACCGTCACTTGTGCTTCGGTTCCCTTGTCGCCGGGTCATTCCCGGAGCGCCGCGCCCGGGCAGCGAATTACACTCCTGCGGCAATGCGGTAAAGCGCGTGAACCATATGACTTAACCGTCCGCGAGCGCTGCTCTCACGGCTTGCGCTGCGCCGCAGCGCGGGCGATCTCGGTTAATCCCTGCGCCAGGAGCAGGTCGGCGTGGGTGCTGTTGGCTAACAATTCGCGGTGGAGCGCGACCAACCGCTCGATCAGCCGTTCGAGCCGCCGCCCCCGCCAGCGCTGAAGCTGGCGGGTGATTTCCCCGACATCGCGGAAGAACACGAGCCGCGTTCCCTTTTGCGACTGGACGAAGGCCGACACATCGCTGCGCCGCCCAAGCTTGGCGGCGAGTTGAGCGAGTTGCGCGGCGCGACGTTCGAAAGCCAGCAGCAGGCCGACCGGGCTCAACCCCAACTCTCGCATCCGTGCCAGTTCGCCGGAGAGCTTGCCCACCTCGCCGCCCAGCACGCAGGACACCACCCCGGCGAAACCATCGTCCTCGCAAGCCGCGCCGATGGCGTCGAGCGCTTCGGCGTCGGCGGTGCGCGGGGTTTGCGGGCTGGCATCGAGATAGAGCGCAAGCTTCTCGATTTCCGAACGCGCCATCCGCGTGTCGAGCGCGCAACTGCGTGCGACCCGTTCCGCCAGCGCCTGATCAAACCGCACTCCGGCCGCGTCTGCCAAGTTGCGCACGGTCGCAGCTACGGCTGTCAGGTCGGCCGGATGAAACATGGCAACGACCGCATCCTTGCGATCGGCCAGCAGCTTGGCGATGCGCGACTTGTCGCTTGCCCCGCTTGCGACGATCAGCACCGGGGCGCCCTCGACCGGACTGTCGAGCAGGATCTCGACGGCCTCGCAGGCTTCGTCGCCCGTGGTGCGGACGTGGATGTAACGCTCGCCCCCGAACAGCGAAGTCGAACGCGCTTCGTCGCCCAACTGGACCGGATCGCGCTTGAGTTCGTTGCCGGTGAGTTCGATCCGTTCGCTGCCCTGTGGAAGGAGCGCGACAATCGCCTGCGCGGCGTCGTGCGCCCCGGCCTCATCGGGCCCGCAGAAATAGAAGATGCGGCATGAGCGCGCCGCCTTGGCGGCATTCGCAGCGAACGAGGCCTGGTTGAACTTCATCCGCGCCCTGGTGTCAGGGCTGGCGCAGCTTGACCGCCAGACGGGTGACGATCTGGTCGGCGACGACTTTCGCCAGGTTTTCCAGCGCAGTCTGCTCGGCGGCGATGACCGCGTATTCGGAACTGACCACGTCGATCCCGGCGTCCGACCCGGCAGTCGCATCGAGCAGGATCACGCCGCTGGCGGCTTCGATCAGCTGGTAGCGCGCGCGCAGGGTGCGGCGTTCGCGCGCGATTGTATCGTTCCCGAGCAGGCCGAGCCCCTCCAGCTTATCGTCGAGCCGTACCTCGAGGCGATAGCGCGCCGCACCCGCCCCGGTCGCCTCGACGTCGCCGCCGAGCCGGTCGACCAGCGCGTTGCGGACCAGCCAGCCGGCCTGCCCCTCGATCGGCGCGACCGCGACTGTGCCCAGCGCCTGCGCCACTGCACCGCTGCCGCCGCCGGCATACATCGGCTGAAGCCCGCAGCCGGACAGCGTCAGGGCGGCGAGAAGGGTGCCAACGAGAATGGGCGCGCGCGTCATGCGACCACGTTGACCAGCCGGTCGGGGACCACGATCACCTTGCGCACCTCGGCTCCATCGAGCGCACGCTGGACCTTGTCGCTAGCGAGAGCAAGCGCTTCGAGTTCCGCGCGCGGCAGGCCCGCTGCCACGGTCAGCGTATCGCGCAGCTTGCCCTTGACCTGGACCGCGATGGTCACCTGGTCGGCCACCAGCAGCGCGGGGTCGACCGGCGGCCAGGCAGCATCGGCGATGAGGCCGACTCCTCCGATGGCTGACCAGGCTTCCTCGGCGAGATGCGGCATCATCGGCCCGACCAGTAGCAGAATTGTGCGGATCGCCTGCGACCGGCTGGCCGAAGGCGCAGCTTTCTCGGTCGCGCCGGTCAGCTCGTAAATCCGTGCCACCGCCTTGTTGAAGCTCAGCGCGGCGATGTCGGAAGCTACCGCCGCGACGGTCTGGTCGCGCTTGCGATCTAGCGCCTTGTCCTCACCAGTCGCCGCCGGGTCATACTGTCCGAACAACCGCCACAACCGCTGGACGAACCGCCAGCAGCCTTCGATCCCCGCCTCGGACCACGGCAGATCGCGCTCGGGCGGGCTGTCCGACAGCATGAACCACCGCACCGCGTCCGCGCCATAACGCGCGACGATCTCGTCCGGGTCGACCGTGTTCTTCTTCGACTTGGACATCTTGATGACGCGGCCGATTAAGATTTCTTCATTTGTTCCGCGCTTGAAAGCCTTGGTAATATTCCCGAGCGCAGTCACAAGTGATTGCCCGGTCAAGTCGACTGCCGTCTGTGGCGAGATGTCACCTTGGGAGACGGTCATCGCCTGCCCGATGAGAGCGACAGTTACATCAGAGCCGGAAGCCCCTTTGCCGCCTTGTGCTTCTGAAACCACTTTCTCAGCGCGAGCGGACACCACTCGCTTCTCAATTTCCGGAGGCGAGAAGTAGATCGGCTTACCGCTTTCCGGGTCTGTCTGCGAATAGGTCTCGTGCGTCACCATCCCTTGCGTGAACAGGCTGGCGAACGGCTCGGCAATGTCGATCAGGCCGATGTGCTTGAGGGCGCGGGTCCAGAAGCGGGCGTAGAGCAGGTGGAGGATCGCATGCTCGATCCCGCCGATATACTGCTCGACCGGGAGCCATTTGGCGATCTGGACGGGATCGAATGGTTTGTCGCCCGGCTGGCTGGCGAAGCGCAGGAAATACCAGCTCGAATCAACGAAGGTGTCGAGCGTGTCGGTCTCGCGCTCCGCTGCGCTGCCGCATTGCGGGCAGAGCACATGTTTCCACGTCGGATGGCGGACCAGAGGGTTGCCCGGCGTGGCGAAATCGATGTCCTCGGGCAGGACCACCGGAAGCTGATCCTTCGGCACCGGCACCACGCCACAAGCGTCGCAGTGGATGAACGGGATCGGCGTGCCCCAGTAACGCTGGCGCGATACCCCCCAGTCGCGCAGACGCCATTGGGTCTCAGCCTGACCCCAGCCTTCGTGCTGTGCCTTGGCGATCACCGCGCGCTTTGCCTCGTCGATGGTCATGCCGTCCATCCAGCGCGAATTCACGATCCGCCCCGGTCCGGTGAAAGCCTCGTCCCCGCCAAAGGTCTGCGCGGTCTTCTCGCCATCGGCGACGACGCGCACCACCGGCAGGTCATACTTGCGTGCGAAATCGAGGTCGCGCTGGTCGTGTGCCGGGCAGCCGAACACCGCGCCGGTGCCATAGTCCATCAGCACGAAATTGGCGACATAGACCGGCAAGTGCCAAGCCGGATCGAGCGGGTGTTCGACGGTCAGCCCGGTATCGAAACCCATCTTCTCGGCGGTCTCGATCTCGGCTGCGGTGGTCCCGCCACACTTGCACTCTTCGACAAACGCGGCAAGTTGGGGCGCGTTCTCGGCCAACGAGCGCGCCAGCGGATGATCCGCTGCGATCGCTACGAAGCTCGCTCCGAACATCGTGTCGGGACGGGTAGTGAACACTTCGATTCCGTGGTCGGCGCTGACGAACCTGAAGGTGCACCGCAGACCCTGGCTCTTGCCGATCCAGTTCTCCTGCATCAGCCGGACCTTGTCGGGCCACTTGTCGAGGCCCGCCAGACCATCGAGCAGTTCGTCGGCAAACCTGGTGATCGCCAGGAACCACTGGCTCAGCTTGCGCTTCTCGACCAGCGCGCCGGAACGCCAGCCGCGTCCGTCGATCACTTGCTCGTTGGCCAGCACGGTCTGGTCGACCGGGTCCCAGTTGACCGCCGATTCCTTGCGATAGACCAGCCCCGCGGCGTGCAGGTCGAGGAACAGCGCCTGCTCGTGGCCATAATAATCGGGCTCGCAGGTCGCCAGTTCGCGGCTCCAGTCGAGCGCGAAGCCGAGCCGCTTGAGCTGTGCCTTCATGGTGGCGATGTTGGCGCGGGTCCAGCCGCCGGGGTGGACGCCTTTCTCCATCGCGGCGTTCTCGGCCGGCATCCCGAACGCGTCCCAGCCCATCGGATGGAGCACCTCGTGTCCCTGCATCCGCTTGGCCCGCGCCAGCACGTCGCCCATCGTGTAATTGCGGACGTGGCCGATGTGGATGCGCCCTGATGGATAGGGAAACATCTCGAGCACATAGGAGCGCGGCTTCTCGCTCGCGTCGTCGGCGCGGAACGTCTGCGCGGCCTCCCACGCGGCTTGCCAGCGGGCATCGGTGGAAGCAGGATCGAAGCGTTCGGTGGTCATCTCAACGAGCCGTGCCCATTTTCCCTCGTCATTGCGAGGGGCGAAGCCCGAAGCAATCCAGGGCGTGGCGCGCTGGGCTCTGGGTTGCTTCGCTTCGCTCGCAATGTCGGAGTTGGTATTGTCCGATCAGCCCTTGATCGCCGAGCGCCGCAGGTCGCGCGCCTTGGTCAGGATGATGTCCTCGAGTTTCTGGACCGTCGCGGCCTGAACCGGAGCCTCGATCCAGTTGCTGCCCTGCGACACTTGCCGGCTGGAGGCGACACGCAGCGCGTCGGCCCGCAGGTCCTGATCGAGGATGGTAACGGTGACCTTGACCCGCTCGCCCGGATTCTTCGGGTTGGTGTACCAGTCGGTCACGATCACTCCGCCCGCGCTGTCGGTCTGAAGCAGCGGCATGAACGAGAGCGTCTCGAGGCTGGCGCGCCACAAGTAGCTGTTGACCCCGATCTGTGTGACCTGGCTGGCGGCGAGATCGGCCTTGGGCCGGTCGTTGCCACCACCGCAGGCGGCGAGCAGCACAGTGCCGAGCGCGATGGCGGCCACTTTTGTCAGCAGGTTGGGGCGAAGCGCGGAGACGGTCGTCACGGGTGACACGGGTCCTTTGCTGGCGACGGACGGAGCGCCCGGCGCGCGTGAAATCGGGGCGGAGCCAGATGACCTGGGCTCGCTCTGGCGCGGCCTCTATCACCCGAGGCTTGCGCGCGGCAAGTCCGTTCGCCGAAGACCTGATTAGTAACCCTTGCAATGAACCGCAGATTAAGCGCGGGAGGGCGTCTGGCGAGTCTGTTGAACTTGGGCCACACCTACCCTGTGAACCGCTCGGGCGATGCGCGCGAACTGGCATTCCGTCCTTGCAAAAGCTATGGTTAGCCCCATCATTCGCGGTACTGGCGGAATCGGGCGAGTCCCGAAGGTGCCGGACGGGAACATAAGCGTCAAACGGGGTTTTTGAGAACTACGATGAGCATGCCGCGTCAGCATCGGTCGAACAAGACCGCAGGCACCAAGGCCAGAAGCCGGGCTTTCGCTCCGCTGCTGGGCGGTGGCGTGCTGGCGCTTGGTCTCCTGATCCAGCCGGGCATCGCCGACGCTTTTTCCAGCGGCTTCGATTCGCAGCCGGTCAGCCTCTCGGCGCGCGGCGGGATTGGCTCGTTCACTCCTGCTTCGGTCGATCAGCGGCTGGCCGCGAAGGTTTCGGTCAACGCACTCAGCCGCAGTCGGCTGTTCCGCTTTACCCCGGCCGACAGCAATGGACGCGGCAGTCGCGCCGTCACTGTCGCGGTGCGAGTGGATGCGGACAGCGCCCGCGCGGTTTCGGTGCGCCAGTCGCTCGCCGCGGTCGCCGCCGCGCAGCCTGGCGTGGTGCCTCTCCGGATTGCGCCTACCGCGTTCAACCTGGGCGTGGCGCGTGGCTATGAGAGCTTCGCACCCAAGTTGGCAAAGACGATTGCGGCACCCGTGCTGAGCAAGCTCGACATGCCCGACCTGGCCAGCTTCAAACCGGGCAGGGGCAGCGCGGCCGCCGCGAGCGATGCGGGCCGGTTTGCGCCGCGCATTGCGCTCGACGATGTCGCCAAGCCTGGCCGACTGCCGCGTACCCTCGAAGGACAGGGCGATTATTCGGTCGACGTCGGGGGCAGCTATCGCGTGACCCGTAACCTCAAGGTCACAGCTGGCGTGCGCTACAATTCGGAACGTGACCGCGTGGTCCCGCTGACCGATGCTGCACAAGACAGCCAGGCGGTCTACGTTGGAACCCAGTTCCGGTTCTAAGTTCGTTAAAGCGCTGTTCTTTGAAAAACCCGCCGATATCGGCGGGTTTTTCGTATGCCGGGTTGCTGCCCACGCGCCGGTTCCGTAACGTCGCATCCGTGTTCCGCGTCCGACGGATCAAAGGGAAGGGATGTCATGGCCAGAGTAGCGATCGTCACCGGCGGAACCCGCGGCATCGGCGAGGCCGTCAGCCTCGGCCTCCAGGCGCACGGCTTCATCGTCGTCGCCAACTATGCGGGCAACGATGAGAAGGCCAAAGCTTTCACCGCCGCCACCGGAATTCCGGCCTACAGATGGGACGTCGGCGATCACCAGGCCTGCCTAGACGGCTGCGCACGGGTGACAGCAGAAGTCGGGCCGATCGACGTGGTGGTCAACAATGCCGGGATCACCCGCGACGGTACGCTCCACAAGATGAGCTTCGATGACTGGAACGAGGTGATGCGGATCAACCTCGGCGGCTGCTTCAACATGGCCAAGGCGACTTTCCCGGGAATGCGCGAGCGCGGCTGGGGGCGGATCGTCAACATCGGCTCGATCAACGGCCAGGCCGGGCAATATGGCCAGGTCAACTACGCTGCCGCCAAATCGGGCATCCACGGCTTCACCAAGGCACTGGCGCAGGAAGGGGCCAAGTTCGGCGTAACCGTCAACGCGATCGCGCCCGGCTACATCGACACCGACATGGTAGCCGCCGTGCCGCCGCCGGTGCTGGAAAAGATCATCGCGAAGATCCCTGTCGGACGGCTGGGTCAAGCGAGCGAAATTGCGCGCGGGGTCAACTTCCTTTGTTCGGAGAACGGTGGGTTCGTAACCGGCTCGACGTTGAGCATCAACGGCGGGCAGCATATGTATTGAGGCTGCCGAAGGCACGGCTAGTCACGGCCAGCGGGGCGGCGGACGTTAGGTCCTTCGAACCCGCCTGACGTCAAGCGGCGGCTTTGCCGTCGCGGCCTTCCTGCGTTATCCTGGTTAGGTGACCACCCCCTATCATCCCCCGCGCAAGCATTCGGTCGAGATCGCCGGGCACAAGACCTCCATCAGCCTCGAGCCGCTGTTCTGGGAAATCCTGCGCGCCGCCGCCGCGCGCGAGGGGGTTCCGGTCAATGCGCTGGTCGCGCGGATCGACGCCGAGCGGATCGCCAGCCCTACCCCGCCGGGGCTGGCCAGTGCGATCCGGCTATGGCTGGTGGGGTGGCTGGCGGCGCGGTTAAGCGAGCGATAGCGCCAGGCCGAGCGCCGCGCAGACAGCAAGCGTCGTCAGCACCCCCCGACCGAAGCGAAATAGCATGAGCGCGGCGACGACCGCGATAACTGCAGCACGCCAATCAACTGTTATCCATCCTCCCCAACTGCGCGTTCCAGCTTCAGGAACCAGAACATGCAGCGCGAACCACAGGGCCAGGTTGGCGATCACACCGACGACCACCGCGGTGATCGCAGCAAGCGCCGATTGCAGCGCGAGGCTGCGTTCGAGCCGGTCCATCCACGGCGCGCACGCGAAGATCCACAGGAAGCACGGGGCGAAGGTCACCCAGGTGGTCAGCGCTGCGCCGAGCACCCCGGCCATCACTGGCGTAAACGGCGCGGCATCGCGGAAGGCGGCGAGGAAGCCGACGAACTGCGTGACCATGATCAGCGGTCCCGGCGTGGTTTCGGCCAGCCCCAGTCCGTCGACCATTTCGCCCGCCGCCAACCAGCCGAATCCGCTGACCGCCTCCTGCGCCATATAGGCGAGCACCGCATAGGCTCCGCCGAAGGTCACGACGGCAAGCTGCGAAAAGAACGCGCCGATGGTCCACAACACGTGGCCGGTGCCAAGCGTCGCGGCAATCAGCGCCATCGGTGCGGCCCAGATTCCCAGCCAAACCATGACGGTCAGCAGGGTCGATCGGGCGAGGCTCCTGCGGTCGGGGCCATCGCCGGTCGCGGCGGAGGGCGCATGATGAGCGCCGAGCCAGTCCGGGCGCGACCTTCCGACGATCGCGCCGATCAAGCCCGCCAGCAGGATCACCAACGGGAACGGCGCATCGACCACCGTCAGCGCAACGAACGCCAGCGCTGCCAGCGCCAGCTTGAACCGCGTTCCCAGCGCGCGTTTGCCTACACGGATCAGCGCCTGCGCAACGATCGCCAGCACCGCCGCCTTGATCCCGAGAAACAGCGCGGCGAACCAGCCGAGCCCGGCGGCGGCGACATAGAGCAGCGACAGCGCCAGCATCACCGCCGCGCCGGGGATCACGAACAGCAGTCCCGCTGCGAGGCCACCGCGCAGGCCGTGCAGCTTCCAGCCGATCCAGGTCGCGAGCTGCTGCGCTTCGGGCCCGGGCAGCAGGTGGCAAAGATTGAGGGCGCGCAGGTAGGCACCTTCCTCGACCCAGCGCCGCTCGTCCACGATCTCGCGGTGCATCAGCGCGATCTGCCCGGCAGGACCACCAAAGCTGAGGAGACCAATCCGCCAAAAAGCGGCGACAAGATCGGCAAATGTCGGGTGCGCCGCGAGCGCGCGCGGTTCGGAACTGTTGGACGTTGTAGTCATGTACTTTCCCGCGAGGGGCAAGCCCCTCTATCAAAAGCCGCAACGCTTGGGCGGGAACGCCTCGACGGGAGGTTGTCTTACCCCGTTGATCGAACGGCTAGCAGAACGCCGTGGCTCTTGCCAAGCGCAACCAATTGCAGGCCGAGGCGTTCAATCCGCATCCCCTCAGCCACCGATGGATGCAACATGCCGATCACACTCATTCCGCTGCCCTACTCGCGAGACGCGCTCGCCCCGACGATTTCGGCCGAGACGCTGGAATTCCATCACGGCAAGCACCACGCCACCTATGTCGAGAAGACCAACGCAGCGGCGAAGACGCTGGGCTCGGAAAACGACAGTCTCGAGGAGATTATTGCGGCGGCGAAGCAGGCGAACGACAAGCCAGCCTTCAACAACGCCGCACAATCCTGGAATCATGGGTTCTACTGGCATTCGCTGTCGCCCGAGGGCGGGGAGCCGAACGGCGCTCTGGCCGAGGCGATCGATCGCGATTTCGGTTCGCTCGACGCCCTGCGCAAGGAACTGCAGGAGCGCGGCGAGAAGCATTTCGCCTCGGGCTGGGTGTGGCTGGCGGCCGACGGCGAAAAGCTTTCGGTCGAGGAGACGCACGATGGCGAAACGCTGGCGCTGGGCAGCAAACGCCCTCTGCTGACTATCGACGTGTGGGAACATGCTTATTATCTCGACCACCAGAATGCGCGGCCGAAATATCTGGAGGCGGTAATCGGCAAGTTACTCGACTGGAATTTCGCCGCGAGCAACTATGCGGCGACAAACAACTGGCGATATCCGGCCTGACCGGGATCAGGGGCCGGTCGCAGGCGCGGGCAAGGCACCCGGCGGCTGGGCCGGTTCGAGATGTTGCACTTCGTCCGAGTCTCCGGCTGTGTAGTCGCCATCGAACAGCGGTTCGCCAAACAGGAATCCGACGAGATTCGGCTTTCCCAGATGCTCGAACAAGGCTGTGAGGGTCAGCAGGATCGGGACCGAAAGAAGCGCCCCGAGCACGCCCCAGATCCACGAGAAATAGCTGATCGAGAGCAGGATCATGACCGGGTTCACGGTAAATCTCGCCCCCAGCACAGTGGGCGTGACCGCGTTGGCCTCGATCGTATGCAGCGCGAGATAGAGCAGCACCGGCAACAGGCCGAGTAGCACGCTGTCGGCAGTGCCAAGCCCCACCAACCCCAGCAGCGCCATCATCGCCAGCGGTCCCAGGTAAGGCAGAAAATTCAACACCATCGCCAGCCCGCCCCACATTATCGGCGCGGTAAGGCCCAAGCCCCACGCTCCCAGAGCGACGATCACGCCGATCCCGAGATTGATCTGCGCAACAGTGAGGATGTACGAACCGACCCGCTCCTGAACGTCGCGCATTACTCGCGCTGCGCGGAGCGATGCTCCGAAACTGTGGCGTTCAAGCAGCAGCCGCCGCTTCATCCGGATCCGCCCCTCCATCATGAAATAGCTCATCAGCAGCGTCAGCAGCGTCTCGAACACCACGGTCGGAGTGGCGAAAGCAACCTGTTCGAGCACGGACGGCCCGGCGACGATGACCTGCGCGCCGGTGGTGTTGCCGGTGATCCGGGCGAGCTGGCGGTTGATGTCCGAAATCCAGCCGAAATTGCCGCGCAGGGTAGAGAATTGCTCCCCGATCCGGGCGATCATCTCAGGGGCCTGGTCGACCATGTCGTAGGCCGGCTGGATGATGACCAGCAGCGCGAACAGGATCGCAAGGATCAGCGCCACCAGCGAGATCATCGAAGCCAGGATGTTGGGCAATCCAAGGCGAATAAGCCGGTCGGCCAGTGGCGAAAGGACAATGGTGATGATGATCGCCGCGACCAGCGGGAGGAACACTACCGAACCGACCGACAGGACGAACGGCAACGCCAGGAACAGAGCCACCCCCAACAGGAGCACCACGGTTGATAATAGCCGGGTCGTCGGGACGCCCTCGACCGGCGCGTCGGGGTCTCGTTCGGCGTCGCTCAGCTGGATGGTATCATGGATCATGTGCGACCGGCCGGTTGGGGGTGACAGGAGGCGCAGTCTGGACGCACGGCGACCGGCGATCAAGCATCTGAAAAGGTGAAAACGAAGGTCCTGTCAGACCTCGGCTCGTTCGTGGGCCGCGTTGGACGAGATCTGGAGGTCCTCCATGATCGCGTCGTGTGCGATGACGTCGCCGATCGCCCGGCGCGGGATGCTGCCATCCTCCATCATCGCGGTAAGCGTGGCGCGAGCCCGGCCGACCCGGCTCTTGATGGTACCGACCGCACACTGGCAGATCGCAGCGGCCTCTTCGTAGCTGAACCCGCCGGCACCGACCAGCAGCAGCGCCTCACGCCGCTCTGCCGGAAGGGTGAGCAGGGCGCGATGCATGTCGGACAGGTGAAGCGGCCCTTCCTGCCCGGCTGGCGCGACCAGGATCCGCTCAGCCACGGTCTCGTCGTAATCCGCCCGGAAGCGGTTGCGGCGCATGTCGGTCAGATAGGCGTTGCGGAGGATCACGAAGGTCCAGGCGCGCATCGAGGTGCCGGGCTCGAACCTCTCCTGTGCCGCCCAGGCCTTGAGCAGCGCCTCCTGGACCAGATCGTCGGCAACGTCGGGACGACCGCACAGGCCGCGCGCAAAGGCGCGCAGGTGCGGGATAACCGCCGTCAGTTCGCGTTTGAAGCTGGCCGCGTTGACGCCGGTGCCGGGAGCCACCTTGGGAGAATCAGGCTTGGGAGAATCAGCCGACCTGCCCGCAGCCGCTTGCTGGTCAGTCATCGGCATTATCGAGATCGTCCAGCAGCTTTGCGAAGCTGTCGGGCAGCGGTTCGTCAACGACCGAATCGTAAAGACGACGCAAACCTGACGCCCAATCTGGGGTAGGCTGGCGTCCGCGCTTGGAGGGCTCGGGGCCGATGTTTTTCATTTCCCGCTTCTTTCTTGTTATCCTATACTCGGCCGCCTCCCCCGAGAATTTAACGCGCGACTCCACTGGGGGCGTAGCAGAGTCACTTGCCACGCGCGAGACGATCGTCACCGGCCCGGTCAGGGGGACGATGCTCGCGGGAACTGGAACGAAATCCTTCTCGTTAAGTTCCCACCAATAAGCATTTTGGCGGGCACGCGCGGCTCGACGGGCGAATCAAATAGTCAGCAGGCCTGCCGTTGGCCCCTACAGAGGCAATTATCGCGCACATGGCCAGCAACAAACCGATCAGTGCAAGCCAATCTGCTGCCCCGATTGACCGCTGGTTCGAACGTTCGCCGCGTGCCGCGCCGGTCGGGATCTTCATGCTGGTCATGGCGCTGACATTGATCAGCGTCGCGGCAATCGAGAGCACAGAGACCAAGCGCCGGACCATGCAACTGGCGCAGACGGCGCAGATCATTGGTTCGGCGCTCGAACGGCGCGCTAACGCCCACGCTGCGTATCTGCGGGCGGGGGCGGCAGTGTTCGCCACCCAGCAACGGGTGGCCGCGCCGATGTTCCAGACCTATGTCACGCAGTTGCGGCTCGACACCGATTACCGCGGCGGCGACGGGATCGGCTGGGCGATGCGGGTAGACAAACAGGATATCGCGACGGTCCAGGCCGAGATGCGCCGGTCCTCGCGCCGCAAGGACTTGACCATCGACCCCTTGCCCACCGAAGATCAGGTATATGCCGTTGCGGTGATGTATCTCCAGCCCGACAGCGAGCGGAACCGCCGCGCAATAGGCTTCAACGTGTATTCCGAACCCGTCCGGCGGACTGCAATGCAGGAGGCTGTACGCTATTCGCGACCCACCGCGACAGGAAAGGTGGTGTTGGTGCAAGAGGAGCCGGGGCGCGGCAGGCCGGGCTTCCTGATCTATATGCCGGTGTTCGGACGCGATGGCGAAGAGGCCTGGGTCCTGCGCGGCTTCATCTTCAGCCCGTTTGACGCGCGCGAGTTTCTCGACACCGCGCTGGCGCTCGAATCCATCGGCGAAACCGGAGTGAAGCTCTACGATGCAACGCCGCGCGCGCCGAACCTGATGGCCGAGATTGCGATCCCGAACCCATCGGGCAACACCGTGACACAAGGCTTGACTGTGGCCAATCACCGGTGGTCGCTTGTCGTCGAGTCCACGCAGCCGCCGACGCTGACCGCACTTTCATTGGTCGCGCTGCTGTCGGGGCTGGTCGTCGCTGTCCTGCTGACGGTTCTGGCACGGCTGGTAACTGGCAAAGCGATGCAGGACCGCCGGGCCGTCGAATGGTTCCAGGAGCAGGCATCGATCCGCAACTCACTGACCCGCGAGCTAAATCACCGCGTCAAGAACACCTTGGCCAACGTGCTCTCGATCATCTCGCTGACCAAGCGAAGGGCCAGCGATCTCGATGAATTCGCGGAGAGCCTCGAAGGGCGTATCCGCGCCCTCTCGGCGACCCACGATCTGCTGACCCAGTCGGACTGGGGCGCGACCCAGATCCGTGCCGTCGTGAACGCCGAACTCGCCCCTTATGCGCAGGCGAGCGAGACCTGCCTCGAACTGAGTGGTCCCGATGTCGAACTGGCTCCCAACGATGCCCTGTCATTGGGCTTGGCGATCCACGAACTGGCGACCAACGCTTCGAAATACGGCGCACTTAGCGTTCACGAGGGCCGGGTGACGATCGCCTGGAACATGATAACCGAGGATCTGGCGCGGATCGAATGGGCTGAGAGCGGCGGACCGCCGGTGTCGGAAGTGCGCAAGCGCGGGTTCGGCACGGACCTCATCGAAAAGATCGTCGCGCACGAACTGCAGAACCCCGTGGACCTGCGGTTCGAACCCGGCGGCGTCCGCTGTGCTCTGATCCTGCCAGTCCGCCACCCCGGCGTGTTCGCGCTGCGCGCGGGTCGTTAGATTTCGGCGTTATTTCGACAACCGTCAGTTCAGCGGACGGCTCGATCCGAAGAACAGCGCCTGGCTGATCGCCGCACGCACGGTCGATTCCTGGAACGGCTTGGTGACGAGATAGGTCGGCTCCGGCCGATCGCCGGTCAACAGGCGTTCGGGGTAGGCGGTGATGAAGATTACCGGCACGCTGATGCTGCTGAGGATGTCATCGACCGCATCGAGCCCCGAACTTCCATCCGCCAGCTGGATGTCCGCAAGAACCAATCCGGGCGTGGTCTCGGCAACAATCGCCTGAGCCTGAGTGCGCGTCGCAGCCATGCCGCAGACGTCGTGGCCGAGTGAACGGACCAGATTTTCGAGCTGCATCGAAATCAGCGGCTCGTCCTCGATGATCAGCACCGACGTGGCGGATTCGCGGTCGATCTCTTCGATCGCTTCCTGAACCAGCGCCTCGACCTCGGACGGTTCGCGGTCCATGACGAACGCCGCCTCGTCGATCGAGAAATCCTCGAGCGTGGTCAGCAACAGCGCCTGGCGGTTGAGCGGGGTGATCGTTGCCAGTCGCGCCTGGGCGGCCGCCTCGTGGCTGTCCTCGTCGGCACCCGAGCGGACTTCGACAAAGCCGCTGGCCCAGACCTTGTTGAAGACATGATAGAGCTCGGACCGACCGCTGCCAATGATCCGGCGCAGGTCTTCATCCGCCAAGGCGGCTTCGAGCGTTTCACGCACGAACGCGTCACCCGTGCTCTGCGAGCCGGTCAGCGCGCGCGCGTAGCGACGCAGGTACGGAAGATTGGTGGCAACACGAGCGCCAAGCGACATCAAGACCCCTTCCCGGATTCGCGAACTCAGACGTAACGTCCTAGCCCGGAAGTGGTTCCCCGGATAGGCCAGCGGTCGGTTGAGGAGCGGGGCGGACCACACTGTCGACCCAATCGGCCAGTCGCTCGGGCTGGATCGGCTTATCGAAACGCTGGGTCGGCGGGTAGCCGGTCAGGACCGAGCCCGAGTCCACCCCCGAACAAATCGCCACCGGGATGCCGAGCGCCACGAAATCGCGCGCCAGTTCCAGCGTATTGCCATCGGGCAGATCCACGTCGAGCAGCGCGGCGGCGATGGTGCCTTGCCGAAGCCGCTGATCCGCCGCGGCGAGACTCCCCCCAACGACCACCTCATAGCCGCGATCAGCCAGCACCGCTTCGACCGCCATGGCGACCAGCACGCTGTCCTCGACAATCAGAATGCGCGGGGGTGACCCCATCGAAAATAACCCTCCCGGCCGCCCGAAAGGCACGACCACCACATCTGTCCTAGCGGTTCCTGCCGGCCCTGCGCCAATATTTGACATAGCTCCCGGACCCCGCTTGGAGCATGGCCGGAGCGAGGGAGTTCTTGGATGGCATCGTCGAGCGAGACCGGGCC
>Ga0105046_10001884_pt1 | contig 32702 bp, 21 predicted proteins | sample MAT03_FD_78385 | JGI IMG/M metagenome (GOLD analysis project Ga0105046, IMG submission 78385) | Freshwater microbial communities from Lake Fryxell liftoff mats and glacier meltwater in Antarctica - MAT-03 (megahit assembly) | ecosystem: Environmental > Aquatic > Freshwater > Ice > Liftoff...
GCACCCGTGCATAAGTTTCTTCGTTTAACCGCGTGGGCATCGCCCCGCGCTTTCGCGAGTAAAACGCGGCCCGATGGGCACGCGGTTAAACAAGTTGTATGCGAAAACTTGTGCGTGGGTGCTTAGCAGTTAGGAAGTGAAGGAAACATGAAACGAGAATCCATATTCGGGCTCTTACTTTGCGGCGTGCAGGGTTCCGTGTTTGCAGCGGTGCAGGACGCTCCGGGCGTATTGGCGACCGCGGACGGCTTGGCGACCGCGGACGGCTTGGCGACCGCGGACGGCGATGAGGCCATTCATGGCGAACTTCGTGCAATTCGGGAATCGCTCACAGAGGCTCTGAAGAAGGGGGACATCGACGGACAACTTGCCCACATTCACAAGAACGTGGTGTCGACGTGGCAGAACGGAAGAGTGGTGCGAGGACACGCAGGACTGCGGGATTTCCTGAAGGAAATGAATGTCGAAAACGAGGAAGTCTTTCGAGGATATAAAGTTGAACCTCAGCCTGATGAACTGACAATCCTGTATGGCGGTGATATGGGAATCGTCTTCGGCAGATCGGTTCCGCAGTATCACTATCTGGGAATGGATCTGGAACTGGAAAATCGCTGGACGGCAACGCTTGTCAGGGAGGATGGTGCCTGGACGATCGCCGCGTATCATGTGTCAGCCAGTATGGTCGACAACCCATTGCTGAGCATTGCCAAACGGTCAGCGTACTGGGCCGGAGGAATCTGCCTGGCGATTGGTGTGATATTGGGAATCCTCGGCAACACCTTTCTGCGCCGGCGCCGGCAGCGGCAGGCATAAGCATGGCGACCGGGCTCAGACACCGTTGGAGTATTGGAAACAACTACCTTGCGGGAATCACGGCAGGCGACTGGTGTCGCTTATTGCGGGAGAATCACTTCGCCGTGTCGCCTGCGTACTGGCACCGTGCAGCGTTCATCACGCTGGCGAGTCTGGTCAACTCGGCGTATCGACGGCGCGAAGAGCGGAAGTTTAACAGCCGGATCGAACAGACACGTCTGGAGAAAGCACCGCTGTTTATTCTTGGCCATTGGCGCAGCGGGACGACGCTGTTGCACAACCTGCTTGCTCGGGACACGACGCAATTTGCCTTTGCCAACACCTACCAGGTCGTCAACCCCAGCACTTTCCTCAGCACAGAAGATGTGAACACGCGGCGTTTCGCCCGCATGGTTCCGCCGACGCGACCGATGGATAACATGAAACTCGGTTTTCAGACTCCGCAGGAAGACGAATTCGCACCGCTCCTGCTGACGTTTTGCTCTCCTTATCTGGGCATCAGCTTTCCTCGGCGGGCCGAGTACTATTCACGGTATCTTACGTTTCGAGACGTTCCCCGCGTTGAGATCGAGCGGTGGCAGGCGGCATTCATCTGGTTCTGCAGGAAGCTGACGCTCAAATACGACCGCGCGCTGCTCCTCAAATCGCCGCCCCACACTGCGCGTATTCCGCTGCTGCTGGAAATGTTTCCCAATGCCCGGTTTGTCCACATCCATCGCGATCCCTACCGAGTTTTCCAGTCACAGCGGCATTATTTCGACACAGCCGTGTGGTACACCTATCTTCAAAGGCCCGACCCTGGAAAGATCGACGAAGGCATCCTGCAGCGTTACTCTGCCTTATATGGAGCATTTTTTGAAGACCGACCGTTGATTCCCGAAGGTCGTTTTTGCGAAATCAGTTTTGATGATTTGGAACGTGACCCGGTGGGTGAAGTTCGCACGATCTACGAGAAACTGTCTCTCCCGGGTTTCAGGGAATTTGAGCCACAACTCAGGTCGTATGCCGATTCACTGTCGGGATACCGGAAGAACGACTATCCGCCGCTCGATGAGCAAAACCGCAGCCGCGTGGCGGAAGCATGGACAAACAGTTTTCAAAAATGGGGTTACCGCGTTTGATGGCACGACACATGAACGCCTGGGCGGCGAAAACCAACACCACGAAAACCAGAGCGCCTGGACCTCGCGGGAATTTCCTGCTGGGTTGCCTGACGCAATTCCGGCGTGATGCCATCGAGATGCTGACACAGTCGGCTCGCCATCATGGCGACGTCGTTCGCTTCCGCCTGGGGCCGATGGTGGTCCATTTGGTCAACCATCCGGAGCATGTGGAGGACGTGCTGTTGCATCGAGCCGCCAACTACAACAAACAGACCCGCAGCGTCTCGAAGATTCGTGCGACCTGCGGCAATAGCCTGTTATCATCCGATGGAGAGATGTGGTTGCGGCATCGCCGACTGATTCAACCTGTCTTTCGTCAGCAGCACCTCGAGCAGTTTGTGCCTGTCATCGCTGAAACCACAAATCTCACGCTGAAAAAGTGGGATGCGTCAGCCCGTTCGGGCACAGAGATCGACGTCGTGTCGGAAATGATGCAGTTGACGCTGAAGATCGCAGCGCGGATCCTCTTCGGAGCTGACATGCAGTGCGAAGCCGAAATCGTCGAGCGGTCGCTGGCCGTCATTCTCCAGGATACGTGGCGTCGGCTCGAGGCGATGTTCGACATGTCCGTTTTGTCGCCGGCCCTTCATCGCCCGATGTTCCGGCGCGCCCTGCGGGAAATCGATGCGATTGTCTACCGCATCATCAACAGCCGTCGTCAGGCCGGATCACCGTCAGACAACCTTCTGTCGAGACTGCTCGACGCTCACGAATCAGAGAGCGAGATGCGATTCAGCGATCAGGAACTGCGAGATGCCGTTGTCACACTGCTGCTGGCAGGACACGAAACCACTGCCAATGCACTGGCCTGGACCTTCTACCTGTTGTCTCAATCTCCGGAGGTCGAGGAACAAGTATGCGGCGAAGCGATCGGCTGTGAACCGGAGATGATGAGTTCCGCTGATCTGGTCGACACCGGCAGGGTTTTCTCGGAGGCAATTCGGCTATATCCATCCGTGTGGATTATCGAGCGTCGGGTGGCCGCTGACGACGAAATAGGCGGCTATCATATCCCGGCCGGCTCAACCGTGGTCATCTCGCCCTATGTGCTGCACCGGCATCCGGAATTCTGGATGAACCCGGACAAATTCGATCCAGAGCGGTTTTCACCGGATCAGTGCGCAGTGCGGAGAAGTCACGCCTATATTCCATTTGGGATCGGTCCGCACCATTGCATCGGGCAGCACATGGCATCGCTTGTCGCGCGGCAGATACTTGGAATGGTTTACCGGCAATTTCGACCTCGGCTCGTGCCAGGTCAAACCATCAAACCACAGCCGGGGATTACCCTGCGACATGCGGAGGGACTGCGAATGACTCTCCTGTTCAAAAGGTAAAGGCAATCTTCCGTGTCAGTGCAATGTGAACCAGCTCAACTGAATCGGCCCGACGTCGTCACCGAGAGATGGGTGTTATTCGCGACGGTACTCGCATCGGGTATGGCCTTTATCGATGCGACGGCGCTCAATGTGGCTCTCCCTGCACTCCAGTCGCAGTTTCGTGCCACCGGGACGGAACTGCTGTGGATTGTGAATGCGTACGCGGTGATGGATCAATCATGAATAGTGTCACGGAACGATTCGTGCAGATAAGATCCGCTCACCAGTGCCTCGCTCTTGTACCCACTGAAGGTTTGCCGCCGTTCAACGCGCAGCTTCTGCAACGGCATCGCCCGGATGCGCACTGGGCCGTCGTTGACGCCGGACACGTGACGGCACGCTGCTCGCTGTGGTGGCAGAGCACTCCGCACTGGCCGCCACACCGGGTTGGTCTGATTGGGCATTACGCCGCCTCGTCGGATGATACAGCCAGCGATCTGCTCGAACTTGCCTGCCAGCAATTGGCCGAAAACGATTGCACACTTGCCGTCGGCCCGATGGATGGGAATACCTGGCGAGATTACCGATTTGTCACGGAATCCGGCAACGAACCGGGCTTCTTTCTGGAACCGCACAATCCACCCGAGTGGCCGGCACAGTTCCACCGGCACGGCTTCCGGGAGTTCGCCCTCTACTTCTCTGCCGTGGCAGATGATCTCACGCGAACGTCGCCGCGCATGGATCGCGTACGAATGCGGATGACAAAACAAGGCGTCAGGATCCGGTCTGTTTCCGAGGATCATTTTGACGAGGACTTGCGGCAGATCCATGCCGTCGCTCAAACTGTGTTTCGTGATCACGTTCTCTACCAGGCAATGGGGGAAGCTGAATTCGTACAACAATACGAAACACTTCGTTCGAACGTGCCATTTGATCTCGTACTGCTCGCGGAGCAGAACGGCCGAATGGTCGGATTCGGTTTTGCCACGCCGGATATGTTGCAGGCCGAGCGGGGCGAAACGGTTGACACCGTGCTCATTAAGACGCTTGGCGTGTTGCCCGACCGTGAGTTTGCCGGCCTGGGGCAGCTGTTGCTTGAGCAACTTCAACAGCGAGCTGCCACGCTTGGTTTCCGCCGCGCCATTCATGCGTTGGTCCGTGAAACGGGCAATCTTCAGAAAATCAGCCAGCGGTATGCCGTGCCGTTTCGACGCTATACACTGTTCGCAAAGGAGCTGGGCTCATGAACATTGCGGAGATTTTGCGCACGCATGCCCGGCAGTTTCCGGATGCGGTGGCGATCATCGACGTGCATCGCGGTCGCAGCCGACGAACGACTTACGGCGAACTGGAACAGGCCGTTGGCCGCATGACGGGGCTTTTTCGGCAATCCGGTTTACGTGCGGGCGATACTGTGCTGCTGTTTCATCCCATGTCGGCTGAGCTTTACATCGCGCTGGCTGCGATCCTGCGAATGGAGCTGACGGCGATGTTTATAGACCCATCGGCCGGACGGCGCTACATCGACCGCTGTTGTGAGTTGATACCGCCGCAGGCGCTCGTTGCCAGCTCGAAGGCGCATCTGCTGCGGTTGCTGTCGCCAGCTCTGCGGCGAATTCCAGCCAAATTTTCCATCGGTGGCCGCGTTCCATTCGCCCGCCCGCTGGAACATGCGGCTCAGTTTGAATACGACAACAGCATTCGCCTCTGCGATTCAGAGCGGCCGGCTCTCGTGAGTTTCACCAGCGGCAGCACCGGCGAACCAAAGGCCGCGCTTCGCACGCACGGCTTTCTGCTTGCTCAGCATCGGGCCATTGAAGAGAGTCTGACACTCACTCCGGGCGAAGTGGAATTGGTGACGCTGCCAATTTTTGTACTGGCAAATCTTGCCTCGCGTGTGACAAGCATCATTGCCAACGCCGATCTCCGCCGTCCCGCGACGATCTTCCCGCAGCCTGTCGTCGCCCAGATTCGCGAACATGCAGCAAGCCGCGCCGCAGCATCGCCCGCATTCTTTGAACGCATCGTGGATTACTGTGAAAAACGCGGCATCCACTTATCGACTCTGCAAAAGATTTTCACCGGCGGAGGTCCCGTCTCGCCCCGATTGCTCGACCGCCTGCAACAAGTTGCGCCGCAGGCCGAAATCACAGGTGTCTATGGCTCAACCGAAGCCGAACCGATCAGCACGGTCAGGATTCGCGATATTGATGCCGGCGACCGGGCGGCGATGGATCGTGGACACGGGTTGTTGGTCGGGAGGCCGCTGCCGTCGCTTGACGTCAGGATCATGAACGACTGCCGGGGTCGTTCGGTCGGGCCCTGTACCGCTGGCGAATTCGAAACGGTCTGCCGTTCGCGCGGTGCAGCAGGGGAGATTGTGGTGAGCGGCAATCACGTCCTGACTGGTTACCTGCACGGGAAGGGGGACGACGAAAACAAGGTGCGTGTTGACGGAATCTGCTGGCACCGGACGGGAGATGCCGGTTACTTCGATGAACACGACCGTTTGTGGCTGTTGGGACGCTGTGCAGCTCGCGTCGATGACAGTCGCGGTGTACTGTATCCGCTGGGCGTGGAACAGGCTGCGTTGCGGCATCCATGCATTGGCCAGGCCGCCATGGTCGCGCATCGCGGACAACGCGTGCTGGCAGTCACGCTCCAGGATCGCTCGCCGCAGCCCGATCTCGGATCGCTTCTCAAGGCGCTTTCATTTGCCCATGTCGATTCGATTCGCATTTTGAAGAGGCTGCCGGTGGACAGACGACACAACGCCAAAATCGACTATCCCGCTTTGCGCCAGATGCTGGAGTAATGATCGTGCCCACGGAAAGCGGAAATGGCACGGCAGCCGCTGAACTGCCCACTCATCGTGCTCGGCTTGTGATACGTCTCCGCGCCTACCTTGCCGAGCGGTTTCCCTTGCTGGGGCACGGCGCGTTGATCTTCAGTTTTTATTCGTCCAATCAGTTTCTGGCTCACGCGCTCGGTCGGCCGAACGAACCGATGCGCTACGACCTGAACTCACTGTGCGGCTACCTGACCATCCTCTGTTTTTTTTTGCATCTGCGGGTCTTTGACGACCACAAGGACTACGCGGCAGACTGCCGCCACTTTCCTCGCCGCGTGCTGCAGCGTGGCGTTGTGACGCTCCATGAATTAAAGCGACTGGGAGGGGTCGCGATCGTGTCGGAATTCATTCTGGCGGCAATCTGCGGACCGGCAGCAGTGATCGCTGTCCTGACCGTGTTTGTCTTCAGTCTCCTGATGCTCAAAGAGTTTTTTGTCGCCGACTGGCTCAAACAAAGATTCCTGGTTTATGCTTCGGTGCATATGCTGATCATGCCGCTGCTGGCCATGGTTGTCTACAGTTTCGCGACCGGGCAGTTATTTTGGGAAGCGCCCCGGTGGTACTGGCTGTACTCGTTCGTCGGTTTCTTCGTTGCGTTCAACTGGGAAGTATCACGGAAGATCCGGGCACCGGAAGAAGAAATCGACGGCGTCGATTCCTATACGAGATTGTTTGGCACTTACGGCGCTGCATATTTCGTGCTCCTGATTCGAGTCATCGATACGGGACTGGTCACACTGGTCGGGCTGCATCTCGGCTTGAGTGCGTGGTTCTACGTGATGCTGTTGATATTGTTTATTGTCTGCATGATCGGTTTTTTTCAATTCCGCTTCCAAACTTCACCGACGACCGCTCACCGCATGGAAATCTATGCCGGCATCTATATCTTTGCCTTCGATCTGGCCCTCGCAATCGAACTGGGACGTAAGTACGGTGTTCAATTCATTGGAGCGATTTAATGTCCGCGCTTTGGGTCTTTGCCGACAGTGAATTGTCTTCCGCGATTTCGGAACACCTGTTGGGCGGGAAGGCGGAGAACCTTCTGCGGCTGAAGGAACTTGGCCAGCAGGTCCCCCGATTTTATGTCATCTCCGCCGAAGCGATGCGGCAGGTGGTCGGCGACAATATCAATCGTCCCGATGACCGTGCCACCGAACCGAACTGGACAGAGATTCGCCAGCGCATGGACACTGCCGCGATCACGTCGGAACTGGAGCACGCCGTTCGCACAGTCCACGCGCTATGCTTTCCGACGGAATGCGCCGTTGCGGTACGTTCGTCGGCTACGGCTGAAGACGGGGAGCAACATTCGTTTGCCGGTCTGTACGACAGCGTGCTTAATGTGCTCGATGTCGAGGATGTACTCGCGGCGATCAGGCAGGTGTGGGCATCGACATTCAGTCCGCGGGTCATCGCCTATCGTCAACAGCGGGGCCTGTTGCTCATGGACACCGGCATGGCGGTCATTGTGCAACAGATGATCGACGCACGGCAGTCAGGCGTCTGCTTCACGTGCAATCCAACGACTGGCTCACCACATGAGATCGTCATCAACTCCGTCTTTGGAGCGGGCGAAGGACTGGTTAGTCAGGGCTTTTCGGCTGACAGCTTTACCGTCGTAAAAAAAACAATGACCGTCACATCGCAACTGTCCGAGAAGCGTGAGCAACTGATTCAAGCCAAAGAACCGGGTGGACTGCAGTGTGTGGAAGTCGCTGAGAGTCATTGGCATCAGAGTTCGCTCTCGGACGAACAGGTTCAGCAGGTGGCCAGAGCCTCGCTTGCAATTGAGTCCCGTTTCGGGCGGCCGCAGGACATCGAGTTCTGTTTCGCAGCGGATGGTGAACTGTTCATCCTGCAAACGCGGCCGGTGACCAGCGTCTCTGACGGCTTCGATTTCAACAACGGCAACCTGGCGTCAGGCAATCATGTCGTCTGGGACAACAGCAATATCATTGAAAGTTACTGCGGCGTCACAACACCTATGACGTTCAGCTTCATTCGCCGCGCATACTCAATCGTTTATCACTGTTTCTCCGAGGTCATGGGCATCTCGCCCCTCCAGGTCCACCAGCATCGTGACGCTTTCGACAACATGCTTGGCCTGTTCCGCGGGCGAGTGTACTACAACCTGAAAAACTGGTACCGGCTGGTCCGTCTGTTTCCCGGTTATCACTACAACAGCCGGTTCATGGAATCGATGATGGGGATTAAGGAGCCGCTGTTTCTCGACGATCAGCCCCGGCACCCCAGCCTGCTGCGCCGCTGGTTCGTCGAATTCCCTGCGCTGCTCAGGCTGTTGCTGCGTTCAGGCTGGAACTTCCTTCGCATTCGCAGCACCGTCGACCGTTTTCAACGGCACTTTCACGGACATTACGATAAGTGGTCAAAGATCGACTTCGACAGCATGCAGCCGCACGAACTCATGGCGCTGCACGCGAAAATGGAGGAGGCACTGCTGTGGAACTGGAAGGCCCCGATCATCAACGACTTTTACGTCATGGTCTTCTATGGTGTGCTCCGGAAAATATGCACTAAGTGGTGCAATGACGAAAGCGGTTCACTGCAAAACGGACTGATTTGTGGCGAAGGAGGTCTGCAAAGCGATGAGCCGGCGAAGCTGCTGGTTCGCATGGCCGGTGTCGCCCGGAATGATGACATACTCCGCGGGTTGATTGAAACAGAGCCTGTGGAATTGCTTCCAGCGTCGATTGCCGCCGATGCCCGGTTCCGACAGTTTAATGAGCTGATGACGAGTTACCTCGACGACTACGGGCTCCGTTGCGCAAACGAACTCAAACTGGAAACGTATTCCTGCCGGGATCAACCGCATCAGCTATATCAGATCATTCGGAACTATCTGTCGTGTGATGATGCGGGAATGTGCGATCTGGCGGGGATTGAGGCGCGGCAGCGTGACGTTCGCAGCAAGGCAGAGCAGCAATGTCGCGAGGCACTGTCGCAATTGCGCAGCGGGTTACTGCGGCGAATTCTCTTCCAGTGGGTGCTGCGCAACGCCCGAAACGGAGTGCGCAACCGCGAAAATATGCGTTTTCAGAGAACTCGGATCTATGGCATTTTACGCAGCATGCTGAGATCCATCGGTCGACATCTTAATGACGAGGGCATACTCGATGATCGTGAAGATGTTTTTTATCTGACCATCGACGAAGTCTGGGATTATGTGAGGGGGACGGCGGTCACGACGAACCTGCGTGGACTGGCCCGCTTGCGACGAACCGAATATGATGCGTATCGTGATGAAACGGTCCCAGCCCCTGACCGGCGGTTTGAAACCTGGGGAATGGCGTACCATCGCAACCAGTTTCAAAACGCACCCGCTCCGGCGGAAGCCGATCCCAATCGTACGTTGTCCGGAATCGGCTGTTGTCCGGGTATCGTCGTCGGCACAGTGCAGATCGTGTGCGATCCGTCGAACGCTGCCGGCTTTCACGGCGACATTCTGGTCGCCGAGCGAACCGATCCCGGCTGGGTGCCGTTGTTTCCGGCGTTTTCGGGAATCCTCATCGAACGCGGCAGCGTCCTGTCGCATTCAGCCATCGTCGCGCGAGAAATGGGCATCCCCACCATCGTTGGCATCACCGGCCTCACCGAAAGGCTGCACTCCGGTCTGCGGATCAAAATGGACGGCCGCAAAGGCACGATTGAAATCACAGGTGAGGATTGAAGTCCCGGCGTCATCGGCCACCTCGTCCACTTGAAAGTGGCAGTAAAAGAAAGCCATATCGCGGGCGAACAGCTCGGCTGACAATTCCGGCAACGGCCTGACTCGACCAGCGTATTCCGTGGGACACGAGCGTGGCACGAGCGTGTTCCAATAGGCCAGTCGGGCGCCTGGCCTTGCCACGTTCAATAACTCACCATAAAGCGCGCCCGACGCCCTCGCGTTCAAGTATTCAAAAATGTCGGACAAATTGAAGGCGTCGAACCCGGCATTGGCATGCGTGTGTCCCGCTTGTTCGATTGGTCCATGAAACAGAGTCAGTCGGTCGAGTCCACTGCGGATCGCGTCGAAATGCTCGCGCCTCAGATAACGCGGCAGCGCCGAAGAGAAGTTGCCGGTGGCGATGTAGTCAAGATACGGGTTGCTGTCAGTCGGCAGCCTGGTGAGCGCGTAGCGGGCGCGATGCATGAATCGATCGGAGACGGAGCCTTCCACGTAGCGAAAAAACTCTGGATCGCGGCCGAGCCGGCCCATCAGAAACCGACTGAAGAAAACACGGAACAGCAGTCGCCAGCGCCAGCTATTCCAGGAATGGTTCCAAAATGCTTCTCGGGCCGCAGCATCCTTCCGATCGAGCAATCGAGCGACCTGCCGGCGCGAATGAATCAGTGGCAACACCCGTGTACGAAAGGTGCGGAAATAGGCTTCGAATTTTCCTGCGTGAATGATTCCACCGGCAACGTTTTGTGGATGCATTTCCCAGAAAGAGCGAGATGCGGTCGAGAGTTGAGTTTTTAATGACGCATAGGTCGTCAGCCGGTCGTCCGCTTCCTGTACACCCAGAAACTTCAACAACTCACTGTAATCGAGCTGCCGAAATGCCGCGCATCGCAACTCGACACACGCGAGTTGTGCGATACTCAGGTCGGCGGCAACCACTTCTGCACCTTCTGCCACCAGCGCCAGTGCGTTGTCTCCGGCAGATGCAATTGAGAGAATCCTCGCTCCGGGCCGGGGGCGAAGGGCAGCGACAAGTATGTCGGCGTCCTCCCAGCAATTCGCGTAGCGGACAAAGTCAAATGTCGCCCGGTGCTGGATCTGGTTGGCGGCGTTCACATCGAATTCGGGGGTTTCCATACGTGGATGATCTTTTCAACACTTTCAGCCCGGATTGCAGCGGCATTCCAGTCTCGTTTGTCGTGGAGTTTGCAAGTCTTGTCTGACTTGAACATATTCCGTTTCTACTGCACCAGAATCTGCCAAAACTCCGAAGGAGTGAACCTGGCCGTTGCCTCAGCCAACTGCTCGTTTGCGTGGAACTTCTGGATTAAGGCCCGGTACTGCTGGGCTCATTTGATACGCGACATTCGATTCCTGAAAAAGCTCCCGGACGAGAAAACAAAAGTCTGGGCCGAACAGCTGGAGAATCGTTCGCGGCGAATCTCAGGACAAACACCGGTCTTGGCCTGACAACGGGCCGCTGATTAAAAAAGCCGCAGGAACAGGTGTCTTGTTCCGGCGGCTTTTGATTTAAGATCTGATTGCTGAATCAGTTTTTGCGACGTGGAGGGCGTCCGCCGTCGCGTCGACCGCGAGTTTCCGCTCGGCGCGCATGTTCTTCAGTTGGTGTTCGCAGTACCAGACTGCCGATGGCCTCCTCCCAGGTCGGAATGTCCTGAAACTCAGCCGCGACGAGTGGCGGCCGAGGCCCGCGACGGCTATCGACTTCGTCACTTGCCGAGGCAGGTCGAGGCTCCCGAGTTGGTCGGGGCTCTCGCTCAGGCCGAGTCTCGCGAGTTGGTCGGGGCTCTCGCTCCGGTTGAGAATCCCGAGCTGGCTGAGGTTCTCGCGCCGGCTGAGGTTCTCGCGCTGGCCTGGAGTCCCGCGCCTGCTGCCGTCGAGGCCGTTCCGTCGATTCCGGGTCGCGAGGTTCGCCTCCTTCCCGATCACGATCGCGTCCACGTCCGCGACCCTGATCACTGCGTGGGGAGCGTTCACTGCGTTCAGGTTCTGTTCGAACAGGCTCATTGCGAGTTGCTTCGCGGAAACGTGGCAATTCATCTTCGTCATGCAGGTCGCCGAAGTCTGTCAGATCAACATCGTCACCGGCCAGATCGTCGTCATCCTCGTCGTCGTCCATACTGTCTTCATCGCGCATCGGGCGTCGTACACTGGCGGTCGGGCGTTCTTCCGCACGAACGGGTTCGCGGGAGTCTTCGCGTCCTCGACCACGCCCTCCGCGACCGCGGCGGCCGCGTCGCGGACGGCCTGGACCGCTTTCGCCCGCTGCCGATCGCTCAACGTCATCACCCTCTTCCTCTTCATCGTCTGTGTCGTCCGCCGGCTCAGACTTTCGAGCCGCCGGCGAAGGAGGCTCGTCCTGAATACTACGTTGAGCCTTTGCGCTGCCAGCTGACACGCTGACGAAATCTTCCTGATCTTCTTCGAACATAATCTCGCTGAAGTCGTCATCAAAATCCACAGTATTGCCAATTGAATCGGCAGCGCCGCCTGAAGGTGCCGCCGTTTCGATTTCATCACGACGACCGCGACCGCGGCCACGACCGCCACGTCGTCGACCGCGGCGACGCGGTTGAGCGTCTTCGCTCTCCGCGCGTGCCGCCGGAGTTGCCGGTGCTGCTTCAACACTCTCGTCGTCATCATCGTCATCAATATCTGCCGCTATGGGTCGCGATGCCGATCCAGCCGCTGGTTTCTTTTTTGCCTCGTCGTCCCAAACCCAGCCCTCAAGTTCATTCCAATGTTCATCATCGACTGACGGCGATTTGCGACCTGCATCAGCTGCTTTTGCTGCGGGCGGACGATCTGGTCCACGGCTGTCAGCACGAGTCGACCGGGTCTCCTGCGGACGACCACCGCGAGGTGCAGCGCGATCGTCACGAGGTGCAGCGCGATCGTCACGAGGTGCAGCGCGATCGTCACGAGGTGCCGGTCGTTCATCACGACGGTCGCCACGATGACCTGTGGCAGGTCGCTGCTCTGCACGCGACTCAGCAGCAGGAGGGCGACCGGAACGCGCCGGGTTGTTTCGCGAATCAATTCCACGGTCATCCCGCGCAGGCGCGGATGTACGCGCTGCCGGAACCGCCTTCATTGGAGCGGGAATAATCACATCGTCGCCGAAATCCAGTTCGGCATCGTCAAGCTCGTCGTCTTCTTCTTCTTCCTCGTCTTCTTCATCATCGAAGTCCTCGTCTTCTTCCTCTTCGTCTTCCTCCTCATCATCGTCTTCGTCACCGAAATCGAAGTTCTCGTCGTCGTCTTCTTCGTCTTCATCATCGACTACGACGTCATCATCGTCGTCATCGTCTGAAAACACGATGAGATCATCAAGGTTTTCTTCGAACCGGTTGGGCGTGGAAATCAGGCTGGAACTTTCGGCATCGGCAGAAGAAAAGGCCTCGACCGATTCAGCTCGATCCGTAGACCATTGCGGGCTGGCATTGTCAGCCTGGACCGCAGATTTGTTGTCGTCATAGTCATCAAACAGCACTTCGCCGCCGACATCGGCGGGATTTATGTTGAGACCAAAAAATGACTCTGCCAGATACCTGGCAGCGTCTTCAGATTTGTGTTTATGCGCATCTTCGCCCGGGCCGGTCATTTCATCCATCTTTCAATTTCGGATTCGTCCCTCCTGCAAAAAAGTAGCCACAGGACGGGAATAGCAAACGCAGGCTACTCCGACGCGAGCAGGAATGCAATTCGAGACGGTCAGAGCGGGAAATTCCTGCGATAATTCTGACTGAAACACGATGGCAACGCGGGAACCCGGATTCTTCCAGCAATCGCAACAATTCAGGGGATTTACGTCCCCCGCTCGCCTTAAGTCCACGCCATTGGAGGGCAGTGCCGCAGGGGCAGGCAACCTGTGAGCTGGAGAAAACTGGATCGACTTTGATGAATTGGCAGCATTTGGCTTTATCGATTACAGCAGTTGTACCGATAATAAGGACACAGTCCCGTCACCAACGGCGGCGTCGCGCGCTGTGGTTTTTCGGGGCTGCTCCGGACACTGAGAAAAAGGGCAGAAGCATGTGGAATTGGCAAGACCGTCGGGCCAAAAATCGATCTCAGAACCCACAGACTGCGGCTGCCGAGTGTATTCAGTTGCTGGAAGACAGGGCCTTGCTTGCGGGCAATGTGCTGGCCAGTCTGAGCGGTTCGCAACTGTCCGTCACTGGCGATGCAGCGGATAATTCGGTCGAAGTCACCGTGGTCAACAACCAGGTCATCCTGCGTGGCCTGAGTAACACGACGATCAATGGCTCGGCTGCACTGTTCGTGATTGCGGCCAACACCGACACGGCGCCAGGGAATATCACGATTCAGACTGGTGCGGGAAATGACACGGTCATTTTCAGTCGCAACGTGAAAGTCTCGGGCAGCACCTGGGTTGACGGCGGTGGCGGAAATGATGCGATCAGCGCGACCGGTGCCACATTTCAGCAGACGATCAGTATCTATGGTCGCGCCGGCAACGATACCATCAGCGTGCAGAGTGCCACGACAGAAAGTTTGCTGCGGATCAAGGGCAATTCGGGTAACGACCTCATCAGTCTTACAAACCTGACCGCCAACGGCGAGATTCGAATTGAAGGCAACTCGGGGGCCGATGGCGTTTCGTTTAATAACGTCACTGCGAATTCTCGCATAAAGATCAACACCGGTATTGGCAATGATGATATTGTCATGCGCGGATCGACTCTGAACGGAGCCCTCCGAATCCGCACGAAGCAGGATTCGGACATGCTGCTGATGGACGGCAACACGGTCGGCGGACCTGTCGCGATCAATATGGGCCGCGCCAGCGATTCCGTGCAACTGCGTAACACCAACACCTTTAACGGTGCATTCAACGTGCAGTCCGGTGATGGTAACTCGGACGAAGTCGATCCGGGGGCAGCGACCGTTTTCAACGCTGGTCGCAGAGTCCGAAAGTCTGAGGGTGACACGGTGGCTGCGTCGCAGACCGCTCGGATCGACGCCGCAACAACCGGCCTGATTGCCCGCGCGACTGCGGCCGATGCCGCCGTTGCACCATTGATTGTTTTGACGATCGCATTAGACAATTCGGCCAACACGACCGAAGCGTCCGTCGGAGGTGCCCTGATCACGCGCAATGCCAGTTTTGAAGTCGCGGGGAACACACTGCCTGGAGCCACCGTCACTCTTGACACTGATAACGACGGGAATTTCGATGATGGCACACTGACAGCGGATAACCTGGGGGACTTCTCCACGATGGTCACACTTCAGAGAACCGATCTGAACGCCGCAACGGCGGCAAATGACCAGCTAAACGGATTCAACAGGATCAAGGTGCGTTCAACACTCACCGGTGTGGGAACTGCGGACTCAGCAGTCGATGTGGATTTTGTTCCTGCAACACACAAGATCGTGCGATTCGTAACAAACGAAGGCACATACGAAGTGGAAATGTTCAACACATTGACGCCGTTAACCGTGGCGAATTTCCTGGGCTATACGGCGCGGTATACAGATGCCATCGTGCAACGTTCAGTGAGCAATTTTGTAATTCAGGTTGGACGCTACACTGTCAATGACAATCAGCTTTCCGAAATCATGAAGGATGCGAACATCAACAATGAGTTTAACAGTGTCACCTCGAACATACGCGGGACGCTGTCGATGGCAACGCCAGGCAATAACATTAACGGCGGGTCCAGTGAGTGGTTTGTCAATACGAATAACAACGCAACGACCCTTGACGCTGTGCCACATACCGTCTTTGGTCGCGTTATTGGTAATGGAATGACCGTCGTGGATAAAATTGCAGCCCTGGCCGTGACAGATCTTTCGACGGCCACGGGCATCGGTGATTCAACGAACGGGCCTTTGAACACTGTGCCGATGCGAGTTCCGTTTACGCCAACATCGAAGTCGCTCACCGGCACGGTTTCCACAACGGCTAACAGTGCTACGATTACCGGCGTGGGCACTAAGTTCCTCACAGAACTCCACGGCAATGTGCCCAGCCTGGGCAGCAGCACGGGTTCGCGGATCAGTATCGGCACGAATACTTTCCGAGTCCTGTCTGTCAATAGCGACACCAGCCTGACGTTGGACACGACACCGACATCGCCTGTGACACCGCGGATTCCAACAACCACAGCCACTGCGCAAACCGCAAGGACCGACAACTTCGCCGACGATAATTTTGTCCGCTTCTCGTCAGTAGCCGAGATTCTGAGTATCTGAGCAGTTTGATCTCATCAACTCTGTCTGCAGGGCCGTGAAAGATTTCTCGCTGCTCACCCGGGAATTCTCACGAATTCGGATACAGAAATCTATCACGTCGTTGACTCACACCTTTGGTTCCCATCCGGGTTCGTACTCGCGTTGCCACAGTTTCATGGCCGATTCGTTCTCGAGCACATGACCGTTGACGGGATGACAACGAAGCGCGTCACCGGTGCGGTGAGCAATGTTGCCAAGGTGACAGAGCAGTGTCGATTTGTGGCCTTCTTCAATCTCTGAATGCAATCGTTTCGCATCATCATTACGGACAGCATCGATAAAGTTTTCGATATGGGGTTTCAGGCCATCTGTGCCGTCTACGCTGGTCACTTCCTTTGCTTTCTCGTCGAAAACTCTGTAACCCCATTCGCTCAGGCGCAGCGTGCCTTTGTCGCCATGAAACGTTGCGCCAAACCCTGATCCATCTGCTCCGTAACGATTGCAGCTCAGGCATTCCCACACGATCTGCTTCCCGCCTTCAAATTCAAACGAAACGACATGCGTGTCGGCCGTCTGCTGATCGTCTTCAAAGCAATAGCGGCCTCCGGACGACACAACGCGAGTCGGGTAATCCACCTGCAGTCCCCACCGCGACAGGTCGATGGAGTGGATGCCGTTGTTACCGAGTTCACCGTTGCCATAATTCCAGACCCAGTGCCAGTTGTAGTGCAGCCGGTTTGACGTGTACGGCTGACGCGCTGCTGGTCCCTGCCAGAGTTCGTAATCAATATTCGGCGGAACGTCTGCGGCAGTCCCTGTGCCGATCGGTCCTCGATTCGCCGCATACCAGCTGCGACTAAAGTAGACGTTACCGATCCGTCCTTCATGAAGCAGCTTCATGGCTTCGATGATTTTGTCGCCACTGCGACGCTGATTTCCCATCTGCACACAGCGTTGATTCTTTCGAGCGGCCTCAATGAGCAGTTCGCCTTCACGCGGGTTATGGCTACATGGTTTTTCGACATAAACATGTTTGCCGGCGGTACAAGCCAGAATGCTGGCGGGAGCGTGCCAGTGATTCGGAGCGGCACAGACCATGACGTCAAGTTCCGGATCGTCGAGCATTTTGCGAAAATCGCCGACGGTTTTCACTTCGTAGGCAACGGTCTTTGAAAAAGATTCGTGGAATACAGCCAGCCGTTTACTGTCGATATCGCACAAATAACGCACTTCGACTCCGGGAACCGCCGCAAATTGCTGAGCCAAAGCGGAACCCCGGCTGACTCCCATGATGCCGACGTTCACTTGATCGTCCGCCGACCTTACCACCCCAGCGGCTGCACTTGTGAGGGTGACTCCGGCTGAGGCCACTGCCGATGCCTTCAAAAACGTGCGACGAGATCCGTCTGTGCTGCACGGAGCAGAACGTTTCATGGCGGGTCCTTTTTGTCCGGTAGGAGGTGGGGCGAGATCTACAACGTTAGACGCTCTGCGAAATGAAAGCAACTGTGGCCGCTGATCGCAGAAAACGGCAATTCGGCGTGATCCTTCCAGGAACTCACCGCGTTCAACGAACTGCAAATTGGCCGACGATTGTGCGGGAGCCTGGCAACTCAGGCCTTACTCCGCTAAAATCTTAGATCAAAGCGGCGGTCTCCTGTGGCTGCGCGACTGTAAACCGTCCACTTAAATCCAGATTATCTGAAAACCATTGGGGCAAGAATATATGCGTGAGGACACATTAACCAAAGATGCAGGTGCAGCCGCGGTGGCCACCGTAAATGACAAACCGGATCATGTGTATCTCGTTTCCTATCCAAAAATCATGTACCTTTATCCCACTGTTCTGACGGCACTGTTCTGCGGCATCTTCATGTGGGCCAAAGGTGGCATTCCGCAGGAAGAAATCCGCGTGGTGGCTCCTGCCGAGACGAGAGCAAGTGAACCAGAGATCAGTTTCGAATCTCCGGCAACTTCGGAACCTACTGCGACTGAGACACTCGACACGACCGCGACCGCATCGCCCGAAGCTGCAGTCAACCTGAAAGAGCCAGTGCCAGCGGCCAATGCGCAGGAAAAGGAGCACACCTACCACAACGTTTGTGCGCGGATTTTTCTGTTTGTCATCGCATTAAATCTCGTGGTGATTGCGTTTGACTTTCCGCGTACTACGTCACTGACCTGGTTCTTCGCCTTTGTGGCGATCGGGATCGGGATCTGGTTTCTGCTGAAGCTCAATCCATGGCTCGCACCTCAGATCGTCGGAGCTCTGCTGAAAATCAAGCCATCTGCCAATGCCTCCTTCTACCTCATCTTCACGGGAATCATGTTGTTCCTGTACATCTGCGTGCTGGTGAGCCGCCGCTTTGATTACTGGGAGGTCAAAGGCAACGAACTTCTGCATCATCACGGGTTTCTCAGCAATCTGGAACGCTTTTCAGCTCCCAATCTGAGGATCGACAAAGAGATCAACGATCTGTTCGAGTACCTGTTGCTTCGATCCGGGCGATTAATCATTCACGCCAGTAACGAACGCCGCGCCATCGTGCTCGACAATGTTCTTTTCATCAATGATAAAGAAGAACGTATTACCCAGATGCTGGGGGCTCTGCAGGTTCGCGTTCGCACCGAACGGGAATAAACGAGCGACCGGTGGACAGCGCCACTTTATCGTCTGTTTTAACCCGAAGCGTCAGCGAGGGAATGAGTTGTGTAAAATCCCTCGCTGACGCTTCGGGTTACAAAAACACTCGGATTCTTCAAAAAGTGGCGATGTCCAATTAGGATCGTTCGAGAATTAACTGGCCGATAGTCGCCTTTCGCTCCGCGCACAGTAGCGCTGCTTTTGCGGAGCAAAAGACGACACTAATTTCTCGAACGGTCTTTAACCTCGCGCCGCAGCTTTTTGAATTGCGCGTGCATTTTTGTAGCCGAATTCGGATAGTTCTTCTCTTGCTGACACTCTGAATTCTTGCGAATTCAGCTACGGTCGTCTCAATAACACTCCCAAAATCCCTGTACTCCAGCAGGAAACATCCTTCACCATGTCTGCGACAAAAGATTTCAACGTCATTCCTTCCGATACCGAATTGGAAACGCTCAAGAGGAATCTGACGTTCCATCCGGCCAATCCGGCGAACGCAAAGACGCTGTCGCGCGAGCAGGTGGAGGACTATAACTCGAGGGGGTTTATCCGGCCGGTGGATGTTTATGCACCGGATGAGATTGCCGCAATTCGGCAGTACTTCGATAAGCTGCTTGAAAAGACCATCTCATCCGGTGGAAACAGTTACTCGATCAGCACGGCTCACATGAAGTACGGCGGTGTCTATGACATCCTGACGAACAAGCGGATCATTGACTGCGTGGCCGATCTGTTGGGGGAAGACGTTGTTGCCTGGGGATCGCATTTCTTCTGCAAGATGCCCGGTGATGGTCGCGCGGTGGCATGGCATCAGGATGCCAGCTACTGGCCATTGACGCCATCTCACGCGGTGACGGTCTGGCTGGCGATCGACGATGCCGACCTCGACAATGGCTGCATGAAATTTATCGCAGGCTCGCATCACTCAGGTCATCTGACATACCGCAGGAGCAGCCCGGAAGAACACAACGTGCTGGATCAGACGGTGCCAAATGCTGAGTCCTACGGCGAAATCGTCGCTGATGATTTGAAGGCCGGGCAGGCATCGATTCACAACGATCTGCTGCTGCATGGTTCGGACGCCAACATGTCCACTCGCCGCCGCTGCGGACTGACACTGCGGTATGCTGCAGCGCATGTCAAAGCAGGAATGCAATGGAACGAAAAAGGCATCGTAATTCGCGGGACTGACGTGTCGAATCACTGGTCGAATCCTCAGCGTCCGACGGTTGAGTAGTCCAGGTAGAGAAGTTAAACCATTCCGGATGTAGGATCTGTATCGGTCCTGAACACGCTTGACGCCGTGGTTTTCGAGGTATTAGCATGAGTTGCCGGATTTCGCAGGATGCGATGACTCTGCTCGGCAGGTAGACTGACCATGCTATGGCGTTTGCCAGGAATTGAATCGCTTTGCCTTGTCGCGGCCGCGCGGTCCCGGCAAAGTTGACAGATGGTTTTCGCCGATTTCCAGATACGGTCCTTTATTGATTCGAATTCGCAGCTCTGTGTTCGCGGATCGAAAAAGTTCTTGAGATTCCGCCGGAGTCATTTTGATGAGCAGGCTTGGGATTGTTTGCGGTACGCTTGTCATTATCGGACTACTCGTCGAATTCTGGCTGGTCTCCAAGCTGGGGTATCGCCGTGGCGAAGTTGCCGAAAAGCTGCGGGCAGCAACGATGAAAAGTGAACTGGCGCTTGTGGAATATGACAAGGCGGAGGCTGAACTGAAATCGGCTGAAGTCACGCTCAGCGCACTGAAACTGGGCTGGGGATACGAGTTTCAGTTTGCTCCCGCAAATCCCGCACCTGTGCAGAATCAGGGAGGAAAGCTTTTTGTGACAGGACTTGGATCCTCCACAAAAGCGCTGGAACCCAGAAAAGTCATGGGGGCTGATGGTCAGGAAAAGATGGCGGCCCCCCCCATGCATGTCTTCGCGGACAACGGTCAGGGGAAAGTCGTCTATACGGGCGAGTTTCTGCTTGGGATTGGCCCGAATGAACTGGGTGACCAAACCTGCGTGCTGTACCCGACATGGAATGTATCACCACAGGAAATGGCATCGTGGAACTTCAATAATGGTGTTCGGATTCGCACTCAGATTCCACCGGGCGGCCGAGCGGAAATCGACAATTTGAACCAGACGATCCAGCGTTCCGCCGGGCAACTGGCGCAACTTAACACGCGCACCGAAGATCAGAAGTTGCTGAAGGTCGATGCAGATCAGGCACTCCAGTCACGTCGTAATGAACTTCTCGGTGATGCGGAAGGTGCCGATGTCGCCGAACGACCAGAGTTTAAGGTGGGACTCGTGCGGGCGATAGAAGATGCGGAAGAAGAGCGAAACGCCGTACAGGTCGCCGTCGATTCCATTCGTCGCAACATACAGCGGGCGATTGCCAATCGGTCGAAACTTGTCGAGAGCGTCAAGGAAATGGCCGCCAACGCCTCAAAGCCCGTGACAAAAATCTCGACGGCAACTCCGTAGTGCCCCAACGCGGGCTCCGCCCGCAACACAAAGTAGCCATCACGCTCCGCCGTGATGAGCATTTGTCAATCGACATTCATCAACCAGGACAGAGCTCCACCATCTGCCCCTGCATGGGCTGAAGGACAACCAGCGCGGGGGCTCCATTACTGTGGCCCAGTCCAAGGCTCTTCACGGCGGAGCGTGACGGCTACTTTGGGTACTTTCGCGGCAATCGACCTGTTACTGACCACCGCGAAGTTCCTGTCGCAGTTTTTCGAATTCCTCAACGTTCAACTTGCCATCGCTATCCTGATCGATCCGGTTAAACAGAAGTTCCAGAACTGCGGGGTTATCCTTCAGTCGAGGCACCCGACCAATCGCTTTTCCTGCTTCCTCCCTGCTCAGCATTTTGTCACCATCGGTGTCCAGCAAAGCGAACAACGCTGCGCCGCCGCCCGCCCGAGAACCCATTGCCGGACGCGGTTCGCCGACTGGTGCAAACGTCTCGACGTAGCCAATCAGCATTTCCTCGTACGTTTGTTGACCCCAATGGACCGTTTTCGTTGGATCCGGATTCGCCGGATTGTTTTCACTGTTATCGAAGACGGCGGTGACTTTCACTCGGCTGCCCTTGGGAATCACTTTGGGTTCAAGGTAATCGTATCTCAACTGCCAGTTGAAATCATAACGCGGAATATCCAGCAGCGTTTCCGTTTTGCCGTCGGGAGTGGTGAGTTCAAAGTTGAACGACTTGCCGCGCACATGCATGTGAGCCATGTACGCCATCACGCTGATGTCGGTCGGAACAGGCCGAGTGATCGATTCCACATGGTTTGCAGCGTGCGCAGGAATGTTGAGATCGGGATCGGCCAAAGGAATCGTCGTGACCACATACTTCGGCTCAGACTTCGCAAAGAATAATCCCATCCTGAGCTGTTCCTGAGTCGCCTCGCCACTGGGTGTGTAGTGAATCTGGAAGCTGACCGTCGCACCTGCGGGAAGTTTCTTTGCAAAGCCGTCCGGATACATTTGCCCCGGATTTCCCGGAACGTACGCTGCCCAGTAACCGCCGATGCCTTCCTCACGATCACGGACTCGCCCCGTTCCCTTTTCATGCACATTGACGAGCACATGATGTACAACGCTCCGGTCTGTCGGAAGGATTTCATATCCCTGAACCCACTTGTCTTCATCCAGAGTCGTTTCAGTCTTCACGAACTGATACGGCATGGTGCCCGTCGCTTTAATATCGATCGGCTTCGGAATCTGAACAATGTAATCGGGTTTGCCAAGCGTCCATTCGTCGGCGAATTTTCGCGGAACTGGTGCATCGGACAAATTGCCCTCCGCGTAGCTGCCTGTGAGCCATGTCGTCAGATCGTTTTGATCGGCATCCGAAAGCGAACGATCGTTTGCCCAAATGCTTTCGTGACGACCTTCGGGTTTTGCAGCAAACCATGGCGGCATCGCCCCGCGTTCCACGACATCCTGAATCATCGGAGCATGCGCGACGACGTCAGCATAGGTATCGAGGGCGAACGGACCAACACCGCCAGTGCGATGACATTCAATGCAGTTCTGCTGCACGATGCGGGAAATGCGATTGTGATACGTGACGTCAGCGACCGTCGCAGTGGAAGGTTCGTGATCCAGTAAACAACCGGGTGCGGCGGTGGCCGCAACCTCCGGCGTCCTGCCGGCCAGCAGCGAATCAAGTGCCGTCGCAAGGAACGTGTGACGCGGTGCATCCAGGGCATATCCGATTCCGAACTGATCATCGATCGCTCCGTGGTACACAACGGTCCGCGCCGGATCGAGCACGAATACATCAGTCGTTGTTATCGCTCCAAGATGGCGAGCCAGCTCCTCATCCAGGTCGTGAACGTACAGTGCGGTTGTGCCGAATTTCTCTGCTGCGGCTTTCATGTCGTCCGGCTTGTCGGTTGCCATGCAGTTGACTGCAATGAACTGCACGTCCTTCGCCGAGTAGCTCTGTGCCAGGGCTGTCAGCGTTGGCAGATACTTCCGGCTCAACGGACAACTCGTGCTCGTCATGGCAACAACGACCAGTTTGCGATTTTTGAATTCACCGAGTGACCGCTGCTTGCCTTCGAGATCCAGATACGCCGTGTCCGCGACAAGTCGCCCGACACCATGCTCGGCTGGACGCAGCAGTTTCGCTCGCTGTCTCAGGTCTGTAGAACTGGACGTTGCGGTTGCCTTCCCTTCAGGAGTTGCCCCAGCAGAAACAACTTGTAGCAGCCCAATGGCAGCACACGAAACGGTAATTGACGCTAAGAACCACTTTGCAGTGCGACTCATATTCATTTTGGATAGCTTCCTGACTCGTTGTTTTCTGTTTGTCACTGCTCCAAATCACCGCAGCCGTTCAACACCGCCGGTGAAGGGAAGGTTTCTTTCTGTTTCCTGAAAAGTCGAATGGTAAGCATCCACGCACAAGTTTTCGCATACAACTTGTTTAACCGCGTGCCCATCGGGCCGCGTTTTACTCGCGAAAGCGCGGGGCGATGCCCAGCGGTTAAACGAAGAAACTTACGCACGGGTGCTTATTATGCGATTGCTGTGACCAGCGTACCGACAATTCGCGTCTCCCTGCTTTTCCCTGGAAAGTTTACGCGAAGATCGCGAGCTTTCAGAAGATAGACTTCCGTTCATTACACCGAATTGTCACACTGAAGGACCGTATTCGACGATTCGGTCCACAGACATCCCCACCGTTGACCATAGGATTCCCCGATGCTTGGCTTTTGGGATCTCGATTCACGCCGCCGTCGCCGAGAATTTCTACAAGTCGGCGGGTTGGGACTCGGCGGATTGCAGCTTGCCGGTCTGTTGCAGTCAAAAGCGGATGCCGCGACACTTTCGTCACCAATCGTTAAAGACAAGGCCGTGATCTTCCTGTTTCTGCATGGCGGCCCCAGCCAGACAGAAACGTTTGATCCAAAAATGACCGCACCGGTCGGCATTCAAAGTGCGACGGGTGAGGTTCAGACAAGGATTCCCGGCGTTACGTTTGGCGGCACATTTCCGAAATTGTCGGCGCTCGCGGATAAGGTGTCGATTGTGCGTTCCTTCGTCACCGGAGATGGCAATCACGACATCAAACCCATTGTGTGTCGCGACACTCTGAATGCAAATCTGGGATCTTTGTACGCTCGAGTTGCCGGAACGAATCGTTCAGGCAGTGGATTTCCAACCAACGTGGCGCTGTTTCCGAAGGCAGTCGTGGAAGGGGCTCAGCCTGCCGTCACAAACTTTGGCGACTTCACATCCGCTGGAAAGCTCGGCAATGGATTCCGTCCGTTTGTCCCCGGCGCGCAGGGAGAGGCACAGGACAATATGCGGCTGCAATTTGACAGATCACGGCTGGACGATCGTCGGCATTTGTTACAGCAGCTTGATCTGATTCGACGCAGTGCGGACCAATCGGGAATGCTCACCGGGCTGGACCGAATTCAGCAACAGGCATTCGACACGATCGTGGGCGGTGTTGCGGATGCGTTTGATCTCACGAAGGAGGATCCGAAAACAATCGAGCGATACGACACTTGTTCGCTGCTTCGGCCCGATGATATCAGTCGGAAATGGAATAACCACAAGAACTACGTTGATAACGTCCAGAGTCTTGGCAAGCTGCTCCTGCTGGCACGCCGATTGTGTGAAGCTGGCTGTGGTTTTGTGACGGTCACGACGAATTTTGTGTGGGACATGCATTCCGATGTCAACAACGCTGGCGTTGAAGAAGGCATGCGATACATGGGCGTGCCGCTTGATCATGCACTGTCCGCATTTATTGAAGATCTGTATCAGCGGGGTCTCGACGATCGAATCATGCTGATTGCGTGCGGCGAGATGGGACGAACGCCAAGAATCAACGAACGCGGCGGCCGCGATCACTGGGGTGGTCTGGCTCCATTGCTGATTACAGGTGGCGGCCTGAATATGGGTCAGGTGATCGGTCAGTCAACTCGCGATGCCGGCGAAGCGGCTTCTACTCCGGTGAAGATTCCAAATCTGATCTCGACCGTGCTGCATTCTGTGTTCGATGTCGGCCAGTTGCGTTTGATGCCTGGTGTTCCTCGTGAATTGACACAGCAATTGATTAATGTCGATCCGATCCCCGGATTACTTCAAACGTGATTCGCCGAGTTCAACGTCCAGAAACGCAAAGGGGGCTCGGTCAATTGACCGGAGCGGAGCCCCCGTGTGTCTGAGTTTGTCAGGCAGGATCAGTGGTTGCCCTTCTCGCCGCGACCTGGTGTATTGCATGAGATGTCGCAACTGTTGTCACATTCGTCCTGATTCACCGGCCTCACTGTGATGCTCGGTTTATCAACTGGTGTAAAGCAGAGTGTGTGCCAATGGTCTTTGGCGCGCAAAGACGCCCGTGGAAAAACCGCGTTGCAAACGACGCAAGTAACTGCTGCATATGCATTTAAGGAGTTTTCAGAAATATTCATGGCATTTAACATTCTGTAAACCTCAGGTCGAGCCTTGTTGCCGGCTGGCATCGCAGCAATCTTCGTGATGTAACAAGTACAGGCCCCGCACAGCATTCACGTCAGCACATTCCCGCAGACGCAACATGCGGCATCATGTGGTGAGTCCAGGCATCATTGCTCCTGCCCTGGCGAGCTGTGGGCGTCAGCCCTCATGTACAGCACAGTCACCATTTTTCGCCTGGCATCGACCTATTGGCTCGAAGTCATCGCAAGTCTGGCGGCGAGGCGCTTCAAGGCAGGACTGACGTCGTGCTTGTCGAGGTGGACGTTGATCAGGCTGAAGGAATCCTGATTCGCAAATGCGGCCTTGAAGGCTTTCTCCAGATCGCCCTCCGTGAAGACTTCAAAGCCCCAGCCAGAACCCAGAAGGTCCGGCATCCGATGATAGTTCCAGTTAAGGATATCGTTGAACGGGCCTTCCTGAATGAAGCGTTCGGTCGAGTAGCCTTTGTTGTTCAGGACAACGACAATCGGATTGAAGCCCATGCGTACGGTTGTAGACAGTTCCATGCATGTCATCTGAAATGCGCCATCGCCGACCAGCACTAACGGCCGCAGATCTTTGTTGGCTACCTGGACCCCGACACTGGCGGGGATCGCAAATCCCATGGATGTATAGTATGCGGTACTCAGGAATTCCGTATGCTGCGTGATTGACAGATCCGCTGCCGCAAACAGGGAATCGCCAGTGTCTGACACCACCACAACCTTTTGATCGAGCACCGAATTGATTTTCTGGAACAGCCTTTTCATTGTGATCACGGTGGCACCGACTGGCTTCCATGGCAGGACTTCCGGCTGCCTGACTTTCGGCACCGGACGCTTTCCCTTTACTTTGGCACCGGCCAATGCGTTCATGAAATCAGTGAACACGACATCGTGAAAATGGTGATGTCGGATTCGCAGTTTTTCGCTGGTGGCATAGATGCATTTTGCAGGGTCCAGGTGCGCTGTAAAACCTCCAAGATTGACGTCGCTCATAAAGGCTCCCAGGAGCAGTATGCAGTCACTGTCTTCAACGTAGCGGCGTACTTCTTCACGGCCCATGGCACCTTCATAGACACCAAGGTACAGGGGGTGTCTTTCACTGACGACGGATTTACCAAGGAGTGTTGCACAGATCGGGATGTTGTTGCGCTCTGCAAACTGCAGGACCTGATCTCGCAGTGCAAACCGATGCAGTTCAATGCCGGCAATGATGACCGGTTGCCTCGCAGCATTCAGATGCGTCAAGGTTTCCTGCATCGCTTCCTTCAGCGCCAGCTCATCGCTTTTTGGATGCTGATGCAACCGCGTATAATTGTGTTGTGGGCAGGCCAGAACTTTGTCTCGCGGAAGTTCCAGAAACACAGGCCGCTTATAGCGGAGACAGGCGTCAAGGCAGCGATCGATTTCCCGGAATGCCGTGAGGTCATCTTCGAGTGCTGCAGACGCGACCGTGATTTTTTCAAAGACTTCCCGCTGCGTATTGAAATCCTTGACACGATGATGCAGCAACGGATCAGCCAGGCGTTCGTTCATTCCCGGTGAACCGCTGATGATGATCAGCGGACTCTTTTCGGCGTAGGCTCCTGCGACAGAATTGCAAAGGCTGAGTCCGCCGACGCAATAGGTCACACAGACAGCACCAACGCCGTTGATCCGTGCGTAACCGTCAGCCGCATATCCGGCGCAAGCCTCGCTTGTTGTGCCGACGACCCGAATCGGGCTGTCTTCCAGCATGCCGTAGAACTTCAGGACAAAGTCCCCGGGGATTCCGAAAATGTCGCGCACGCCCACATCCTGCAGGCGCTGGATCAGATAGTTTCCGATGGAAATCGGAGTTTTTCCGTGCGACGCAGACCTCTTCAGCGTTGCGGCGCTCCTGACATTTCCCTCAGACTTGTGCTTTGACATGCTCTTGCCTGCCTGATCATCGGATATACGGCGTGTGACATTGAATCAACTCATTTGCAAGGCCGCGATCTGCTTCAGTGCGTGCACGGCCACCGCAGCATCCCCATTGCAGTGCTGAAGCAGTGCTTTTGCCGCCTGGAGCAGACTGATATTGACCGCACTCTCTGCGGTTGACGCCGTCGCCGGACGCCATGTGCCAACAGGTCGGCCCGGCGGGCGACCTGCTTTTTTCTTTGACATGCCGGGTTTTTTCTTCAATGTACGCGACAGCCCCATGCTCTTCCGGATGTTGGCATAGGACACTTGACAACTCTTGTCATTAAAGGTCTCCTTGGGAAACTTTTCCCTCAATGCAGCCATGACTTCCGGGCCCTTAATGCTGTTGTTCGCTTCGATGAGCGCTCGGACTTCCTGAGCTACAACAATTCCACTTTTTCCCGCGCCAACTCGTTTTGCCATTGTGATTCATCCTTTACACTGGAACAGATTGTTGACTTGTCGTTTCAGAAGAACGGTCGATGTTTACAGACATTCTGAAACAACAATCGATTAATATGTTGAATATCATTGCAATCAGCACCTTTCAATCACCGAGTCCCTTATTTCTTTGTAACTTCTCGCGGTTGCAAATATTTTGCGCTCGTGCATTTAAGAATGGAAGTTCCTAATGCGTTCTCAAACTAAGTACTTACGACTTTTCTGTGTTTTTTCATTTGTTCTGCAGGCAGCACATCAAGCGCAGGCGGATGAGAAGATTTCCTATCGCCGCCAGATCGCACCCGTGCTGCAAAAGTATTGCCTTGGCTGCCACAATCGGATTGACGCAGAACAGGGACTGTCGCTTCAGGCTGCCGACGATATTCTGCGGGGCAGCAAACATGGAAAGATTCTGAATGCAGAAATGCCCGATGCTTCGCGGTTATGGAATGTCCTGATTTCAAAAGACGATGACCACATGCCGCCTGCCGATCAGCCGCAACTGACGACGGACGACCTGACGGCCCTGCAGAAGTGGCTTTCGGAAGGTGCTGAATTCGACAGCCGCGCGGCTGTCATGGCGGCATTACCGGACGTGAAAGTGTCTGCCGATGTCGTACGAAACCCCGTGCTTTCAATGGCAGTTTCAAACGACGGTTCCCTGCTTGCCGTCGGACGCTACAAATCTGTTGAGATTCAATCCACGCGCACCAACGCCGTGTCTGCGGAAAACACGGTGGATGACGGCAAAGTCAACGACATTCAGTTTTCTGCCGACGGGACACGCATTCTGCTGGCCACCGGAGTTTCCGGACTTTCCGGCCGCGCTGTCGTGGTAGATCTCGCTCAAAAAATTATCGTACAGGAATTCGCCGGACACAATGATGCGGCTTACGCGGCTGTCTGGTCTCCCGATCAGACGCTGATTGCGACTGCGGGATACGACCGACGTATTCTGCTGCACGATGCTGTCTCAGGAGCGTTGATCCGTGAATTGATCGGGCACAATGGAGCGATCTTTGACCTGAATTTCAGTCCGGACGGGACGCTCCTGGCAAGTGCGAGTGCAGATGCGACAATCAAGGTCTGGCATGTGGCGACCGGCCAGCGACTGGATACCCTCAGCCAGCCACAGGCCGAACAGTATTCTGTTCGATTTAGTCCGGACGGAAATGCCATCTATGCCACTGGTGCCGACAATCGAATTCGCAAATGGAACCTCGTGTCCAGAACAACACCGGCCATCAACCCATTGCTCATTTCCCGATTCGCTCATGAGGGCGTCATCACATGGCTGACGATGTCCGGTGATGGACGATACCTGGCAACGGCTGAAGACAGCGGAATCCTCAAGATCTGGGACGCCAGCCGTGTGCATGAAATCGAAGCCCTGGATTTCAGCAGTGACCGAGCCACCTGCTTTGTGTTTACTTCAGACGCCAGCGAACTGATCGTGGCGACAGCTCGTGGAACGCTTCGTCGAGTACCGGTCCGGATCATTCCGGTGGCAACGGCGGAACCTGCGGAAGCATTGGTGACCACTGCGACGGCTGCGGATGTGCCGGCAGAATCTGTTGCGGTCACCGAAACTGAACCCAACGAACTGGCATTGCCGCAAGTGGTGTCAACTCCGACGACGATCACCGGGATAATCCATTCTGCAGCGGTCGCTCCCGACCAGGATGTCTATCGGTTTCAGGCCACACGCGGCAGACCACTGATGTTTGAAGTGAATGCCTCGCGGGACAAATCGCCTCTGGATTCATTTGTGGAAATCCTGCATGAAGACGGCACTTCCGTGTTGCAGGTGCGACTCCTGGCCGTACGTGATTCGTACTTTACTTTTCGCGGAAAAGATTCTGACACGAGCGATGATTTTCGCATGTTCAACTGGCAGGAAATGGAGCTGAACCAGTATCTGTATTCCGATGGTGAAATTGTCAAACTGTGGCTGTATCCGCGAGGGCCGGATTCGGGATACAAAGTCTATCCCGGCTTTGGAAATCGATTCACTTATTTTGGAACGACACCGACATCGCATGCCTTGCAGGCTCCTGCGTTTATTGTCGAAGCTCATCATCCGGATGAGACGCTCACGGCGACGGGCCTGCCGGAGTTTCCGATCTACTTCGAAAACGATGACGACCCATTGCGGCAGTGGGGCAGCGATTCGCGACTGATGTTTGATCCGCCAGCTGACGGAAATTATCTCGTACGAATTCGCGACGCGAGGGATTTTCAGGGGGCCGATTTCAGGTATCAATTGATGATCCGAACTCCGCAGCCCGACTTTTCGGTCGGGACCGGCGGAACGGACGTCGCACTGTTTCCCGGCGTCGGCCAGGAATTGAGTTTTCAGGCAACTCGACTGGATGGCTACGACGGCCCGATTGAGATTATCGCTGAAAATCTGCCGACAGGATTTTCTTTCTCCGGGCCGATTGAAATCCAGGATGAACAACTCCAGGCGTTCGGGACGCTCATCGCGGAAAAAGACGCCGTGGTGCCATCTGAAGACGCCGTCAAGCAGATTCGGTTTACCGCAAAAGCGAAGATTGCGGGACGCGAGATGACGCACGAAGCCGGCGGATTGAAGTCGCTGAAGGTCGCCGAGCCTCCGAAAGTGGTTGTGCGAATTCTGTCGGCCGAACAGCAGGCCGCAGGCGCAGCGGAACAGACTCCGGAACTGACCGTCTGGGCAGGCGAAACAGTGCGTGCGTTTCTTAAAGTGGAACGCAGCAATCACGACGGTCTGGTCGAATTTGGTAAGGAAGACTCTGGCCGAAACATGCCGCACGGTGTTTTCGTGGACAACATCGGACTCAACGGCCTGATGCTGCTCAGCGGTCAAAACGAGCGCGAATTCTTTATTACGACCGCTGCGTGGGTTCCCGAAACCAGCCGCCTGTTTCATCTGAAATCCAACGTGGACGGAATCACCTCATTACCCGTTATGCTGCATGTCCGCCATCGAGGAGTACCGGCAGGTAGCGGTGCAGAGGGCGGAAGTCGTTAGCCAAGGTAATGCTTTGTCAACGTTAAATCTTTGGGTTGATGCTTTAAAAAAGGGGGCAGGAACCAATAGTGCGGAGCACCCTCCGGGCCATTTGGCTATTGGTTCCTGACCCCTTATTTTAAAGCGTGGCCGTTGTTCGCAGATCAGGGACCTGAGCCAGTGCATGTGACTTCAAACGATCTGCTGCTTGTCACCGGAGCGACCGGGCTCGTTGGAAGTCACGTGGCGAAGCAGGCAGCGCAGCGGGGCTGGCGCGTGCGTGCGCTGGTCCGACCGAATGCGGATGTCGGTTTCCTGCGCGGATTGAATGTGGAATTGGTCCACGGTGATCTGGATGAGCCGGAATCACTGAAGTCCGCGTGTGAGGGCGTAACAATCGTGATTCACTGTGCAGCGAAAGTCGGTGACTGGGGACGCACGGATGAATATCGCCGAATCAACGTCACTGGAACACGGTCGCTGCTGGATGCAACTTTGGCAACGAAGACATTGAAGCGGTGGGTGCAGATCAGTTCCCTGGGAGTCTACGAAGGCAAGGACCACTACGGCACCGATGAAGCGACACCTCCCTGTATGACCGGGATCGACGGCTATACGCTCACTAAAGTGGAGTCCGAACTGCTCGTCTGCGACTTCATTCGCGATCGCAAATTGCCGGCTGTCGTATTGCGACCAGGCTTCATTTACGGGCCACGTGATCGTACTGTCCTGCCAAAGCTCACCGAGCGTCTGCGATCCGGAAAGTTTGCGTTCCTGGGTTCACCGGAAAAGCTGATGAACAATACCTGGGTCGGCAATCTCTGCGAAGCCATCTGGCTGGCGATCGAACGCGACAACATCGTTGGGGAAGTATTCAACATCCGTGACCCTCGTGCCGTCACGAAGCGCGAATTTATCGACACGGTTTGTGATGCAGCCGGAATTGCCAGGCCAACAAAGATCGTTCCACTGCCGATTGCGAAATTCCTTGCCAAAGCGATGGAAACCACGTGGAAGTTGCTGGGCAAACAAAACGCGCCGCTGCTGAACAGCGCGAGGATCAAGTTTCTGGGTCTGAACCTGGATTTCAGCATCGACAAAGCAATCCGTCAACTTGGCTATGCACCGTCAACGGACTTCCGAGACGCCATGCGTCTCAGCATCTGCGAACAAGGTGCCGAACGAAGTGCCACCCACCCATAAGGAAACCTTGTCCTCGATATTTCCAGGTCTTGCAATCGGCTCAGCCAGACATCGCATAAACCACGAAATATCAAACAGCCGTTTTCGCTTTTCTTTCAACCCGGACGCATCGTTGCGAATCGCATTCAGTTCCGATTCCAGAGCCTCCGCCGCCGCCCCGTTTCCATCACGACGCTGACGAAACAGCCGCCACCAATGGAGTGCTACTTCCTCATCCGACCACGAGTTCACCACATCCGGTCGAGTCCCCACAACAGTAAGCGTCCGGGGAACCCATTTGTTCGGGCGGCGTTCAGTTGCGAGCGCCTTCGGAGGGGCGGAGGTGAGCTGCTGCGATTTTTTCGCGGCGTTTTTGGCGATCGTCGCGTTTGCGGTTGGCCACCTGGCGTGCCTCTTCGATTCGATGCACCAGAACTTGTTTTGGATTCGCTGCCGCCCATTGA